>QMCE01000824.1_pt1 | contig 16645 bp, 13 predicted proteins | sample 1821851 | NCBI WGS metagenome assembly QMCE01 (sample SAMN09453174, study PRJNA476694) | Termite gut metagenome, whole genome shotgun sequencing project. | isolation source: worker | host: Odontotermes sp. | place: South Africa:Pretoria | collected 2016-01-28
CTGCGGTATTGCAAGGAACGCGGGATCCGCCTATCGGGGCCGGCGCTGGGCAGACCCAGGAAAGACGACAAGCCCGACAGGAAGCAGGAATACGCCGATATCTGTGAGCGGGTGGAAGTCGAACGACGCATCAGCCTGGCCAAGCGCAAGTGCGGCCTGGGGCTGTTGACGACCAAACTGCCCGAAACCACCGCCTGCGTGATCGCGCTGAGCATTCTGGTACTGAATCTCAAGAAGATTCAGTGCGCCTTCTTTGCCTGGATCGTTCTGCTCGTCGATTTCTTCAGGCGTGCTCCTCATCTGCGAAAATTGGGGTTTGTTCAGTAGGCATTATCTGCTTTATGGTTTACGTTGCTGGCAAGCTTTAACATAAAACAGGCACCGACATTTCCGGGGGCTATTTTGCTGCTATCACTATATAACATGATTGTCATATTCCAAATAGTCGCTTCCCGTTTTCCATGCTCTGCTGAAGCAGCGTTTCGGTTTCCATGCCGCGCAATTCGGCTATTTTAGCTGCCGTGTTCCATATCATGGCGCTGTTGCTGCGCTTGCCCCGGTGGGGTTCCGGCGCCATATAGGGGCAGTCGGTTTCCAGCAGCAGATATTCGTCCGGCACAACCATCGCAGCTTCCTGTGGGCGCCGCGCATTTTTGAAGGTGACGACCCCGGTGAAGCCAAGGTAAATGCCCTGCCTGCAAAGCCAGGCGGCGTCCTCTGCCGAGCCGGAGTAGGCATGCAGCACGGCCCTCGGCTTGTGCTTTTTCAGCAGGGCGTACACCTCGGCGTGGGCTTCGCGGTCGTGGATAACAAGCGGCAGGCCGCGCTCCATGGCGAAGCGTATCTCGGCCTCGAACAGAGCCAACTGGGCGTCCCTAGGAACCGGCCAGTGATGATCCAGCCCTACCTCGCCCACGGCCAGCACCTTGGGATGGGCGTACAGCGGTTCCAGCGCCGCCATCTCCGCCGCCCAGTCTCCCTTGAAGCGCAAAACCGTGGAAGCATCGTCCTCTATCAGGCTTTCCGGGTGAATGCCCAGCGCGGCGTAGATATAGTCGTAAGCTTCCGCTAACTCAATGGACGCCTTGCTGCTGTCGTAGTCTGTCCCGCAGTTCATTACCAGCGCAACCCCTTCTTTCGGCAGGGTGCGCAGCACATCGGCCCGGTCTTGATTAAAAGCTCCGGACTGGTAATGGCTGTGGGTATCAAACATTAGCTTTTCCATTATTATACCGGCTGGTAAGCCTGCGCTAACGTACGCGGCTGCCCGGCAGGGCGTCCGGCGGCAGAAACACTACTTGCGCCGCGTTTCCGGGGCCATCCGCCGCCAGCAGCATCCCTTCGCTCACAATACCCCGCATCTTTGCGGGTTTCAGGTTCGCCACCAGCACTATTTTGCGGCCCACAAGCTCCTCCGGCGTGTACCACTGGGCTATCCCGCTCAGAATGCTGCGCTCGCGCTCACCGTCGAACACGGATAGTTTCAGCAGCTTGTCGGCTTTTTCCACCCTTTCGCAGGCTCGTATCTCTCCCACTACCAGCCGTGTGTTTATAAAATCCTCATAGCTGATTTCGGGAATATCTTCTTTTTCTTCGTTCTTTTTTCTTTCTGCTTCGGCAGGGGCGGTAGAGGCGGCAGACCCGGCAGCCTCCACCTTGGTTTGCTCTGCCGATCCCTTTTCATCATCCTCATAGAGCCGGGCAAGCAGCTTTTCGGTGTCCAGCCGGGCAAACAGCGGCGTGGGCTGGCCCACGGCGAAAGCCGGCGCGCTGCCAAAGGCAGCGATGCTGGCGAGACTTTGATAGTCCTCTGGGCAGTTGATTTGGGCAAAAATGCGCTCTGCCGTGCCGGGCAAAAATGGAGTTAGCAGCACGCCCAAAAAACGGATGGCCTCAAGCAGGTTAGCCAACACGCTGGCCAGGCGGTCTCGCTGGGCTTCATCTTTGCCCAGCAGCCAGGGCGCGGTTTCGTCTATATACTTGTTGGCGCGCTTGGCAAGGGCCATCACGGCCTCCAAGGCGTCTGCCGCCCGAAAGGCGCTCAGCTTTTCTATCATCTGCGCGCCCGCTGCAAGGGAAGCCTCTGCTAACTCACTGTCTATGGCCTCGGCCCGGCGCTGCGAGGGCAAGGCACCGCCAAAATACTTCTGCGTCATGGCGATGCTTCGGTTCACAAGATTCCCTAATGTATTCGCCAAATCAGCGTTGTACCGCTCGAACACACGCTCGTAGGTAATGGTGCCGTCCTGCGCGTAAGGCATCTCGGCCAGCAGGTAGTAGCGCACACCGTCCACGCCAATCAGCTCAGCCAAGTCGTCGGCGTATATCACGTTGCCGCGGCTCTTGGACATTTTATCCTCGCCGGAAAGCAGCCAAGGATGGCCAAACACGCTTTTGGGAAGCTCCTCGCCCAGCGCCATTAGCAAAATGGGCCAGTAAATGGTGTGGAAACGCAGAATATCTTTGCCAATGACGTGCGCCTCAGCCGGCCAGTATTTTTCGTATAGTTCTCCGGTCTTTTCGGCATTGTAATCAAGCGCCGTGATGTAGTTCGACAGCGCGTCAATCCACACATAGATGATGTGGTCGGGGTCAAAAGGCACGGGCACGCCCCACTTGAAAGAAGAGCGGGTCACACATAAATCTTGTAATCCCGGCTTCAGGAAATTGTTAATCATCTCTTTTTTCCGGCTTTCCGGGAAAATAAAGCCGGGATTGTTTTCAATGTGCTCCTCAAGGCGCTTTTGGTACTTCGACATCTTAAAGAAATAGGCTTCCTCGCTGGCCTTTTCCACCGGGCGGCCACACTCCGGGCACTTGCCGTTTTCAATCTGGGAGTCTGTAAAGAAGCTCTCGTCCGGCACACAGTACCAGCCCTCATATTTGGCCTTGTAGATGTCTCCCTGGTCGTACAGCTTTTGGAAAATGCTTTGCACTGCTTTCACATGATATTCATCTGTCGTGCGTATAAATTTATCATAACTTGTATTCAATAGATCGCACAGGCGCCGAACCTCAGCAGCGACGCCGTCCACATACTGCCGGGGCGTCACGCCCAGTTCCGTGGCCACTTCCTCATTCTTTTTTCCGTGCTCATCGGTGCCGGTGAGGAAGAAAACATCCTTGCCCTCCATGCGCTTCAGGCGCGCAACAGCATCGGTGAAAACCACCTCGTAGCTGTTGCCGATGTGCGGCTTGCGCGAGGTATAGGCAATAGCTGTGGTAATGTAAAATTTCTCCTTGCTCATATTCAAGTCCCCTCAAGTTTGAATGCAGGCTTTTCATCAATAAAAAAGCGTTTGTACCAAACTAAAAATGTGAATACTGCCCATATTTTTCTTGCGTTGGCCGCGTTGCCCGCCATGTGGGCGGCCAGCAGTTTCATCAGCTTTGCGGTGTCAAAAAACTCGGCCGCGTAGTCGCTGGCAAAATATTCCCGCACAATACCCGCGTATTTTTCCTGGCGCAGCCAATGGCGGATGGGTACCGGGAAGCCCTTCTTCGGGCGGTTGGCCCATTCGTCGGGCAGGGTCTTGTTGGCGGCGTGGCGGAAGGCCATTTTGTTCTCGGTGCCGCTAGTGTAATAGCGGGCGGGGATGCGTTGTGCAAGGCGCATCAGTTCTTTATCCAAAAATGGCACCCTCAGTTCCAGCGAGTGGGCCATGCACATTTTATCCGCCTTCAGCAAAATGTCTCCGGGCAGCCAAAGGTGCATGTCAAGGTATTGTTTTTTGCTCACTTCCGGGCTATTGGGCAGTTTGGCGTAATAAGGCGCGGCCAGTTCCAGTGGTGAAACTCCGTTTCGGTAAGCCGGTTTCAATATGCTAACTGCCTCGCCCGGCGGAAACACATCTGCCTGCCCAATAAACCAGTTTTCGGGCTGCTCGGCACTTTTCAAAAGGAAATTGCGCCCTTTAAATGGTGGCATGGCTTTCGCGATGCCACCCAGCATTCGCCGCAGCCAAAGGGGAAGCCTTTTGAAACGCGCCATAGCAGGGGTATCCGCATACAGTTCATAGCCGCCAAATATTTCATCGGCACCCTCGCCGGAGAGCACCACCGTCACCTGCTGGCGCGCAAGCTGCGCTAAAAACCACAATGGCACGCTTGATGGGTTGGACTGCGGTTGATCCATGTGGTACTGAATATCCGGGAAGGCGGCGAAGCATTCGTCGGCCGTGAGCAGCTTTTTGAAGTTGCGCATCCCAAGCTTTTCACTCAGTTCGGCGGCAAGGTTAGTCTCATTGAACTTGTCCCCCTGGCTTTCCTCAACAAAGCCCACCGTGAAGGTGTTTTCGGGCTTCAGGCAGGCCGTGATGTAGCTGGAATCCACCCCGCCGGAGAGGAAGCTGCCTACCTTTACGTCGCTGATGCGGTGGGCCGCCACACTCTCGTGCACGGCCTCGTCAATGAGGTCGGCGCTCTGCTGGAAGCTGAGGCTTTCGTCCGGTACGAATTCAACATCGTAATATTGTTTTATGTCCAGCTCATCGCCCGAAAAAATACCGTAATGCCCTTGCGGCAGGCAGAATACGCCCTTAAAAAATGTATGGTTACCCGCGGCGTACTGGAGGCTTAGGTAAGGCCGTAGCGCATCGGGATTTAGCTCTTTCACAAAATCCGGGTGATCTAAAAAGCTCTTAATTTCGCTGCCGAAAATAAGGCCGCCGGTGGAAAGCCGGGCATAGTAAAAGGGCTTGATGCCGAAGGGGTCGCGGGCGCACAGCAGCTTTTTTGCCCCGGCGTCCCACAGGGCAAAGCTGAACATGCCGCGTAGGCGAGGCACCAGCCCCTCGCCCCATTCCTCGTAGCCGTGCACCAGCACCTCAGAATCAGTGCGGCTGGCGAAACGGTGCCCCGCCGCCGCCAGTTCATCGCGCAGTTGCATGAAATTGTATATCTCGCCGTTCATCACCACCGCCACGCTGCCGTCCTCGTTCAGCATGGGCTGGCCTCCGGCTTCGGTCAGGTCGATGATGGACAGGCGGCGGAAGCCCAAGGCAGCGGTTTCGTCGGCGAAGGAACCTTCCATGTCCGGCCCGCGATGGATGATTCTGTCCATCATGGGCCTTAAAATGCGCTTCTTATCTTCGGGAGCGCGTTCATCGGTAAAGCCTACATAGCCGCACATATCGGTTCCTCCTTCCAGATTTTTAAGATGATTTCACTTGTTATATTCATATTTAATCTGCGTCCCATGTGAATCCGGCCGCACTCGCGCCACAGGCAAGGATGGCGGCCTCGGCCAACACCTCCATGCTGTCGATGACGGGTTCGCTCAGCCCGCCCGCCTTTTTCAGCAAAGAAAGCTCAGTGCAACCCAGCACCAGCCTCTGGCAGCCGGCGTCCAGCAGTTCGCCGGCTGCGAAGCGAAGGCGCTGCATATCAGGCGGGCGGCCCGCCTTGATGTCCTCGTAAATCAGGCGCATCAGGGCCGCTTGGGCCTCGGGGCCGGGCACCTCGCAGGGCAGACCCCTGGCCCGGCACACACGCTGGTACACACCCGCGCTGACGGTACCCTCGGTGGCCAAAACGCCCAGGCGAGCGCAACCCATCTCAAGGGCCTTGTCCACTGTCAGAGCCACCATGTTCAGCACCGGCACCGCCGTGGACGCAGCCAGTTCGTCGTAGAAAGCGTGGGAGGTGTTGCAGGGAACGGCCACCACCCCAACCCCCCAAGCCACCAGGTGCGCGAGATCTTCCAGCATCGCCGGCAGGGGGCTTTCCGCGCTGCCGCCCAAAAGGCAGGCCGTGCGGTCCGGCGTGGAGGCGCGGCTGGAAATCACCGCGTCCAGATGGTCTTGGTCACTGGCTGCCAGGGTGTGGCGGGTTAGTAATTCGTAAAAATACACCGTAGCCATGGGGCCCATGCCCCCCAGCACACCCAGTCGTTTGCGATTATTACTCATAGTATTATCGCCTCGGTTTAGTACAATAAGTTCGATACTTTTTATAGTAACGCCGATAGTGCTCCCACAGGTACAGGCGGCGCATAGGGTTACCCGCAAGGTCGTAAGGGTAGCCAAGGGCCGTGGTATCCCGCCCGGCCTCGGCAATGGCTTTGGCTCGGCGCACCAGTTCAGGGTCGGCTGTGTAGCCGTACACAATGCGGTTTGGGATGGAGTGCCAATAGCTCTCCTTGTCAAACAATACCGGCTCGCCCCAGTCTTTGTGATAAACGCGGTCTTCTATCAGGTATCTGGCTAAATTCAGCCCGGCCCCAGTGACATAGTAATTACTGCGTCCTTGGCGAAGGTTTATCTCAAATACTTTATATTCTTTGTCGCGGCTGTCATATTTTATATCAAAGTTTGAGAAACCCGTGTAGCCAATAGCTTCCAAAAAACTGCGCAGTTTTTCCATTAGGGGGGCATTGTGCTCCGTCAGGATAGCGGCGTGGTTGCCGAGGCCGCGCGGGGTGTGTTCCTCCAGCAGCACATGCCCCAGGCACATCATTTTTACCTTGCCCGCCGCGTCGCTGTAGGCCGTCAGCACGCGCATACCATCATCAGCTCCGGGAATGAGATCCTGCACAATCAGGCTGTCCGGGTAACCCGAGGCGTAGATGCGCCCGGCAATCTCCGAGGCTTCGCCGGGATTTGCCGCTGTGTACACCTTCTTCATACCGGTAAATTCGTGCTTCCAGTAGGCAATGCTGCTGGAGGGCTTAACGATAACCGGGTAGGGAAAGGGCAAGCTTTTCAATTTCTCAATGTCCGCCGCGCTGCGCAGCACTTCGGTTTTCGGATAGGGAATGGCATATTCATCGCAATACTGATAAAATTTTTCCTTCGATACCAGCTTTTCCATCAGCGCCGGGGCAATGTAGGGCACAATGTACCACTGTCGCAACGCCTCGCCGCAGCGAATAAGCCGGGCGGCGTAGTCATCGGTGCAGCCGAGCAGGATTTTCTGCGCGTCCGGGTTTGCCTCGGCGAACTTCTGTAAGGTGCGCAGCATCACGTCATCGTCGTTGAAGCCGGGCACGGCGGCAAAGCGCACAATGCGAGAATATTTCACTTCCCCCATAGCCCAGCGGCCAAAGGCCTGGCTCACCACGCCGTAGGCCTCGTGGAAGGCACGGGCCATGGAGTAGCAGTTCATGTCCGCTCCCAGCAGCACCGGTAATATCTCCGCCACCCTCAGCCCTCCTATATAGTCGATAATAGTCGATATTCAGCTATACATCACGTTTTTTCGGCCGTACTTGGCACGGCCGCCCGTTAAAACTATAGTATACCACAGTTTGCCGTCAGGGTCAAAATCGGCGCGCACGCCCCCCACTCGCCCGCGTTGACTATCTCGCCGAAATATGGTAATTTTTAGGCAGATATTAAAGCAGAGTGTTCTTGATTGGTGAAAGCCCCTGTTGCTTGCACAACTTCCAGCTCGGCGAAAGGAGCTGCGCAATGCGAGTTATTCGGCAGTTTAGTGCTGTTATTCTGGCTATTTGCCTGTGTGCTATGTTTATGTTGCCAGTGTTTTCCGCCAGAGACGCCACCGGCCAGCTCATGCCCTGGGAGGCCAGGGCCGCAGCCCAGTGGCTGCGTGAAGCCCTGCCCCAGCCCGCACCGGGGGAAGAACTTGCCGTGCTGGCCCTGTTGCGCAGCGGCCAGGTAAACCCCGCCGACCCCTACGCGGCCGACTATGCCGAAGCATTACTTGCCCGCGCCGAGGAAGGCGAAGCCGCCAAACAGGAACCCGCGCAAACAGCCCGGCAACTGCTGGTGCTGGCCGCCGCCGGGCTAAGCGCCGATAGCGTTCGGCTTTCGGCCGGACTGCCCGACGCCGTGACCCTCAAAGCCGCCGGGCCGGACGGCATGCGGCTGGCATTGCTGGCCTTCGGCCCCGCCGGACTGCCGCCGCCCGAGGGCTTGGACGCGCCCGCCTTGGCCGAGGCCCTGGCCGCAGCCCAGAACCAGGACGGCGGCTTTGGCGCCGATGGCGTATCCGACGCCATTTCAACGGCGCAGGCCCTGCAGGCCCTGGCTTTTTACCGCCAGCAGCCCGCCGCCGAAAGCAGCGTGGCATTGGCCCGCGCCTGGCTGCGGGCCAGCCGCGCCGAATACGGCGGCTACGACCTCGACGGCTCCCCCAGCGCCCGGGCCACCGCCGAGGCGGTGATTGCGTTGTGCTGCCTTTCCGAAGACGGCCTCGAGGGCGTGGACGACCCGGCGGGCGCGCTGGCCGTGTTCCAGAACGAGGACGGCAGCTTCTCCGCCGACCCGGACAGCCCGCCCGACACTGAATTGACGGCGCTGGGCCTTTTGGCCATCGTATCTCACGCGCGGCTGGAACGCGGCATGGCCCCGGTGTTCCGCATGAGTGACGTGCCGCAAAAAGGCGGGGGCGAAGCGGACGCCGAGCCGCCCGGCCCGGCCGATGCGGAACCCGCCGCCGCGCCGCCGGCCGGCGGTATGCCTCCCTTGCCCACTTGGGCCGTGCCGATTATTCTGGTGGGCACGGTGGCACTTATTGTGGTGCTGGCGGCCGTACTGGGCGGCGCCGGGCGAGACCTTCGCCGCCGCCGCACGGGGCCGCGCCGCGCCGATAAGCTACAGAACGAGGGGGATGAGAGTCCCGGCGCGGGTGACGCCCCTGCTGAACCCGCACCGCGCAGCGAAGCCTCGGTGCTGGCCCTGCCGCTGGATTACATTGGCGCAGAGGGCGGCGAAGAAGCCGCCGCACCACCGCCCGCGGCGGACGAGCCGAGGACGGCTGCTTCCCCGCCTTATTACGATGAGGGATGATGTATTATCAAAAGGGGCTGTTGCATGGCGGTACGCCTTGCAACAGCCCCTTCGTTTTCGTCAATATGCGGGCGACTGAGGACGGTCGCCCCTACTACAAGGGGACATTTATAATTTTTCGTGTCATTCTGAGCGAAGCGAAGAATCTTTCTTCTATATTAAAGCGTTTGATCAAAGATTCTTCGTCGCTTCACTCCTCAGAATGACAAGGAAATTTGCAGCTAAAACCAATAGCCAACAACTATTCAGGCCGGCTGTCGCTTTTATCGGCAATGGCCACCGATACACCGGCGGCCACCAGGCCAAAAATGGCCATGTTGAGCGATTCGAACAAATCCAGCAGCCCGGCGTCGCTGAAAAGCAGGGCGTGAACGATGAGCGGCAGCTCGAGGCAGGTGGTGAACAGGAAGGTGAGCACACCCATGAAATACGTCCACTTCACGCGGCGGCGGGGCAGCGCAATATACAAAGCGCGCAGCAAAAGCCCGAACCACAGCATGGCGAACAACCCCGCAAAGGCGCGCACCAGCGGCCCCACGCGGTAAAGGCTTGAGGGGCTCACCAGAATGCGGTAGATGGTAATCATGGCGAAGGGCACCGCCGCCATCACTCCGGACACGGCGCTCTTGGTGGGCGAAGGGCTGCTTTGCCCCATAAGCTGGATGCTGGTGAGGAACATCCACACCCCGTACCAAATGGTGAAGATACCCAGCAGAATTTGGAAGGCGTCGGGCGGATTCAGCGAAAACACAATGTGGGTGCCGCCCCAGGAAACACTTACCAGCGCGGCGGCGGCAAACAGCCAGCCCAGCGGTTTGTTTTTCACCCGCATTACCGAAATGGCCCGGGGCCCCACGGTGCGCAAGCCCAGCAGAGCCATGCCCACCGGCAGTATCAGCACCAGATGCCGCCACCACACCTCGCCACGGGTAATCAGGTCGGTCGATGGGTCGGTGTAGTAGGACAAATCCACCCAAAAGGCGGCGCCCACCAGCACCATCACCATCAGAATCAAGAGGGTTGGCAGCTTGCGTCTCATACCGGTTCCCCTTCCAGTAGCAACAATCACAAATCAGGTTCGCTCGCTGAGCGGCAGGTATTTCTGGCGCACGCCCAAATACCGGTAGGCCGGGCGAATGATGCGGTTTGCGAAAACGACTTCCTCCACGCGGTGGGCGCACCAGCCGGGAATGCGGCTGATGGCGAACAGCGGGGTGAACACGTCTGCGCTGATGCCCAGCATGCTGTAGATGAGGCCGGAGAAAAGGTCTACATTGGCGCACACGTCCTTGTTGCCCCGCTCCTCGGCAAACACCGCCGGGCCCAGCCTTTCCACGGCGCACAAAAGGCGGTAGTCATCGCCAAAGCCCTTTTGCTCGGCCAGGGCCTTGCCCTCCCGGCGCAGAATCACGGCGCGCGGGTCGCTGACGGTGTACACCGCGTGGCCGAGGCCGTAAATAAGGCCGCTGCCGTCCCCGGCTTGGCGGCGCAGCACGCGGCGCAGGTATTCAAATATCTCGTCGTCGTCGCCGTAGTCTTTTATGCCCTCTTTCATGGCGGCCAGCTGCTGCATCACCTTGTGGTTGGCACCGCCGTGCTTCGGGCCTTTCAGGCTGCCGATGCCGGCCGATATGGCGCTGTAGGTGTCGGTACCCGTGGAGGACAGCGAGCGCACCGAAAAGGTAGAGTTATTGCCGCCGCCGTGGTCGGCGTGAAGCACGAGGCACAAGTCCAGCAGCCGCGCTTCCTCGGGCGTGAATTCCTGATTGTCCCGATAGGTAGAAAGGATGTGCTCGGCGGTGCTTTGCCCGGCGCGCAATGGGTGAAGAATCATGGAATCGCCGTCGTACACGCGGCGCTTCACCTGCCAGGCGTGCACCATAATGGTGGGCAGCCGGGCGATGAGGCCGATGGACTGGCGGATGATGTTTTCAAGGCTCATGTCCTCGGGGGCTTCGTCGAAAGAATACAGCGCCAGAATGACGCGGCCCATTTTGTTCATGATGTCGGGGCTGGGAGACTTCATTATCATGTCTTCGGCAAAGCCCTGGGGCAGCTCGCGCATCGTATCCAGCAGCGCGCGGAAGGTTGCCAGCTCGCCCTTGTTTGGCAGGGTGCCGAACAAAAGCAGCCAAATCACTTCCTCAAACACGAAACGGTTTTCGTGTGCGCCGGCCTCCACCAGCTCCTCCACATCGATACCGCGGTACACCAGCTTGCCGGGGGCAGGGGTTCTCACACCGTCCACCATGGCATAGCCCACCACGTCGCACACGTTCGTCAGCCCGGCCAGCACGCCCGTGCCGTCGGCGTTGCGCAGGCCGCGCTTCACCCCCAGCTTTTCGCTTATCTCGGGGTCGATAAAATTGTTTTTCTTATATTCCTCACACAAATATTCAAGCGAACGCTCGCCCCGCAGGGCCTCGCGCTCTTCGGCGTTGTTCATGCTTGTCCTCCTTCAGTGGCGGCAGGTATCATTGTACCGCAATGCCGCCTGAAATTCAAGCGACAAAGGGGCTGATACCAAAGCCAAAACGCCTTGCATCAGCCCCTCGTCCTAACTAACGGCTAACCACTAATGACTAACAACTGCCCCTATGCGCGCCGTCCCTGTCCACACGGGCCATCACCAGGGGGCGGGCGGGCGGGGCCTCGCCCGCAATGCGCAGGGCCGAGAGGAAGGTGGCCTCGGCGGCGGGCAGGCGGGCGGCGTTTGAGGTGTACAGCCGCGCCAGCACCTGGCCGGGCTTCACGGCGTCGCCGGTTTTCGCCCGCAGCAAAATGCCCGCGGCATAGTCGATGGCGTCGTTTTTGGTTTCGCGGCCCGCCCCAAGCTGCATGGAGGCGATGCCGATTTTTTCGGTGTCCATGGCGGCGATGGCTCCCCCCTCTGGGGCCAGCACCTCGTGCGCCACCGGGGCCTGCGCGAAGCGCAACGGGTCGTCTATCACGGCGGTGTCTCCGCCCTGAGCCTCCACCATCTGCCGCAGTTTGGCAAGGGCGCTGCCGTCCGCAAGGGCGGCCTTGGCCTTTTGGCGGCAGGCGTCCATGTCCCCAAGGCCCGCCAGGTTCAGCATGGCGGAGGCAAGCTCGAGGCACACGGCGCACAAGTCCTCGGGGCCTTCGCCGCGCAGGGTGGCCACGGCCTCGGCCACTTCCAGGCTGTTGCCCACGGCGCTGCCAAGGGGGATGTCCATGTCTGTGATAAGGGCCGCGGTGCGGCGTCCGTTGGCCTCGCCGATATCCACCATGGCTTTGGCCAGCGCGATGGACTCGTCCAAATCCTTCATGAACGCGCCCGAGCCGGTTTTCACGTCCAGCACTATGGCGTCGGAACCGGCGGCCAGCTTCTTGCTCATGATGGACGAGGCGATGAGAGGGATGCTGTTCACCGTGGCGGTCACGTCGCGCAGGGCGTATATTTTTTTGTCCGCCGGGGCCAGGTTGCCGCTCTGGCCTATAACGGCAATGCCAATGCGATTCACCTGGTCGAAAAATTCCTGCTGGCTGAGGGTGGTGCGCATACCGGGGATGGCTTCCATTTTGTCCACAGTGCCGCCGGTGTGCCCCAGGCCCCGGCCGCTCATTTTGGCCACTTTCAGGCCGCAGGCTGCGGCAATGGGCGCCACCACCAGGGTGGTTTTGTCCCCCACGCCGCCGGTGCTGTGCTTGTCGGCCTTCACGCCCGCTATGGGGGAAAGGTCTATCATCTCGCCGCTTTTGGCCATGTGCAGGGTCAGCCGGGCGGTCTCCTCGGCGGACATACCTTTGAAGAACACCGCCATCAGAAAGGCCGCCATTTGGTAATCAGGGATGGAGTCATCGGTAAAGCCGGACACCACAAAGGCGATTTCTTCCTCGGAAAGCAGGCCGCCGTCGCGTTTTTTGGCAATCAGGTCATACATACGCATGGGGTTTTCTCCTTAGTTCAATGTCATTCTGAAGCCCGCCCTACCGCCCCCTCCCGCTGCTCGGGCGCTACGCGCCCTCTGCGCCTCAGGCGCGCCCCGCTGGGGCGCCCTTCGGCGCGCATCGGGTTCACTTTGTTTTCTCGCTCCGCTCGAAAGCCAAAGCTCGGCCTATCGGCCCCCCGCATCGTAAGGCACGCCCTCGGCGCGTGGGGCCTGGCTGCGGCGGCCGGTGAAGGCCAGTACCACTAAGGTGGCAATGTAGGGCAGCATCTTGTAAACATCGCTGGGAATCCCGGCGCTGTTCAGGAACCCGATGCTGGAATAAGTGGAGGCAATGGTTTTCATAAAGCCGAAGAACAGCGCCGCCGCCGCGATGCTCCAGGGCTTCCACTGGCCGAAAATGAGCACCGCCAGCGCCAAAAAGCCGTAGCCGGCCACCGTGGCGTTGAAAGAGGTGGTGGTGGGAATGATGAACACCAGCCCCCCAATGCCCGCCAGCGCCCCGGAAATAAGCGTGCCGGCGTAGCGCATGCGGTACACGTTCACGCCCACTGAATCGGCGGCCTGGGGGTGTTCGCCGCAGGCGCGCAGCCGCAGGCCGAAGCGCGTTTTATACAGCACCAGCCAGCTTATCACCAAAATGGCGATGCCGATGTAGGTGGTGATGTAGGTGTTCTGGAAAAACAGCGGGCCGATAACCGGAATGTCCCCCAGCAGCGGCACCTTCTGTACGCGGAACTGGTTGACGAAGGGCACCTGCTGGGCCGTGCTGTCCTGCACGGTGCGGGCCACAAAAATGGAAAAGGCCGGGGCGAACATATTGATGGCCGTGCCCGAGATAACCTGGTTTGCCTTCATGTTGATGGAGGCAAAGGCGTGGGCAAGGCTGATAACGACGCCCGAGGCCGCCGCGATGAGGATGCCCAAAAGCAGCACCGGCTGGCCGGGCAGGCGCCCTTGTGCGTTGGCGATGAAATACACCGACGCGAAGGCCCCGATGATCATCGTGCCCTCAAGGCCCACGTTGATGATGCCGCTGCGCTCTGAAAAAAGGCCGCCGAGCGCCACTATCAGCAACGGAATGGTGAACAGCATCATCTGCTGCACCAAGAAGTATACGGTACTCACTGCGCCTCACCCCCTTCCCCGCCGGCCGCGCCGGGCGCGGGTTCATCCGGCGGCTGTGCCGGTGGCCGCGGCGCGCCCTCCGGGCCGTTGCGCGCCCTCAGCGCGCCCGCACGGCGGCGGGCGATGCCCTGCATCACCTGCTGGAAGAACAGCGCAAAGGCCGAAAAGTAGATGATGACGGCCGTGATGACGTCCACCACCTCGGGCATGATGCCGATAAGCTGCATATTGAAGCTGCCCATGGTGAGGTGGGAGATGAACAGGCCCGAAAAGATGATGGCGATGGGGTTCGACATGCCCAGCAGGGCCACCGGAATTCCGTTGAAGCCCTCGTTGGCCAGCGTGTCCACCACGTGGATGGCCCGCCCCGCGCCGCCCAAAAACAGCAGCGCCCCGCCAACACCGCACAGCGCCCCCGCAATCACCATAGATAAAACGATGGACTTCTTCTCGTTGATGCCCGCGTACTTGGCGGCGTCGCGGTTCAGCCCGCAGGCCTTCAGCTCAAAGCCGAACTTCGTGCGCCCGATAACCACCCACATCACAATGCCCAGCAGCACCGCGATGATAAAGCCCGCGTTGGCCGAGGAGGCCGCGCCGCCCGAGACGAAGATTTGGTCGAAGCCCGCCTTGGGCAGCACGCCCGTGCCCTCGGGCAGTATGCTCTGGTTGCGCCCGGCGTCGTACACCGTGCGCCGCACCATCATGTTCACAAAGCTCATGCCGATATAGTTCATCATGATGCAGGCGATAACCTCGTTCACATTGGCCAGCGCCTTCATGATGCCGGGCACCAGCCCCCACAACGCGCCGGCCAGCGCCGCGCCCAGCAGCGCCACCATCCAGTGCGTGGCGCCTGGCAAAAAGGTCCATTTCACGCCGATGTAGATGGCCACGAAGCCCCCAACGATGAACTGCCCAGGGCCGCCGATGTTGAACAGGCCGCACTTTTGCGCAAAGCCCACCGAAAGGCCCGTCATGATGATGGGCGTGGCGTTGTACAGCACCGAGCCGAAGTCCCTCAGGCTGGTGAAGCCGCCCTGCAAAATGACCATCAGGCCCCTGGCGGCCTGGGGCGGGTTCGCGAACAGCAGAATGACGAAGCCCACCGCGATGCCGATGACGATGGCCGCGAGGGCGGAAACGAAGGAGAACAGCCCGCTGTTGTTGCCCCGCCTTGCAAGTCCCTGTTTTTTCATGCCTCAGGCCCCCTTTCCGCCGGCGGTGTCTCGCTTGCTGCCCGCCATATACAGCCCCAGCTCCTGCACGGTTACGGCCTCCGGGTCAAGGTCGGCCACTATTTCACCCTCGTACATCACCAAAATGCGGTCAGACAGGTTCATCACCTCGTCCAGTTCAAGGCTCACCAGCAAAATGCCCTTGCCGGCGTCCCGCTCGGCCACCAGTTGCTTGTGGATATACTCGATGGCGCCAACGTCCAGCCCGCGCGTGGGCTGCACGGCCACCAGCAGCACCGGGTCTTCCTCTATCTCCCGCGCCACAATGGCCTTTTGCTGGTTGCCCCCGCTCATGCTGCGCGTGATGGTGGCCGCGCCCTGCCCGGTGCGGATGTCGTACTTGCCTATCAATTCATCGGCGTATTCGTAGATGGCGTCGTATTTCAAGAAGCCCGCGCCGCAGAAGCGCGGCTCATAATAGCTTTGCAGCACCAGGTTGTAGGCCAGCGGAAAGTCCAGCACCAGGCCGTGGCGGTGGCGGTCCTCCGGAATGTGGGACATACCGGCCTGCCCGCGCTTTCGTACGGGCGCGCCGCTGATGTCTTGCCCGGCCAGGCTCACACTGCCGCCGTTTGCCGCAATAAGGCCGGTGAGGGCCTGCACCAATTCGGTTTGGCCGTTGCCGTCTATGCCGGCCACGCACACAATTTCGCCCTTGCGCACATTAAAGCTGACCTCTCGCACCGAGTGCAGCCCGCCGTGCCGCCCGGCCACGCTGAGGCCGCGCACGGCCAGCACCTCTTCGCCGGGCTGCGCCGGGCCTTTCTCCACCATCAGGCTCACCTTTCGGCCCACCATCATCTCGCTCAGGGTTTCCTTCGTGGTGTCGGCCACGGCCACCGTGCCAATGCAGCGCCCCTTGCGCAGCACCGTGCAGCGGTCGGCCACTTCCTTTATCTCGTTCAGCTTGTGGGTGATGAACAGAATGCTCTTGCCCTCGGCCACCAGCCCCTTCATAATTTTCATCAGCTCGATAATTTCTTGCGGCGTCAGCACTGCCGTCGGCTCGTCGAAAATGAGAATCTCATTCTCGCGGTACAGCATTTTCAGTATCTCTACGCGCTGCTGCATGCCCACGGTGATGTCCTCTATAAGGGCGTCGGGGTCTATGGCGAAGCCGTACTTTTCACTCAGGGCCATCACCTTGGCCCGCGCCTCGCGCATTTGCAAAAAACCGGCCCGGGTGGTTTCCACCCCCAGAATGATGTTTTGCAGCACGCTGAAATTGTGCACCAGCTTGAAGTGCTGGTGCACCATGCCAATGCCCAGCCGGTTCGCGTCGTTGGGGTCATTTATCTGCACCGGCTTGCCTTCCTTCAATATCTCGCCTTCCTCGGGCCGGTACATACCAAACAATACACTCATCAGCGTAGACTTCCCGGCCCCGTTTTCGCCCAGCAGCGCGTGTATTTCGCCCCGCCGCAGTTCCAGGGTAATGTCGTCGTTCGCCACAATGCCGGGAAACCGCTTGGTGATGCCGCGCATTTCGATGATGTTGTCCATCTGCCGCCTCACTGCCCTTTCTTTTTCTTTATTGTAGCATCCCGCTCACCATAAAAAAAGCCTTTTCCCAAGAAATGCGGCAAAGAGAAAAGGGGTTGCCGCAATGTGCCTTTGC
>QMCE01002551.1_pt1 | contig 16616 bp, 10 predicted proteins | sample 1821851 | NCBI WGS metagenome assembly QMCE01 (sample SAMN09453174, study PRJNA476694) | Termite gut metagenome, whole genome shotgun sequencing project. | isolation source: worker | host: Odontotermes sp. | place: South Africa:Pretoria | collected 2016-01-28
CCGTCAACGCATCGGGCAGTCGTGGGCCGATTTGTTCCGCAATCTCGGCGGCGACTTGGGACGGTTTTTGGCAAACCGCCATTCGCCGGAGGAAGGTACGGGGTGGGGGTTTTATGCACACGGCGCTTGTCGGGACGGTCATAGAGATTTTTGCGGTACGATACGGTGAGGATATTCAGCGTGGCATAGCGCATTACCGCAAAACTCAACAGTAGTGCCGCACACACGCACGCCAACCGGCCCGTGGGTTCGAACAGCCAGGCTGCAATACCGAATAATGCGATGATAATAACTACTCTATAAAAAACTTTCACTCTGTTTTTTGTTATCTGCCGGAGTAATTTCCGACGGCGAGAGAGATACTTTACAAGAATTGAGCCATTCCCGACGGAAGATGCTTTAATCGAAAATTTCACTACCTCTATCTGCGTTGCGCTTGACGAAGACAGGCTACGCCTGGGGAATGTAAAATTTATTTTGCATTCCTCTCGGCTTGCATTATCTTTGCAAAAATCAAAACTACCGGCCATGAGAAAATTGTGTTTAGCCCTCTGCCTTATATTCTGTACGGTAGTTTCCGCGCAGGAAATCACTTACAGGACGATCGAAAATATTCCCTATCGCTACACGGAAGAGCCTTATGCAGCCGAGCGTTGCCGGTTGGATGTTTACTATCCGGAAAACGCGAAAGATTGCCCCGTGGTCGTGTGGTTTCACGGAGGCGGCCTTACCGGAGGGAACAAATTCATACCCGAACAGTTAAAGAACAGCGGCCTTGTCGTCGTCGCGGTCAACTACCGCCTGATGCCGCGGGTGAGCGTATCGGAATGTATCGACGACGCGGCGGCGGCCGTCGCCTGGACCTTCCGGGAGATAGAAAAATACGGAGGCGATCGGCGCAAAATATTCGTAGCCGGCCATTCGGCGGGAGGTTATCTGCTGACCATGATCGGGTTGGACAAAAAATGGCTTGCGGCCTACGGCATCGACCCGAACGACATTGCCGCACTGATACCCTTCAGCGGTCAGGCTATCAGCCACTACGCCTATCGCGAAACCAAAGGACTGAAGCCCACTCAGCCCACGATAGACGAGTTCGCGCCCCTGTTCTGGGTTCGCCCCGACGCTCCGCCCCTCGTCATCGTTTCGGGCGACAGGGAGCTGGAGCTGTACGGCCGCTACGAAGAGAACGCCTACCTGTGGCGCATGATGAAGGTGGCGGGACATAAACACACACACCTTTATGAACTCGACGGATACGACCACGGAGCGATGGCCGATCCCGCTTTTCACATATTGAAAAATTTTATCAAAACATACTGACCTAACACTTAATCTATTATGAAAAAGATCCTTCTGTTTTCCACTTTTATTCTCATCCTCACCGCGCCCCTCAACGCGCAATGGTCTCCCGCAGGAGACAAGATAAAAACCACCTGGGCGGAGCAGGTCGACCCCTCGAACGTGCTACCAGAGTATCCCCGCCCGCAAATGGTACGCTCCGAGTGGAGCAACCTCAACGGCCTGTGGGATTTCGGCCTCACACAAAAGGGCCGGCCCGCTTCGTTCGACGAAAAAATCCTCGTTCCGTTCGCCGTCGAATCGTCGTTGTCGGGTGTTCAGAAAACCGTCACCGAGAATGATGAAATGTGGTACGGCCGCCCGTTCGACATCCCCGCCGCGTGGAAAGGCAAGGATGTTATACTCCATTTCGGCGCGGTGGACTGGCGTGCCGATGTCTTCGTGAACGGCCACCTCGTGGGGTCGCACAAGGGAGGCTTCACCCCCTTCTCATTCAACATAACTCCCTGGCTCAACGCCCGCGGAAGTCAACAACTCTCCGTGAGGGTGTGGGACCCCACCGACCGGAGTTTCATCCCCAGAGGTAAACAGATACTGAATCCCCACGCCATCTGGTACACTGCCGTCAGCGGTATCTGGCAGACGGTGTGGATGGAACCGGTTGCGAAAAAACATATCACGGGAGTTAAGTCCATTCCAGACGTGGACGGCGGTTACGTTTCGTTCACGGTCGATGCCGAGGGTGCGGCGAGCGGCGATATGGTCGAGATAGCGATACTGGACGGCGGCAGGGAGGTTGTCCGCGCGAAGGGCGCACCCGGCCGGAGTGTCGGCGTGCCCATCCCGAACGCGAAACTGTGGAGTCCCGACAGCCCGTTCCTCTACGACGTTAAGATTTCGCTGATGAGCGGAGGCAAGAAGGTCGATGCCGTAGACTCCTACACCGCGATGCGCAAAATATCGGTCAAACGCGACCACAACAACATACAGAGAATGTATCTCAACGACGAGCCACTGTTCCATTTCGGCCCGCTCGACCAGGGATGGTGGCCCGACGGCCTCTACACCGCCCCCACCGACGAGGCGCTGCTATACGACATAGTCAAGACCAAAGAGTGGGGTTACAACATGATACGCAAACACGTCAAGGTCGAACCGGCGCGCTGGTACTACCATTGCGACCGCGAAGGGATCCTCGTGTGGCAGGATATGCCGAGCGGCGACCTGGGCAACCACTGGGACGACAGCACCTACGGCGGCGGAAGCGACAAAAACCGCTCGCTCGAATCGAAAAACAACTTTCATCGGGAGTGGCGCGAAATCATGGACCTGTGTATGTCGAACCCCTCGGTGGTGGTGTGGGTACCGTTCAACGAGGCGTGGGGACAGTTCGACACCGAGCAGGTTGCCGAATGGACAAAGAGCTACGACCCGTCGAGGCTCGTCAATCCCGCCAGCGGAGGCAATCACCGTGCCTGCGGCGACATTGCCGACAACCACAACTATCCGAAACCCGCTTTCAGGATATTCGACTGGAACCGCGTCACCGTTCTGGGTGAATACGGCGGCATCGGCCTGCCTCTACAAGACCATCTGTGGAATCCCGATATGCGCAACTGGGGATATGTTCAGTTCAAGACGTCCGACGATGTGACCGACGAATATGTCGATTACGCGGAACTGCTTGAAAAGTATGTTCGTTGCGGCTACGCGGCGGCGGTTTACACCCAAACCACCGACGTGGAGGGCGAGGTCAACGGTATTATGACCTACGACCGCAAGGTAATCAAAATGGACGAAGCACGCCTCCGTCAGGCCAACATGAACGTCATCGCCTCGATGCTCGAAGAATAACATTTGGTCCACAAAAAAGCCTGCCGATCGTCTGATGGGCAGGCTTTTTTGTACCAGGAAGAAGAAGATTATCAGACACAATCCGTTCGACGAATACCGTATGGAGGAGACTGTTAAATATGGAGCGGCGAAGGGCGGTACGGGAAAAGGTGAAGCGACCAAAGAAAAGAAATAGTCATTGCCGTGCAGGCGACAGGTCTAATCTATCACGCTTGCGACCGGGTTTTGCCCGACGGAAAAACCTTTCAGGTGTGGCAGGCGGCCGCTCGCAATGTCCCATACGTCGGCGGAATATCCTGCCGTGGTGCTCCAGAACAAGGAGGTATTAAACGAGCCGGTGCTCACGCCGTGAAGACCGGTTGCGCCTCCGGGAATATCCAACTCTACATAGCCCATTAACGGATTGCCGCTGTATGCTTTCGCTCTCAGATCGGCGCGTGCATGGTTGTTCGACAGCGTACCGTTGTCGTTCCGTCCAACAATACGCCCGATGGGCGGGGTGGTGCTGTTCAAATATTCGTTGAGCTGCACCAGCGGGTTCAACGCCACGCAGTTACGAATAGCGCCCTGATTGTTCCGTCCCACCACGCCGCCGATATTGTAGGACGAGCCCTCGACGCGGCCGGTGACGTAGCAGTTGTCTATCGTGCCGTCGCTGGCCTGATAACCAGCGATGCCGCCAAGATCGTTGCCTGTGGCAGTCACACTGTAAACCGTGGAATAGCAGTTGCGTATCGGACCGTGATTGTTGCCCACGACGCCGCCCACGGCCGTTGCGCCTCTTATTGTCAAGCCTGTGACATAGCAGTTCTCGACGGTGCCCCAACTGAGCCCCGCTATGCCGCCCACATTGTTCACGCCGGTTATGGCTATGGGATTGGTGCCTTTCATTATTATGGATAGTCCCACATTTTTCACCTTCGAGCCTCCGTCGAGCACCCCGAACAATCCCTTGTTGTTTCCCTGCGGGGCGTAGATGAACAAACCTGAGATCGCGTATCCTCCGCCGTCGTAAGTGCCTTTGAAACGGTTCGTTTCGTTCTGACCTATCGGCGTCCAGTTGGCGACATTCGTAAGGTCGATGGTCGCCGTCTGCCGGTAGTGTTTGTCGAGTCCCCATCCGTCGGTGCCGCTACCCACTTTTTGGAGGTCGGCGGCGGAGGCAACCTTGAAGGGATTCAGTTCGTGTCCGGGTGGCGGAACCGTCACGACGAACAATACAGCCTGTAAGCTGCCGCCGACGGCTGCGGCCATAATAATAGCGTCTCCGGGTGTGGCATTATTAGCCACCGTTATCAATCCCGTGTCGCTCACCGTGACACCTGCCAATGACGACGTCCAAATAACGGTTCTGTTGGTAGCGTCCATCGGCAGCAACTCGGTGACCGTCACCTGTGCGCTTTGTCCCGGCCCGAGCGTCATATCCGACTTGTCGATCTTTATGCTCGATATAAGCACATAGTCGTGGTTGCTCCACCCCTTGTCGATGACGCCCGCTTTGAAATCATTGTATTTTATCTGCGAGAAACCGGGATTGCCGCCGGCGTAGAACCTCTTGCCGGTTCCGCCCGAGTGCAGCGAGCTTATCAGTCCGTTGAGCGCGTCGAACTCCATGAGGTTGTCCTGGCAACTAAAATCGACAAGGGAGTTCAAGCCGCTTACGCTGAGTGTCGTCAACGAATTGTTTCCGCAAGAGAGGGTCGTGAGGGCGGTGTTGGCGTTCACGTTGAGCGTTGTCAGGGCGTTGTTGATACAGGTCATTGATGTGATGTTCTCGCCCGTCACGGTGATGGTGCGCTGTATGTTGTTTGTGTATGTGTGTGTTAAATTTGTCTGCGTCCCGGTCCCGATAAGGGTTATGGTCGTCGGCGCCACGCCCGAAACACCCCAGTCTACCCTTGCCCCGCCCGTTCCGCGCAGGCCGATGATAACCGTACCGCTCTTGGTCGAGGTCATAGTCATCTGCGGGCCCGACACGGTGATGGCATCGACCGTGAGGGTCGCCACGGCAGAGATCGTGTCGTCGATCACCACCCTGAAATAGTATGTTCCCGCGGCGACCACGGTTGTCGTCACCGTCAATGTGGCGGCGTTGTTCGCTACTGCGGTCAGCGAGTTGTTCACCCCCGAGGGAGGCGTGTTCCGCCGGATGGTCCCGGCCGCGTCGTCGAACCACACCGCCGAGCCGCGATGGCCGTTCACAATGTTTTCGGTGGTGACGGCATAGGTGACCGAACCGGCCGTACCTGTCGTCAGGGAGCCTTGTTGTGTGCCCACAGTCACGATCTTGACCGGAACGGCCGAGACAGTAAATGCCGCGACGGCCGATGTCGCGCCGGCGAAGGTCACCTTGAAATAGTAGACCCCCGCGGGTGTGGCCGCCGTGGTGTCTAACTTCAACTGGGCATAGCTGATTTCCACTCCCCCTTCCGAGAAGACGTATACATTGCCGAGCGTCACGCTCACTCCTTCGGGGGTGCTTCCGGCGGTCGTTCCCGTCTCGTCGGTGAACCACGCGAGCGAGCCTTCGGTTTCGGCGGCAATATTCTCGGTGGTGATGATGAAGAGACCGTGATTGGCCGTACCTGCCACGGGAGAGCCGGTTTGCTCACCGACCGTCACGCTCTTGGGCGGGGCGGAACTCACGGTAAAGGCGGCGACGGCGGATGTCGCTCCGTCGATGGCCACCTTGAAATAGTAGACCCCCGCGGGTGTGGCCGCCGTGGTGTTCACCGTCACGGCCGCCGCGTCGTCCGACACGTCGTCGACACTTGCCGTCACACCCGCCGGAGCGACATGGACGGTGGTTCCGGAGGAGTTTGTGAACCATGTCACGGAGCCGCTCCTGCCGCTCCGGATATTCTCTGTGGCGACGGTGTAGGTGGCCGAGCCGGCCGTCCCCTCGACCGGCGAGCCTTGCTGTGCGGCCACCGTTACCGTCTTGACGGGCGCGGGCTTGGGGCTTTTGACGCACGATGAGTTGTTCACCGCAATGGTCGCGCCGCACGCGAGCAGCATCGTTATTGCCGCCGCGTTTTTCATTGTCTTCATCATTTTCATAATCATCGTATTAAATGGTTTTTATGGTTTTTTGCCTTTTCACCGTCAATGATGTCGCCACTTTGCGTAGTTCGTCGCGCACCTGTTCCATCTCGTTGCAGATGCTTTCGAGAGTCCGTATATCTTCATAGGGAACGAAAACCACCTTGTCTACTTCGGGCCAGGCTTCCTGTTTGTCAGTTGCGTCCATGATATTAATAGTTAGGTCCGTTGTAAAGTTAGAGAGGGCGAAACCGCTTCCACACCCCCCGCGAGGGGGTATTTTTCCGCCCGGAGCAAAATACCCCCCTTTGGGGGGTACGAAAAGTTTACTTCCGTGTAAAAAAACGCATATATTTGTATCATATCCTCCTAAGCTTAATCCGCCGTTCACCATGAAAAGAATCGGAAGAGTTGCGATTATTCTGCTGTTGCTGTGCGGCGGGAGTGTCTCGGCGCAAAATCTTCTGTGCGATTCGTTGCTTGTATTGCCCGCCGACCCTCGGAACATAGACCTTTTGCTCCGGGAGACTATCTATAAAAAAGAGTTAAAAAGCTACGCTGCCGAGGCTTTGAAACTCTCCGAAACTATTGGGTATATCGACGGAATAATGCACTCGCTCGATCAGCTCGGTGTGATGGAGCGCAACGATGCGAACTATGGCCCGTCGATGGATTTTCATAATCGTTGCCTCGCCTTGGCCGAGTCTAATCACAACGATCACTGGATAATGCGTTCGTACATCAACCTGGGTGTGGTGAACAGAAGAATAGATCAGTACGAAACAGCACTTCGCTATTTCCTGATCGCTTTCCAGTTGGCGGAAAAACTGAAAAACGAAAAAGAGATAGCTTCCTGTCTGGGAAATATCGGAACGCTGTATACACAACTCGGCAAGACAGACGAAGCAATGGATTATTTTCGCAAATCATTGCAAAAGGCGATGGAACAGAATAATTATCAGGGGCTGTCCATATCTTACGGCATGATGGGGCGTGTGCATGAAGTCAGGGGGAGGCTCGATTCCGCCCGGTATTGTTACGAACAAAATCTGTTTTACAGCAGAGGGTGGAACGACGATAACGGCATAGCCATAGCTTACGCTTCTTTGGGTAATGTCGCCCAAAAAGGCGGGGATTGGAGAGGCGCACTGATGTATTACCGCGAGGCAGTGGACATCAGCATCAAAGTCGGCGACCGGAATTACATAGCCATGAATTATGCCCGGTTGGGAGAGGTTTATCTGCAACTGGGAGAGATGTCAAAGGCAGAGGAGTTCTATCTGCTCTCTCTAAAAACCGCCCGGCAGATCGGGATGAAAGCCGGCGTGGTCGAAGCATTGGCAGGACTGTCGAACGTCTATGATAAACAAAACCGGCACACAGAGGCTCTGGATGCCGTCAGACAACAAATTGCCCTGAAAGACAGTATATTGAACGAAGAAAATCTGCGTGCCATAGAATTCCTGAAAATATCGTTCGAAGTGTTGCAAAAAGAGCAAACCATAGAGACATTGCGGACAATGAACCGGGTTGCCGAAATCCAAAACAGGCAAAAACGAACGATGCTCATCCTCGGTACCTGTATTATCGTTATATTACTGTTGTTGGCAACAGTGTACATAAGGAGCACCCAACAAAAGAAGCGCCTCGCCCAACAACAGGTCAAACAGCTCGAACAGGAGAGGCAGCTCGTCGCACGCGAAGCCATGCTCGACGGAGAGGTGATGGAGCGCACACGCCTCGCACGCGACCTGCATGACAGGATGGGCGGTCTGCTGTCGGTCATCAAGTTCCACCTGGCCGACATGAAACAAGGCGTCACGCCCGAATCGCCCTCCGCCGAGACCTGCAACCGCGCAATCGAACTGCTCGACGAGTCGATGGTCGAAATGCGGCGCATCGCCCACCACCTGATGCCCTCCTCGCTGAGCAGCGAGGGATTGAGAATCGCCGTCTCGGAGTTTTGCAGAAGTGTGCCCCACGCGCGCTTTTCGTGGTACGGAAGCGATCGGAGGATCGACCCGAAAATGGAGCTCGTCATCTACCGCATCGCCTACGAACTTGTCAACAACGCCATGAAACACTCCGGCGCCTCGCATATCGTCGTACAAATAGTCCGCGACACCGACCGCATCGCCTTCACCGTGCAGGACAACGGCCGGGGATTCGACCCCCGTAAAACTCCCGACGGCATGGGAATGTCCAACATACGCAACCTCGTCGCCTCCTACGGAGGCCGCCTCGACATCGGCTCTGCGGAGGGCGAAGGCACCGAAATAAACGTAGAGTTCGAGCTATGATACGGGTTGGAATAGTGGACGACCACAAGCTGGTGGCATACGGACTGGAAAAACTCATAGACGGGATTGGGGAGAGCGGGGGAAGTAGCTCTATCGCGGTCGTAGGCACGGCACACTCGGCCGCAGAATGCCGGAAGCTGTTGGCCGCCGGAGGGATAGACGTTCTGTTGCTCGACATCAGCCTGCCCGACGGTAACGGCATAGAGCTGTGCCCACGTATAAAGTCGAAATATCCGGCCGTGAAGGTGTTGATGCTGACGAGTTACGGCGAACTTTCCGTCGTCGAAAGCGCTCTCGATGCCGGAGCCGACGGCTATGTACTCAAAAACTCCCTGCCCCAGGAGATTATCGACGGTATTCGCACGGTCGCGGCGGGTAGGCGGTTTATCTGCGGGGACGTGGAGGCGATGCTTAAAACGAGGGAGGACAATCCTTTTGAACTGACGCGCCGCGAGTACAATCTGTTGCGCCTGATAGCCGAGGGTTGCACGAACGCCGAGATCGCCGACCGTCTGAACCTCGGCTACGAGACCATAAAGAGTTACCGTAAAAACCTCTACTCAAAACTCGGCTCGCACACCACCGCCGAACTCGTCCAAAACGCCAAAGCGCTAAAATTGGTTTAAGGAGAAATAAGGCGTTCGAGCGGGCGGAACTCGACTGGATGGTGACCATCGACCAGCGCACCCGGCAGGAGGTTCAGAAACCCATCTATGAGGTGGCGTCATCGCACATGGCACGCCGCAGTTTCATCGGCAATATCTACAAGCAGGTGAAAGACCCGAATCTCGTAGGTGCATTATCCGGCCACAAAGAAGGCTCCAAAGCCTTCGCCCGTTACCGCGACATTGACGAGGAAATAAAAAAAGAGTTGATAAGTTTTCTGGATTAAGCACTGTTATTTTGTTGCGCAAATATGAACGGGAGGATGCCGTTTGTTTTTACAATCAAAACATCGAAGTCGTTCCTGTATGGAGGTGACTGTTAGGATTATAAATTTTGGGATTTTGGCGGCGATTGCGAAAAAAGTCGTATCTTGCATTATAAATAACCTCTAACCGAATCACACGCCATGTCCGCAAAGATTTCGCTCCGAAGATTATTCCTGATGACGGGGGTCTGTCTGTCCCTGCTTTTGGCCCTCTCCCCGGCAAGCGGACAAGCGCCCGACTGGAAAGATCATGTCGCTCAAACGTTCGTTTTCGAGATAACCAACCGCGAGGCCGAGAATCTGCTGCGGAGCAATCCGCGCGACAGTCTTATCAAAAAGATGCTACACACTCCGGTGGCGCGGTTCGAGGGTACTTGGGAAAATAAACCTGAACAGGGACATTTCATTTTCGCCCGAATAGTCCAAAACCGGGTGGAGTGCGAGTACGTTCCGGTGATGCCGTTCCAGGTCTTTCTGTACAGCGAATACGGAGTGCTGACGTTGCAGGTAGTCGATGCACAGGGAGAGATACGGCGCGACGCCCGGGTGCGTATCCGCCGGGGATGGCGTCTGTTCAATACACCCGTAACTTTCGATCCGGAGAGCCAAACCTACCGCATACGTCTGCTGACTGTCGAGTTGGACGGTTTTTGCGCCATTTTCGACCTTACCAAGCATATTATCCGGCCGTCATGGTACGGCGGGGGCAGCGAACCATACACCCCCGACTTTTACAGCTATATGCTTACGGACAAGAACCGCTACAAGCCGGGCGAAACCGTCCGTTTCAAGTCTTACGCACTGACCGGAAGCCGTCGGCCACTCCGCACCAAGCTCGAAGTGTGGCTTGAGACCGACAACTGGAAATACCGTAAAATCTCGACTTTGGAGCCATACAACCCCGGAGGATATGCCGGACAGGTCGTGCTGCACGATTCGCTCGGACTGAAACTCGACCGTCACTATTCGATACAACTTCGGGAGCCACGAGGCAGGATTGTGGCGCGCCAGCGTTTCCTGTATGAAGATTATGTGTTGTACGATAATACGCTGGAGGTAAAACTCGATGCCGACGTTCACTACCATCCCGAAACTAACCGTATCGAAATCCGGGCGACCGACGCCAACGGGCTTTTCCTGCCCGACGTCCGTGCCGATGTGGCGGTACTGCGGCGCAGTGTGAACCGCTCCTACACTGAGATTCTGACTCTGCCCGACACGCTACTCCACGAACGGATAACGCTGAAAAACGACGGGCCTACCACGCTCGACATTCCGGCATCGGTCTTCGGTGAGGCCGACGGCTCCTACGAGGTTCGGGCGACGGTCGTCACCTTCGACGGACAAAGGATGGAGGCAGGGGACGCGGCACTCTTCTTCCGCTCGCACAGGCAGGTGGAGGCCACGACCCGCGGCGACACCATCCGTTTCGACTACCTCGTTATGGGCAAACCGACGGGAGCGAAGGCCGAACTCTTCTACGACGGCACCGATAGTGTCCGGCGAGTGACGCTTCCCTACGAAGAGCCGTTCGACCAGAATCGCAGGGAGTATCGTCTGCGAATAGACGGAATCGGTTTCGAGCAAATAATAGCCACTCGGAACATCGACCCCGGACTTGACCTTGAAGGGGGATTCGTGCGCGACTCGTTCAACATCCGGGGAGTCAATCCACTGGCATTGGAGCTATCGTGGTACGCTTACCGCGGCAATATGCTGACAGGCAAAGGGGCGGGCAAAGAGATCGAATTCAAGCTACCCGAAACCGACCTTAACAGTGTTCATTACGTTGAGATATTTTATTTCATGGGTGGCGAGGAGCAGATTTTCCGCCGGACGTTCGTGCCCCGCACCGAGTTCCTGAGCGTGGAGACCGATCTGCCCGGGCGGGTATTTCCGGGACAGCGTATCGAGGCGACGGTGAAAGTGCGCGACCATCTGGGCAATCCGGTGCGCGGCGCCGACCTGACGGCGATGGCCTGGAACAGTCTTTTGGATTACAATGTGCCAGACCTGCCCTATTACGGCGAGCAGCCGCAGGGGCGCGAACAACGGTCGAGCTACTCCGTCGACCGGAAAGGCTGGCGTTTCACCATGCCGCTCGACTATAAGTTCTGGCGCGGCATGGCGAGGCTCGACACGCTCGAATATTATCGTCTGACCTATCCCGACGGCCTCTACCGGCACGAGTCGCCGACGCCGGACGGGATCACCCAGTTTGCCCCGTACATAATGAAAGGCGGGGCGGCGGTCTCCCTCTATGTTATCGAAGACAACGGCCGCCCAATCTATTTCTCCTGGACCCGGCAGCCGCAAGGCTATTCATTCCCCGTGGATCCCGAAAAAAAGCACACTCTCACACTGCGCCTGCACGACAGGGCGCTGGTAATAGATTCGCTTTTGTTCGCTCCGGGAATGAAAACCACCATCAGCCTCGATCTCGACCGCCTGCCGAAGGGCGTACGCACGATACGGCTCAATCATAAAGACCGTTACGGTAATTTCATTTTCAATCCGACGGAGACCGAACGTTACTCGGCACTCATCGCCCGCTTCCCAGTACACAACACATCGCAGGTGAAGCGATTCCGGCAGGGCGGCGATTCACTGACTATTTTTCATCCTTTATTTTCATACGGCCAAAGCATTTTGGCAGGCCCGGTACGTCCGGGACAGGCAAGTTACGACGGCTCGGTCGCTTACCGCCACGAGGGCGGATTCCGCTACGCTTTCGAAGATAACGTCGTGTACAAATACCCCGAAAAGGTCACTCCCGACGCGCTCCGGTTCTCTTCGCAATCGAAAATCGGCACACTCGGCGACTTCTATCTCAGCCCGGTAGTGATGGCAAAAAAAGAGAGGGAGACAGACTGGAGGAAACACTATTGGCAACCGTCGAACATCTACATCGCCCAACAGAAGTTGAATCTGAACATCCGCCTGCCCGAGCGGAAAGACTCGGTCGGAGTTGCCAATCTGCTCTTCATCGACCGCGCAGGCGACCGGGTCATCCACCCCGACCGCTACGAAAAAGGAAGGCGGTTATACTCAGAAATCGCTCCGGGCAGATACGACATCGTTCTGCTCTACAATGACGCAGGTTATCTGCGCCGTGACGGGGTGGAATTTACTGCCTACACCTACATCGAGTTCGATGCCACCGGTTGGCCGCGCCTCCCGGCCGACACTCTCTCGGAAGGCTGGTATAAGAGATATGGCCTTCCGGGAATGATCGGTGTATTCCCTATACCGAAGCCCGACATACGCACGCTGACCCTTTATCAACGGGTCGGCCGACAACCGGGCAACACGGTGAGCGGCTTTGTCTACGATACGGAAGGCGAGCCATTGCCCGGTGCCGTGGTGCAACTGAAGGGTACACATTACGGAACGGTGACCGACACAGAGGGCTATTTCGAAGTAGACATTGCCGGAGACGAACACCGGACGCTGGCCGTAAGCTATCTCGGATACACGACCAAAGAATTGGAGGTCTGGCCGGGAAGTGTGATACAGGTGGTGTTGGAGGCGGATGCGTTGGAGATAAGTGATGTCGTTGTGGTCGGTTATGGGACGTATGATAAGAGGCATTTTACCGGTTCCGTCGCCGGAATAAGAGTGCGTGGTGCCGGTTCAATTAGTGGCGATCCGTTGCCGCTTCAGACTCCGCCCGAAGAACTTGACGACGAGGAGCAGCGCACCGAAGATGCCGAAGCCGAAGAGAGGCTCTACCGCGAATTGCTGGCCATAGGCGGACTGCGTTCCAACTTCTCCGACGTGGGCTTCTGGGAACCCGCGTTGGTAACGGACAAACACGGCGAAGCGTCGTTCAACGTAACATTCCCCGACAATATCACCAAGTGGAACGCCGTGGTCTACGCCATGAACCGCCGGCTACAAACCGGCACATGGCGCGGCTCGCTACGCTCCTACAAACCGCTGATGGCCGAGCTGCGTATGCCGCAGTTCCTGGTCGCGGGCGACATCGCCCACCCCGCCGCGAATATCCGCAACTACACCTCCGATGTGACCATCGAAGGTGAAGTGCGTTTCGTGCTGAACGCCGACACCCTGATGCGCCGCCCCGTGACCTTCTCCTCGTCGCACACCGAAAGGCTCGAAATTACCGCCCCCACGGCAGACAGCCTCACCGCTTCGTATCTGTTCACCCGCAACGACGGTTACACCGACGGCGAACAGCGCTCGATAGCGATACTGCCCGTGGGAACCGTGGTGGCGGAAGGAACTCTCAGCTTCCTGCGCGACGGTGAACGCATAGATATGGAGGCCACGGATAACGAATCGCTCGAGGTCGTCGTCACGGGAAATCAACTCGACGTCTATCTCGACGCCGCAAACTACTTGCGCGACTACCGCTACGCCTGCAACGAGCAGTTGGCCTCAAAGTTGACAGGACTGCTGACCCTGCGCCTGTGGAACCTATACAATGGCGAACGCTTCCGTCACGACCGCGCGGTTAACGACCTTGTCCGCCGCCTGCTCGACAACCAAAACGACGAACACCTCTGGTCGTGGTGGGGACGCTCGCCGGAGACCTCCCACTGGATGTCGGCACACATCCTGCGTGCACTCGCGATGGCACGTGATCAGGGCTACACAGTCAATCTGAACCTGAACGGAATGCTCGACAACTACATGGACTTGGGCAGTTACCGTCGGCGTTCGATAGAGGACATAGAAATTCTACACGCCCTGTCCGACTGGGGGGTCGAGCAACCTTACGGCCCGGTAGTCGAATATTGGGAAAGGGAGATTCGCCGAATGGAACGGCAGGCAGATTCCGTCGCCCGCCGCAAACGAGCGAAGCGCATCGAATCGTGGCTCCCCGAAAAACTGATGCTGTGGGAGATACGCAGGCAGGAGGGATTGAATTTCAGCTCCGACAGCGTGGCACGCTATCTGAAAAAAGATGTGTTGGGTGCCATATATTGCGACGACGGCATCGAACGTTCCTGGTGGAAAGACCCTTTGGCCACCACCCTTGCCGCCTACCGCATTGTCCGCGCCGATTCGACCCTCATGCACCACCGCGAGGCGATGCAGATGTACATTCTCGGCACTCGGCAACAGGGTTGGAATACATACCGGTCGGCGGGTGCCGTGGCCACGATCTTCCCCGATCTGTTGGAAACCGCCTCTTCCGGCCCGGCTGCGGCCACGCTTCTGCTGACCGGAAAAGAGAACCGGACAGTGACGACGTTCCCCTACCGGACGAAACTGGAGGCCGGAGAGCGGCTCGGCATCGAGAAACAGGACGGCATACCGCTGATATGGTCCGCCTGGTCGACCAAACTGTATACCGAAGCCCACACCGGAGAGGCGTTCGACATCGACACCCGCTTGAGCAACGACGGACACTTCCGTGTCGGCGAGGTTGAAACTCTGACCGTGACCGTGCGTGTGAAACAGTCGGGAGCGGAGCACGTTATGATAGACGTACCAATTCCCGCCGGATGCGACTACGCCTCCAAACCTCAATCATGGCGGTCGCCCGAAGTACACCGGGAATATTTCAAGGAGCGAACGGTGATATTCTGCGAACGGATGTCACAAGGCGAATACACCTTCCGCATAGACCTGTTGCCCCGTTACTGCGGACGGTACACGGTCAATCCCGCAAAAGTCGAGTTGATGTATTTCCCGGTAGTATCGTCGAACAACGACCTGAATCGAATGGAGATAGAATGACAAGCTATAGCTATATACTGATTAGCTTTTTGAACTGAAAAACGCCGATAGTATCGGAATTATACCTATTTTTGGAGATGAATTAGACCGCATGGCATCTGAAACACATACACAGCCGACACTGTTTGACGAATTGTCGTTTGTAGAACATATCGAATCGTTACTCAACGACTCGGAGTCGTCCGACCTCGAATTTAAGTCGGCTCAGGGGGATTCCCGGAAAGTTTTTGGGAAACGTACTCCGCGTTCGCCAATACACAAGGCGGGGCTATCGTATTAGGTGTCAAAGAGAAAAGAGGGCAAGTGGCCGTCGAAGGTCTCACAAGGGAACAAATTGACCGCTACAAGAAAGATTTTTGGAACAAGGCCAACAACCAGGAGTTCATCAGTTCGAGCCTGCTGAAGAACGAGGATATAGAGGAGGGCGAGTACGATGGGAAACTCTTGCTGGTGTTCAACGTGCCGAGAGCCGACAGGCATCAGATTCCGGTTTACCGCACGACCAATCCATTCGGCAACACGTTCAAACGCAATCATGAGGGAGATTACAAGTGTACCGACACGGAGATAAGGCGAATGATGGCCGACTCGGACGACGCCCATCCGCAAGACGCCCGTATTTTGGAAAACTTCACGATGGCCGACATCGATGCCGATTCTGTGAAGCAATACCGGCAACTGTTCTCCATCAACAACTCCTCCCACCCGTGGTTGGGTTTGGACGACAGAGAATTACTCGAAAAACTCGGTGGATACAGAGATGACCGACGAACAAAGCAACAGGGGTTTACGTTAGCGGGCTTATTGATGTTCGGCAAGACGGCCAGCATTCAAGACCCGGAGTGCGCACCCAACTATTTCCCCGATTACAGGGAGTATTTGAGTACCGACCCGAACGACCGTTGGACGGATCGCATTTATCCCGACGGCACTTGGGAGGCCAATCTGTTTCAGTTTTACAGGCGGATTTTCTCGAAGTTGGCCGCTTTTCTACCAAAGCCGTTCAAGTTGGAGAACGGTATTCGGAAAGATGAAACCCCAACGCATATCACCCTGCGCGAGGCATTTATAAACTCTCTGGTGCATACCGACTACACACTTCCTACTGCGATCGTTATTACCGATAATGTCCGTAGTAATATCCGTAGTAAGGGTGGTAGTAATGTCGGTAGTAGCGTAACTGATAAACGCTCTCGATTAAATAGTGGAGAGTTACAAAGACTGCTATACGACCGCATCGTGAGGGAGAAATTCGAGGAGAGCGTCGCCGTTTTTTGTGAATACACAGCCAAAGTCATCGGGCGGCATATATCCGCCGATGAACTCGTGCGGCTCAAGCTATCTCCATATATTTGAAAAATTTTGGGGAGAAAATTTTAACGCACACTCCCGTATGGTCGAATATTGATACCTGTATTTTTATAAAAAACCGACTTCAACCCGTTGAAGTAACTTTTATAATTTTAATTCTTAAATAT
>QMCE01000804.1_pt1 | contig 16611 bp, 12 predicted proteins | sample 1821851 | NCBI WGS metagenome assembly QMCE01 (sample SAMN09453174, study PRJNA476694) | Termite gut metagenome, whole genome shotgun sequencing project. | isolation source: worker | host: Odontotermes sp. | place: South Africa:Pretoria | collected 2016-01-28
GACAACGCAGCCAAGCCCTCGACACCGCCACCGAAGCCACCAACCTGTACCGCCAACTCGCCGCCGCCAACCCCGACGCCTTCCTCCCCAACCTCGCCACGTCACTTCGAGTCATGGCGAGCATCACAAACGATGCAAAAAGCACGGTAACCACATGGGCCGAAGTGGCAGAAACACTGTCTCCTGGACAAGGAGCTGAGCTGCTTGCCCGATGCGCCCCTCAGCTCGCGAAAGAGCAGGCCGACACTTCGCTCGCGCGCCATTTCTGTGACGACATGGTGCGACGAGCCGAGCAGGAAACCGACCCAACCTGGGCTGCTCGGGCAAAACAATCAGTACGCGAGGTCATCTCCACTCTGTTACCTGAACAACACCGTGACAGAGACTGGCCCGCGTGGGCTATCGCCGATATTCCTGAACGATTAACCGCTGCGTTGAAGTCATGGGCGGCCGCGCCGACTTGGCGTGACCGGGCGTCGTTACTGTCGGACCAGGCCGACAGTGTTTTCGGCCAAACCGAAGCTCTCGATGCACTTACGGACCTGTTCGCCGACCAGCCCTGGTTGCTGGCCTTGATCGCTTTCCGCGGCCCATGGCAAGCTGGACAACTCGCAGCCTCACTCGATCAGCAAATCGCTCATGACGACACCGTGCACCTTCTCTCTGAGTGGATTTCGACACCAACCTGGCGAGACTCACGTGACTTTTTCCGTTCACACAGGGAAACTCTGCAATCTCAAACCGTCGCTGATGTGTTATCCCAATGGGCACAAGGCGATGCGCCAAACCAACAGATTCAGGCGATGGCAACTCAACACCTCGCCCTGTGGCAGCTTGCGTCACAGTCCATAGTCGAAGACCCATTCGCCATAGCCAACGACCCAGCGGAGGCATGGGATGAATTCGCCAATGCAGTCCACGACGGCAACATCACGCTCATGACACTCGTCCTTCAAGCCTGTCCACAAGCCATGCGCCTGAAGAATGTCCAAACGTTATACATCTTGGTCAAGGCGATTCTTGGCGATGGTCCCGGACCGGGGGCCGAAAACGACACCAGCCAGCTCACATCTGGCCACATCGCAGCAATTGTCCGCCCACTCTCTCCAGAAGCCCTTAACCTGGTGACCGCGGCCCTGCGTGGCCTCGGACGGGCTCGACCAGAGTTAATGGCCTCTACCAACGACATGCTGGTTCGCCTCGCTGACGCCAGCCGCATGATGACAGCCAACGCGTCCGATAGCTCGTCATCACGAGTCGAATAATCTGCGAACGACATGCCAGACCTTCGAGATGAGCCCACCGAAACTACGGCCTTCATGAGGCCCAACCTAACTAGCGTGTCATCACCAGATCTCGCGACTTCGGCTGCCGAGCGGCGTCGCCGCATAGATGAACAGAAACGGACTCCGCCGTCGCCATCCCCACCAATCCCCATGTTGCCAGCAGTACCAGCAGATGGCCCGGCTCACGATGACGCGTCGATCGCAACAAGACGAGCATCGGTTGTCGAAGAGTCCCGTCGGCATCTCGTTCGCGCCCAAAGAAATTCATGGTTAGCCGAACAGCGCAGGTTCGAAACTTATGACCCAATCAAGAGGACAGCCACTCCCGGAGAGCCATCGCCAGAGGCAACTTGGAAGATTCGCAAAGTTCTAGCACTATCCGGTTATGAAGATGGCGTTCATCGATATGGTGTTGAGATCTCACGTATTCGTGATGCCTTCGGCTTGTCGCGATCCTCACCCTGGCGATCCGCAGAGAAGGTCAACGCGACTCTCCTCGAAATCATCCATCAAATCGAAGACGAACAGCCAGAAATCCTCCATATCACCGCCCATGCGGACGAATTGGGAGTACACTTCGCCCGTTCCCGCGTTGACAAGCCCCAGCCTGTCGACCCACAACAAATCGTGGCCACCATTGCAAGGAGTGGCTTCACTCCGATCTGGCTGGTGTTGAATTGGTGTGGGTCATACTCCGCGGCTGTCTGGCTCTTGGAAAAAGTAACTGAAATTCGTGGCATCGCAGCTTGGCGGAACGAGACAGACGATGATCGTTGTGCCAACTTCACTGACAACCTATATCGCGAGGTCCAGCTTTACGGTTTTCCGCAGGCATTCGAGAACGCCCGCGGCGCTATGGACGAACACGACAGCGTTGGGCTTGAACTCGTCCACCGCCCGGCTGAAGCCCACTAGAAAGTGCCAACCCCAGCATGCGAAGTTTGAGAACACCGAATCGGCCTGCCGCCGCTTGGCCTGAGGCAGGCTTCCCGTTTGCGACCAGTTTCCCGGCGGACGATGCCAGAACCACTAGATTGTCCTCATGACAACGATCGTCCACCTTCCCGAACCGCGCGTCCCCGACCCGCTGGACGCGCCGCCGCTCACCTGGGGCGTCCTGGGCACCGGCGGCATCGCCGCCCGGTTCACCCACGCGCTGAAGTCGTTCAGCCGTCAGCGTGTGCTCGCGGTCGGGTCACGCTCGGACGCCAACGCGCAGAGGTTCGCGGCCCGCTTCGAGCTGCCCCGCGCCTACGGTTCGTATGACGCGCTGCTCGCCGACCCCGACGTGCAGGCCGTCTATGTGGCCTCGCCACACAGCGAGCATCACGCGATGGCCGACGCCGCCTTGCGCGCGGGCAAGCACGTGCTCGTCGAGAAGGCCTTCACCCAGAACGCCGAGCAGGCGCGTGACCTGGTGAGCACGGCCCGCGCGAACGGCCTCACCCTGATGGAGGCCATGTGGACCAGATTCTTGCCGCACATCGACGTCGTCCGCCAGCTGCTCGCGGACGGCGTGCTCGGCGACCTGCGCACGGTCATCGCCGATCACGGGCAAAACCTGCCCCACGTGCCCCGGCTGCAAGAGCCAGAGCTCGCCGGCGGCGCGCTGCTCGACCTGGGCATCTACACCGTGTCGTTCGCCTGCTTCGCGCTCGGGCTGCCGCAGCGCGTGACGGGCACCGGCACGCTGACGCCGAAGGGCGTCGACCAGCAGGTGTCGATCTGCCTCGACCGTTTCCCCCGTCACCTGAACGCCCAGGCGAGCCTCCACACGACCATGACCGCCAAGACGCCGACCACCGCCACGATCTGCGGGACGGATGCCCGCGTCGAACTCGCCGGCGACTTCTACGCACCGGGCGCCGTGCGGCTGATCACGCCAGCCGGCGTCGCCGTCGACGGCGCACCCGACCCATTGACGGCCCACCAGGGCCTCGCCTACGAGGGCGCTCACTTCGCCCAAGTGGTCGCCGACGGGCTGACCGAGTCGCCCTGGCTGCCGCTCGACGAGACCGTAGCCATCATGGGCGTCATGGACGAGCTGCGCGCCCAGGTCGGCGTGCGATACCCGGGGGAGACCCGCTGAGGCCCCTCCGCACCAGCCGACACAGGATAGGCCACCAACAGCCGGGCGAGACTCACCGAGATTTCCTCCCGCGCCAGCGTCACAACGGCCGACGCATGAAGCCATGAACGTCACAAGCTGACCCCAGGCAGCATCCCGACCCATGCTGTGCCATCGGCGAGGAAACCGGACAAGACAAGATTCCGGGCTCGACACGGGGCCGACGCTTGACAGCCCCGCCAGTTGATCAGCCTCCCCATAAACGTCTACGCCCAGCTGCCCCAACCGTGTCCACCAACACCCCACAGCGCCCCAGACGCCCAATCAACTCACCCACAAACACGCGACGCTCGCAACTCACCCCAACCGTGTCCACCAACACTCCACAACACCTCCGACACCCAACCGCCTCGCTCACGAACGCAAGCGTTCGCAGCTCGCCTCAATCGTGTCCGACCCACACGGGGCGGCCCGACGACCGGCCGGCCCGTTACTTTGACGACCGTGCATGATGAATCAGCAGTTTCTCCGACCAGGCAGGTGTAACGAATCCCAGGCATCATGCGTGGGATAGGACATGCTGCGCACGGAAGTTGTCATGACGGACCATCCACCTCGCCAGTTCTCGGACGACCTCGAGTCGTTCGAGACATTCGTCACCACCCGGTCGGTGGCGCTCCAGCGTTTCGCCTACCTGATCACCGGGCACCCAGAAGACGCACGCGACACGGTTCAAGACGCGCTCGCCGGACTGCTGCCTCGGTGGTCACAGGTCTTGGCGTCCGGTGACCCGGAGGCGTACGTGCGGCGGTCGATCGTCAACGCGCACATCTCACGGTGGCGGGCGACCAAACGAGAGCAGACCTGGGATCCAGCGTGGCTGGAAACACCCTCACCCGACGCCGCCGCCCACGTCCCGGACGCCATGACAGCCATCCAGTGGTGCGCCGCATTACCACCGAAACAACGGGCCGCTGTCGTCCTGCGGTTCTTTGACGACTATTCCTACGCCCAGATCGCCGCCGTCTGTGGCATGACGCCAGGCGCCGCCCGCGTGCTGGTGCACCGGGCGCTCACCAGCCTGCGAGCACGACTCAAGGAGGATTCCAATGACTGACAAGGACAACCCCATCACCCTGTTCGAAGACGACACCCACGACTGGGCTGCGCAGGCCCTGCGCGACGGCTTGCGTCAGCAAGCTGAGGCCGTCACGTTTGAACCGCTGGAGCCACGCTTGTTCATGACGCGCCCCGCAGATTTCGAGGACGCCGGCAACGGCACGACCACAAGCATCCATGCCGCCTCCGGTCACGATGCCCCGGCCGCCCCCCACCGCCGTCGGTGGACCGTTGGCATCGCCGGCTTGGCGGCGGCAGCGGCCGTGGCGGCCATCGCCGTTCCGTTGATCTCGACGTCGACCATGTCCCCGGTCGCCCCCGGCCCCCTTCGGGCGGTCCCTCAAAACGCCCCGTCGACGGCGCCAGACACGACCTCAAACCCAGCGACACCACTGGAACCCGGCGTCTGGACGGCCACCTCCACGCCGCCGATCGAACCGCGCCGCGACGCCATCGTGACCTGGGCAGACGGTTCATTCTTCGTGATCGGCGGAACCGCCTCGAAACCCTGCCCCATGGATGCCGACCCAGCCACCTGCGAGGACATCGCGACGCTCAGCGACGGCGCGCGCTACGACCCGACCACCGACACCTGGACGCGCATCGCAGACGCACCCATTCCCGTCTCACATCTGGGTGGTCAGTCGAACCCCTGGGGCATCTCGTGGGCTGCCATCGGCCGGACGCTCTACCTGTACGCTCCCACTGGCGCGTATGAGTTCGGTGATCTGCTCGCCTACAACATGGACACCAACACGTGGATGACCCTGCCCGGCCCGAACGCGGGCGTCACCCCGTGCACCGACTGTCAAGGAAGCACCCCGAACGCCCCCCTGCCCGCCGGCCGGCTCGCCACCGACGGCACCACGCTCTTCTCCCTGCCGGACGTGGAGACGTCATCGTCACAAGACAACGACTGGGCGACCTTCGACCCGGCGACGAACACGTGGGCCAAGCACGACTATCCCCTTGAGCCGCCAGCCACAGGAGGGCCCACTTTTGCCAAAGCCATCCTGGGCGACAAGATGATCGCGGTTTATCTGGCGGAGGATCCGACGGACAGCAGAGTGGGCTTGATCAATCCCTTGACTGGGGCGGGACAGGTGCGCGGCGGCGTCCCCGTCCCGCCACAACGAGCGATCCCTATCACGCTTGGCGATTACGCCGTATGGGACGGAGACGACAAACGGGCCTGGTTCTACCACGACGGGAAATGGTCGAGCGTCGCACTACCGACCGACGACGGCCCGTTCGTCGGCAGCATGCTTGGCATGACGTTGCCCTGGTATGTGACCACCGACACCATGGTCGCGCTGCGCGGCTACCTGTACGATCCCGCCGCCCGCGCCTGGGCCCCGACGCCGAAACTGCCTGGGCCAAGCACCGAGCCGGTCATCGCCGGGGGCGGCAACTTCATCCTCGACTGCTTCGGTTACACCAACGGCAAGGCCAAGCCGACCTACCTCACCGGTTCGTACGCGACCGGCTGCCACGTTCTCGCCCCCAAAGCGGCGACACTAAGCTCTCCTCATGACTGATCTCGATCTCTGGTTCGATCCCCAATGCCCGTGGGCCTGGATGACCTCCCGCTGGGCGCTCGAAGTGGAAAAGGTGCGCGACGTGACAGTGACCTTCCACGTCATGAGCCTGGCGGTGCTCAACGAGGGCCGCGAGCTTGAGTCGTCCTATCGCGCCCGCATCGATTCGTCCTGGGGCGGGTCCCGCGTCGCACTCGCCGTCGAGCAACAGCATGGGCAGGAGGCCCTCCGGGCGTTCTACACGGCGGTCGGCAGCCGCATCCACCCAGGCGGCGAGCCGAACGCCTTGCCCACCTGGGAAGCCGCGTTGGCCGACTGCGACCTGCCGGTCGAGTTGGCGCAGGCCGGTCTGACCGACGCGAACGACGACGCCCTCCGCGCCTCGCACCATGAGGGCATGGACCCGGTCGGCGACGACGTCGGCACGCCCGTCATCCACATCAACGGCATGGCGCTGTTCGGCCCGGTCATCTCGCCGGCGCCGAAGGGCGAAGAGGCCGGACGCCTGTGGGACGGCTTCGTGAACGTCTGCGCCTACCCCGGTTTCTTCGAGCTGAAGCGTTCCCGTACGGTCGGCCCGATCTTCGACTGACCGTCTCTCAGCCAACGCTGAGCCAGCCCACTGATTTCGGACCAGCTAGCAGTCCCGCTCGTCCAATCAAAATGGGACAAACTCGCACCTCAACACCACGATCGCCCCGTTCGGGCGCTGTCAGCCCGTTGAGACGCGAGTTTGTCCCATTTTTGCCACCAGCTTCCCCGTGCCGGGAGACCGCTGAGGCGTTGCGCGTCGTGAGGCAACGTGCGCCGTGGGGAGACAGTGCCCGCAATGAGTGAATCAGCGTGGGCGCCACGCCAGCCTCACAGCAGGGGCGCGATGACGGGCAGAAGGACGGAAGCCAGCAGGATGAGGCACGACAACACGAAAAAGACAAGGTTGACGACAAGGAGCGGCGATTGGACTGCTTGCCCGGCTGCTCGAGCCTTCCTCACCTTGCTCATGGCCATCACACCCACGATCAGCCATGCGACGCCGAGGGGGAACGCAAAGAATGGGCCCGGAAGGGTGGATGGATCGGTGAGCATGATGATGCTTGACAGCGTGAGGATCACGCCCACGATGATGTTGACGACGGAAAACCCGGCCTGACCTGTTGTTCTCATGGCCGAAACGTTAGGAAACCATCAAGCGCAGCAGGTTTGCACAGCGCAGACAACACTCACCGCACGTCGGCGATGCGGCTCTCACCTGTGACGGGCGTGACGGTGCCCGCCGTCAACGCGGCCACGTCGTCGGCCAAATGTCCCATGTCGTCTGGACGCACGAGCAGCGCGAAGCGGACGACGTCCGTGTAGCTGGGCTCCTGCCAGACCGCGCCGTGCCTGGCCGCCCACTCGCGCAGGGCGTTGTCGAGACGGCCGGCGTCGGCGTGCGACACGTCCATCGTCACCTCGGTCAGCACCTCCCGCCGGACGACCACCGCCCGGTCGAGCGCCTCGGACACCGCCGACGAATAGGCCCGCACGAGGCCACCGGCGCCGAGCAGGACGCCGCCGAAGTAGCGCGTCACGATGGCGACGAGGTCCGTCACCTCGCGGTGGCGCAGCACGTCGAGCATGGGCACACCCGCGGTGCCGGACGGCTCCCCGTCGTCGGACGAGCGTTGCCGCTCAGCGCGCGGACCGACGACCATCGCCACACAGTGGTGCCGCGCCTCCCAGTGCTCCTTGCGGATGCTCGCGATCACCGCGTCAGCCTCGTCCATGCTCGCCACCGGCGCGAGATGGGCGAGGAAACGCGACTTTCGGATGACGATCTCGTGGTCGACCGCCGCCGCGATGGTCGACGGCAACGGCGCTCGAGCAGCCCCATCCATGTCGTCACCCCTCCCGTCTGGTCACCTCATCATGCCGGAGACGAACCCGTCCAGCCGAGCGAACCGCTACTATCCGAAAGCCGATGGCCACACGTCCCACAGAAATCCGATCTCAGCCATACTGGTGCCATGACGACTATTCCCTCCCACACGTTGTCCGACGGCCTGGAGCTGCCCGCCATCGGATTCGGCACCTACCGGCTCAGCGGGACCGCCGGCGTCGACGCCATGGTCTCCGCCATCCGGCAGGGCTATCGCTTGCTCGATTCCGCGTTCAACTACGAGAACGAAGGCGCGGTCGGCGAGGCGATCCGGCGTTCGGGCGTGCCGCGCGAGCAGCTCATCGTGACCTCGAAGCTGCCCGGCCGCCACCAGGCACGCAGCCACGTGGCCCGCACCGTCCAGGAATCGGCCTACCGGATGGGTCTCGACTACATCGACCTCTACCTCATCCACTGGCCGCTACCCAAGCAGGATCTTTACGTGGAGGCGTGGCAGGAACTCATCGAGCTCCAGCGCGGCGGCCTGCTGCGGTCGATCGGCGTCAGCAACTTCCTACCGGAGCACCTCGACCGACTGACCAAGGAAACCGGCGTGACGCCGGTCGTCAACCAGATCGAGCGGCACCCCTACTGGCCGGCGGACGACCTGGTGGCCGCCAGCGTCGCGCGGGGCATCGCCGTCGAGGCCTGGAGCCCGGTCGGACGCGGGGCAACCATCAGGGACGAACCTGTGTTCGCCGAGATCGGACGGGCCCACGGCAAGACGCCGACGCAGGTCATCCTCCGTTGGCACACCCAGGCCGGCGTGGTGCCGATCCCGAAAGCCGCCAACCCTGGCCGGCAGGCGGAGAACCTCGACATTTTTGACTTCGAGTTGACCGATGCCGAGTTGGCGGCCGTCGCCACGCTGGCCAAACCGGACGGACGGCTCGCCGGCCAAGACCCCGCGACCTACGAAGAGTTCTGACGAACTGACAGCGTCGAGATCGACGTGATGTCGGGGCCGGTGGCCGGCCTAAGCAAAGCTCTCGCGGGTCGATCGCGAAGCAGGCAAGCAATCGTTTCGTCTCGTTGCGTCGCCCACGCCCCGATGGGTGACAAGAGCGGGTGCGTGGGAATGCTTCACCTCGCGTCGGCATCCCCAGATGAGCGACGGTAACCGCCATAAACTCGGCGACCATATCGGCCTTCCAGGAATCTCGCGCCGCGTGTCCCCCACGATCAAGGCACCTTTCGATAGTGTGTTCGGCAAGTTCATTCACATCGTTGTGCTCCGAAACGGAACAACTCCCCGGAGACGGAAGAAGTCATCATGGCCAGAACATTCCCTGACGGTTTCACATGGGGCACCGCCACCGCGTCCTATCAGGTCGAGGGTGCCGTCGCCGAAGACGGCCGCACGCCGTCCATCTGGGACACGTTCAGCCACACCCCTGGCACAGTCCTCGACAACACCACCGGCGACGTGGCCTGCGACCAGTACCACCGCTACCCGGGCGACATTGCGTTGATGAAAGAACTCGGCATCACCGCCTACCGTTTCTCTGTCGCTTGGCCACGCATCGTCCCCGCGCCCGACGGCCACATCAACCAGGCGGGTCTCGACCACTACTCGCGCCTCGTCGACGCACTGCTGGAGGCCGGCATCGCACCGGTGCTCACGCTGTACCACTGGGATCTGCCGCAATACCTCCAGGACGCCGGCGGCTGGCCCAACCGCGAGGTGGCCTACCGGTTCGCGGATTACGCGGCGGCGGTCGCCCAGGCGCTCGGCGACCGGGTGTCCATGTGGACGACGCTCAACGAACCGTGGTGCGCGGCGAACCTCGGTTATGGGGAGGGCGTCCACGCGCCAGGCTGGCACGATCATCCGGCGGCACTGGCGGCGGCTCATCACCTCAACGTGGCGCACGGGCTCGGCGCCCAGGCGGTACGGTCCGTACTGCCGGACGCCAAGGTGTCGGTCACGCTCAATCTGCACGCGGTCAAGCCGGCCTCCGACGATCCGGACGACATCGAAGCGGCCGCCCGCATTCGCCGCGTCGGCAACGACATCTGGCTGTTGCCGATGCTGGAGGGCCGCTACGACGAACAGCTGCTCACCGACACCGCCCACGTCAGCGACTGGGCGTTCGTGCAGGACGGCGACCTCGCCCAGATCCGCCAGCCGCTGGCCGCACTGGGCGTCAACTACTACTTCACGTCGTACGCGCGGCACATCCCGGGCTCGGTGACGCCGACTCGCGAGCAGGCCGCCGCCAGCCCGTGGGTCGGGTCGTGGCCGGGCGCGGAGACCGTCGACTTCTTGCCGCCCGAACCACCGTTGACGGCGATGGGCTGGAACCAGGAGCCGCAGGCCCTCACCGATCTGCTCGTCGGGGTGGCGAAACGCTACCCGGGCCTAGACCTGATCGTCACCGAGAACGGGGCCGCCTTCGACGACACCGTTTCGACGGACGGCCTCGTCCACGACCCGCTGCGCGTCGCCTACCTGCGCGAGCACATCGAGGCGGTCGGCCGGGCGCTCGACGCCGGCGCCCCCGTCACCGGCTATTTCGTGTGGTCGTTGCTCGACAACTTCGAGTGGGCGCTCGGCAACTCGCGCCGCTTCGGCATCATCCGCACCGACTACGAGACGCAGGAGCGCATCTGGAAAGACAGCGGCCGTTGGTACCAGCAGCTCGCCACGACGAACCGGCTGCCGGACTAACGTCCGGAGAAGTCCAGACGCAACCTGGTCACCTAAGCTGATGTCTCCTCAAACCCTCAATCAGCTCAACCATGTGAACAAGCTCACACGGTCTTCGCTTCAATCGGGTCTATCGGGACCGACGCCTCCTCAAACCCTCAATCAGCTCAACCATGTGAACAAGCTCACACGGTCTTCGCTTCAATCGGGTCTATCAGGGCCAACACCCCCTCAAACCCTCAATCAGCTCAACCATGTGAACAAGCTCACACGGTCTTCGCTTCAATCGGGTCTACCCAATCGAAGGTCTTCGTGACGGCTTTCTTCCAGTCCCGGTAGAGCCGCGCGCGCTCGGCCTCGTCACCGGACGGCTGCCAGCGACGGCCCTCGGCCCAGTTGGCCACGACGTCCTGCTCGCCCGCCCAGTAGCCGACGGCGATGCCGGCGGCATAGGCCGCGCCGAGCGCTGTCGTCTCCGCCACCACCGGGCGCACCACCGGCACGCCCAACTGGTCGGCCTGGAACTGCATGAGCAGCTCGTTGGCGGTCATGCCGCCGTCCACCTTCAGCTCGGCGAGCTGGACGCCGGAGTCGGCCTGCATCGCGTCCACCACCTCACGGGTCTGGTAGGCGGTCGATTCGAGCACGGCGCGGGCGAGGTGCGCCCGATTGACGTACCTGGTCAGGCCGACGATGGCGCCCCGGGCGTCCGACCGCCAATAGGGCGCGAACAGTCCAGAGAACGCTGGCACGATGTAGGCGCCGCCGTTGTCAGACACCGACCGCGCCAACTCCTCAATCTGGGGCGAGGACGAGATCAGCCCCAAGTTGTCGCGCAGCCACTGGACGAGCGACCCCGCCACCGCGATCGACCCCTCCAGCGCATACACCGGAGCCTGCTCGCCAATCTTGTAGGCGACCGTGGTGAGCAGGCCGTGCTCGGACGGCACTGGCTCATGCCCGGTGTTCATGAGCATGAAGCAGCCGGTGCCGTACGTGTTCTTGGCCTGGCCCGGCTCGAAGCAGGCCTGCCCGAACGTCGCCGCCTGCTGGTCGCCGAGGATGCCCGCAAGCGGGACGCCCGCCAGTGGCCCGTCGGGCGCGCCGTAGCCATACACCTCGGAGGACGACCGGATCTCGGGCAGCATCGCCAGCGGCACACCCATGTCCGCCGCAATCCCCGTGTCCCAGGCGAGTGTGCGCAGATCCATCAGCATGGTGCGCGAGGCGTTGGTCACATCGGTCACATGGATGCCGCGGTTCACACCGCCGGTGAGATTCCAGAGAAGCCAACTGTCCATCGTCCCAGCGAGCAGGCGACCGGCGGCGGCGTCCGCCCGCACACCCGGCACGTTGTCGAGAATCCAGCGGATTTTCGGCCCCGCGAAATACGTCGCCAGCGGCAACCCGACGCGCGCTTTGTAGCGATCCAGCCCGGCGTCGCCACCCAATTCGTCGAGCAGCGCCTCGTTGCGCGTGTCCTGCCACACGATCGCCGGACAGACTGGTTCGCCGGTCTCCTTGTTCCACACGAGCGTCGTCTCACGCTGGTTCGTGATGCCAACGGCCGCCAACGCGGACCGGTCGACGTGCGCCGCGGCCAGCGCCTGCCCCACCACCTCGACGACATTCCGCCAGATCTCCATCGCATCGTGCTCGACCCAGCCCGGATGGGGGAACCGTTGAGCGTGCTCTTTCTGCCCCTCGCCCACGATCCGGCCGTCGTGATCGAACACAATCGCCCGCGATGACGTCGTTCCCTGATCGATCGCCAGAATGTACGAGTCAGCCATGGTCGTCCTCTCTTTGCGCCGTTGCGAGTCGCACCCTGGCGGCAGCAACGCGGTCGCTAACTTCTCACACACGAGACTAAGCAGAATGGGACAAACTCGCACCTCAAGGCCGCACGCCGACCAATCTGGCCCGATCCGCCCGTTGAGGTGCGAGTTTGTCCCTTTTTTCCGGCACCGACCGCGAACCACGAACACCGCTGGCCCGGCGAAGCACGGACTTGCCCCTCGGTGCCGACCGCGAACCGCAAAAATGGCTGGCTCGGTGGAACGCGGACTTGTCCCATTCCCCTGGCTCTCGGGTCGGGAGCGAGTCGACAGCCCATCGACCGGCGCCCAGGAACGAGTGGTGACGACGCACCCCATAATGGGACAAACTCGCGTCTCAATGTCGTCGGCGGTCCGATCCGCCCAGGCAGACGGGTTGACGTGCGAGTTTGTCCCATTTTCTGGGCGCGGAGCTCGTCTTCCTCCGCCGCACGCCGTGGAGGCGCTTTCGCCCCCACGGGCTGGCGTGGTGGAATGGACGAAAACGAGGTGAATGGAACATGCGGCAGATCCAGGCAGACGTGGTGGTCATCGGCGGCGGCGCGACCGGCGTGGGCGCGTTGCGCGACGCCGCCATGCGCGGCTATTCCGCTGTGCTGCTCGAACGCGCCGACCTCGGTCAAGGCACCACCGGCCGTTTCCATGGCTTGCTGCACTCGGGCGGGCGCTACGTCGTCAGCGACCCCGAATCGGCCACCGAATGCGCGCGAGAAAACACGATCGTCACCCGCATCCATGCGGACGCCGTCGAGGCGACGGGCGGCTACTTCGTGACGACCCCGGCCGACGACCCGGCCTTCGCCGATCGGTTCCTGACGGGTGCGACCGCCACCAAGGTGCCCGCGAGTGAAATCCCCGTCCACGAGGCATTGCGGCACGTGCCCCGGCTCAACCCGGGCGCGTCTCGCGTCATCGAGGTGCACGACGGCACGGTCGACGGCTGGCAGCTCGTGTGGGGCGCTGCGGCATCGGCTCGCGAGTACGGCGCGTCCGTGCTGACCTACTGCCGGGTGACGGGCATCGTCGTGCGGGATGGGGCCGTCACGGCCGTCATGGCTCACGATGAGAAGCACGACGAGGACGTGCGCGTCGACTGCTCGTTCGTCATCAACGCGGCCGGCCCCTGGGCCGCCGACATCGCCGGCATGGCCGGCTGCCACGACGTGGAGGTGGTGCCCGGCCGGGGCATCATGATCGCCATGGCGCACCGGCTGACCGACCGGGTGCTCAACCGCTGCACCTACCCGGAAGACGGCGACATCCTCGTCCCCGTGCACACGGTGAGCATCATTGGCACGACGGACGTGCGCGCCAGCAACCCCGATCGCCTCGACATTCCGCGCGACGAGGTGCAACAGATGCTCGACGCGGGTGAGGTGCTGATACCCGGCCTGCGGCAGGCGCGGGCGCTGCACGCCTGGGCCGGTGCGCGGCCGCTCGTCCGCGACACCCGCGTGACGGACACCGACACCCGCCACATGAGCCGTGAGATGTCGATCCTTGACCACGCCGAACGCGACGGGCTGCGCGGTCTGCTCACGATCGCTGGCGGCAAGCTCACCACCTACCGGCTGATGGCCGAGCAGGTCGTCAATCGCATGTGCGCGCAATTGGGCGAGACGCGCGCCTGCCGGACGGCGGACGAGGCCGTCCCCGGTTCCACGGCGGGCGTGAACTATGCCGTCAGCAACCGCCTGCACGACCGTGAGGCCGACCGGCTGGACGACCAAATCATCTGCGAGTGCGAGCTGGTCACCAAATCGATGCTCGTGGACGTGCTCAACGAGCAGTCCGACAGTAACCCGAGCGACCCGGCGATACCGAGCCTCGCCTCTTCCGCGACCCCTCGCCACGTCGGCCCGAGCCTCGACGACGTGCGCCGCCAGTTGCGCCTCGGCATGGGGCCCTGCCAGGGCGGTTTCTGCTCCTTGCGCGCGGCTGGCATCGCCTGCGAGCAGAACGCGGCCGACGCCGCTGGTGCGACGGCGATGCTGCGCCGTTTCCTCGGCAACAGATGGATCGGCCTGTGGCCCATTCTGTATGGCGACCAGGCGCGGCAGGCCGCGCTCGACGGCTGGATCACCGACGGCCTGCTCGACATCAGTCATCTGCCCGCCGACGAGGAGGTCGTGCTGTGAATCGCGTCGTCATCATCGGGGCTGGTTTGGCCGGGCTCGCGTCGTCTCTCCGCTTGGCCCAGCAGGGAGCCGACGTGACGCTGCTCGCCTACGGCCTCGGCGGTCTGCCGCTGTCCACCGGCCTGATCGACGTGTACGGCTACGCCCCGACGACGGAGGTGTCGCATCACGGGATGAGTCATGCAGATATGAGCCACTCTGCCTCCGGCACGGGCACCATCGGCTCACCGTCATCTGACGGAATGAATCATTCACCTATGGGCATTCCCGGCGCCCAGGGCGCCGCGTCATCCGCCGAGGGGCCCGGCCACGCTGGGTCAACAGGCGCAGGATCCGACATCGCGGCTGCCCCATTTCGTATCGGCATAGATCATTCACCCATGAGCCAGGGCGACACCCGCGTCGCTGACCCGCTGACCGCCGTCGCCGAAGCCGCGCCGGACCATCCCTACGCCGCCATCGGCACGGACGCCGTGCGCGAGGGCCTCGCGTTTCTCCAGCAGGTGGCCGACGGTCTGCTCGTCGGCGACGAGCACCACAACGTGCTGCTGCCGACCGCGGTCGGAGCCCTGCGCCCGACGTGTCTGGCTCAGCCGTCCATGCTCTCGGGCCGCTGCGTCGACGGCGCCCTCTTCGCCATCGTCGGCTTCAAGCGCCTCAAGGACTTCCACCCGGCGCTCATCGCGGGCAACCTGTCGCGCACGCCGCTGCCCGACGGCGGACGCGTCCAGGCCCGGCCGCTCATGATCGACGTGCCCGCCCGTGAGGGCGAAGCCGACTCGTCGGGCCTCACGTACGCCCGGGCGTTCGACACGCCAGGCTTCGCGCTGCGCGTCGCCGCCGAGATCCGTCCGCTGCTCCGCGATGGTGAGACCGTCGGCCTGCCCGCCGTACTCGGTTTGAGCACGGACGCCTGGCGCACCCTCGCCGACCAGCTCGGCCACCCGGTCTTCGAGATTCCGTTGCCACCTCCGTCCGTTCCCGGCCTCCGCCTGAACGACGCGCTCACAGCCGCTGCCAAGGCCGCTGGCGTGCGCATCGTGCTCGGCAGCCGGGTCACGTCCGTGCGCACCGAGCACGGCCACGTCATCTCCGTCTCGCTCGACACCGCCGGCCATCCCCACGAGTACACCGCCGACGCGTTCGTGCTCGCCACCGGCGGTTTCGAGTCCGGCGCGCTGGCCGTCGATTCCTACGGCCACGTGACCGAGACCGTCTTCGACCTTCCGGTCGGGGAATCGGTAGAAGCTTCTTCCCCGCCTGCGTCGTCACCCTTCGTGGGGTTGGGGAACACCGGAGAGCGACGATCGGCCCTGTCGGACCTCAGTCGCTCAATCGCCTCAACCGACCAAACAGTGTTTGGTCGGTCTTCGGCTCAGTCGCGACTGAGGAGACAGTCGTACGTCAGTACGACCGTCGGGGTAGCCGGAGGTGTTCCCCAACCCCACGTTACGAGCCCAGCCAGTTCATCAGAAGACACAACGAAGCGAGACCAAGTCCCTGAAAACAGTGACCCAACAGCCTTGAGCCCGTTCGTGCCCAACGCCTGGGCCCCACAACCGCTCTTCGCACTGGGCGTTCGCGTCGACGAGTCAATGCAACCGTTGACCGAGGACGGCACCCCTGCCTACGACAACCTGTACGCGGCGGGCGGCATCCTAGGCGGCGCCCAGCGCTGGCGGGAAAAGTCCGGCGAGGGCATCGCGCTGGGCAGCGCCCTCCAAGCGGCGGACACGATCCTGAGGAGACTGGCATGAGCCCCGCACCTCGTCCTGACAGCGCAGCGACCCCTGCCCCCGCCCAGCCGGTCACGGCTTCGCGCCCGCCAGACCCCCCTGCGCCGACGCCACCGGTGCCGAGCATGGGGACGCCGCCCGCCTCACCCCTGGCGTTCGCGGGCCACGAGCTCGCCCGTGCCAGCCTCGACCACTGCGTCAAGTGCACGATTGGTGAGACCCAGTGCCCGGTGGCCGCCGTCACCCCCTTGTTTAGCGGGCCTAAATTCGTCGGCCCGCAGGCCGAACGCTACCGGGAAGGGGCGTCCGTCGACCATTCA
>QMCE01000805.1_pt1 | contig 16608 bp, 16 predicted proteins | sample 1821851 | NCBI WGS metagenome assembly QMCE01 (sample SAMN09453174, study PRJNA476694) | Termite gut metagenome, whole genome shotgun sequencing project. | isolation source: worker | host: Odontotermes sp. | place: South Africa:Pretoria | collected 2016-01-28
CTCCCCATAGGAACCACTATGCGGCTTGTCGCGCGCAAAAAACGGAACGAAAATCGCTGAAAAATAGCAGCGGTCGAAAAATTCAAACAAGCTCTAAAACGATTTTAAAAATTTGACATAATATGAGTGGAGGATTATATTCCACAGAGGCCGCGGATTTCGACCGGACGCTCGACCTGACGGCGATAAAGCCCTACGGCGACACGATGAACGACGGCAAGGTGCAGATGAGTTTCACGCTGCCAGTCCCGATCGGCGACGAGGCCGCGGAGGCCGCGAAACAACTGATGCGCAAACTTGGGTTCGACAACCCGCAGGTGGTCTTTACGCGCGAGCTGACCCCCGGTTTCACGTTCTTCAACTGCTATGGAAGCTGCACGCAGACGGTCGATTTCACGAACATACACGTCCCGAAGGTCGACTCGGCGAAGATGGATATGCACGAGATCGACGACTTTATACGCCAGCACATAGGGCGCAAGGTGGTGATCGTGGGTGCGAGCACGGGGACGGATGCGCATACGGTGGGGATCGACGCGATAATGAACATGAAGGGCTTCGCGGGGCACTATGGCCTTGAGCGTTACGAGATGTTCGAGACATATAATATGGGCAGCCAGGTGCCGAACGAGGAATTTATCGCAAAGGCGATCGAGGTCGGAGCCGACGCGATGCTGGTGTCGCAGACCGTGACCCAGAAGGATGTGCATATACAGAACCTTACCGAACTCGTCGAAATGATGGAGGCCGAGGGGGTGCGCGGCCGGATGATACTCGCCTGCGGAGGGCCGCGTATAACCCACGAACTGGCCAAGGAGTTGGGCTACGACGCCGGGTTCGGGATGAACACATATGCCGACGATGTTGGGGCTTTCGTGGCGCAGGAAATTGTTAAACGAATTGAAAATTGAAAAAATGATGGATAAAGATCAGATAAGGGAGGTCATCGCGCGGAGGGTGGCAATGGAACTCCGGGACGGCGATGTGGTGAACCTCGGGATCGGGCTGCCGACCGCGGTGCCCAATTACCTGCCCGCGGGGGTGAACGTGATACTCCAGTCGGAAAACGGGCTGTTGGGCGTGGGGCCGAAACCCGCGGCGGGGGAGGAAAACATGGAGTTGACCGATGCCGGCGGAGGGTTTATCACGGCGCGGCCGGGGGCGAGCACGTTCGACAGCGCAACGTCGTTCGGCATAATCCGCGGCGGGCATGTCGATGTAACGGTACTCGGGGCGTTGCAGGTCGACGAGCGCGGCGACCTCGCCAACTGGATCATTCCGGGCAAGATGACCCCGGGAATGGGCGGGGCGATGGACCTGCTGGTGGGTGCGCGGCAGGTGATACTCGCGATGGAACACACGGCCAAAGGTAACCCGAAGATAATGAAACGGTGTACGCTGCCGCTCACGGCGGCCGGACAGGTGAACAAGATCATAACCGAAATGGGGGTGATCGAGGTTACGCCGCGCGGGCTCGTGCTGGTCGAACTGCACCCCGAATTTACTGTCGAGCAGGTGCAGGCGGCTACCGAGGCGACGCTGCACGTTGCCGACGACCTGCGGCCAATGATTTAATCTATTAACCACTAATCACTAAATAATGGATTTTTCATTAAGTAAAGAGCAGGAGTTGTTCTTGCAGATGATCCGCGATTTCGCCGAGAGGGAGGTGAAGCCCCTGGCGGCGGAAGTCGACGAGCAGGAGCGTTTTCCGGAGGAGACCGTGCGTAAGATGGCCACGCTGGGGATTATGGGCATCCCGTTCCCGGTCGAGTACGGCGGCGCGGGCGGCGACAACCAGATCTATTCGATGTGCGTCGAGGAACTTTCGCGGGTGTGCGCCACAACGAGCGTTATAGTTTCGGCCCACACGTCGCTGTGCTGCGCGCCGATCTGGGAGCACGGCACCGAGGAGCAGAAACGTAAATACCTGCCGCGCCTGGCAAGCGGCGAGTGGGTGGGCGCGTTCGGGCTGACCGAACCCAACGCCGGTACCGACGCCGCAGGACAGCAAACCGTGGCCGTCGATATGGGCGACCACTGGCTGCTGAACGGCTCGAAGATATTTATCACCAACGCGGCTTATGCCGACGTCTATATCATCATTGCGATGACCGACAAGAGCCAGGGTACGCGCGGCATTTCGGCGTTCATCGTCGAGAAGACGTTCCCCGGGTTCGAGGTCGGCAAGAAGGAGAAGAAGATGGGCATCCGCGGCTCGGCGACGTGCGAGCTGATAATGACCAACTGCGTGGTGCCGAAGGAAAATCTGCTGGGGCAGGTGGGTAAAGGCTTCGGGATCGCGATGAAGACGCTCGACGGCGGCCGCATCGGGATCGCTTCACAGGCGCTCGGCATCGCACAGGGCGCGATGGACGAGACGGTGCGTTACACCAAGGAACGCAAGCAGTTCGGGCGATCGATCTCGGCATTCCAGAACACGCAGTTCCAGTTGGCCGACCTCGAAACGAAGATACAGGCCGCGCGCTTGTTGGTGCGCTCGGCGGCGTGGAAAAAAGACCGGAAGCTCCCCTATTCGGCCGATGCCGCGATGTGCAAGCTCTTCGCCGCCGAAACGGCTATGGAGATGACGACCAAAGCGGTACAGTTCCACGGCGGCTACGGCTACACGCGCGAATACCCCGTGGAGAGGATGATGCGCGATGCCAAGATCACCGAGATCTATGAGGGCACGAGCGAGGTGCAGAGGATGGTTATCGCGGCCAACCTGTTAAAATAGCGAGAGATTATGAAGATAGTAGTTTGTATAAAACAGGTGCCCGATACGACGGAGATAAAGCTCGATCCGGCGACGGGGACGATGATCCGCGACGGGGTGCCGAGCATCATGAACCCAGACGACAAGGGCGGACTGGAGACGGCCCTGCGCCTTAAGGATCAGCACGGCGCGCATGTGACGGTGATCACGATGGGCCCGCCGCAGGCCGATGCGATATTGAGGGAAGCCATGGCGATGGGCGCCGACCGTGCAATCCTGCTCAGCGACCGCAAGTTCGCGGGCGCCGACACGCTCGCCACGTCGAACACGTTGGCAGGTGCGCTGCGCATGCTTGAATTCGACCTGCTCGTCACCGGCCGGCAGGCCATAGACGGCGATACGGCGCAGGTGGGCCCGCAGATCGCCGAGCACCTCGACCTGCCGCAGATCACCTACGTCGAGGATGTGAAATACGACGGGGGTAAAAGGCTGACGGTCAGGAAGTCGACCGAGGAGGGCTACCAGATGCTCGAAGTCGAGGTGCCGTGCGTGCTGACCGTGCTGGCGAGTGCGAATAAGGCACGCTACATGTCCGTGCGCGGTATCATGGAGGCTTACGGCCGCGAGGTCGAGGTGTGGGGATTCGACCGGATCGACGTGGATGAGAGGAAGTTAGGGCTTGCCGGGTCGCCCACGCGGGTCGCCAAATCGTTCACGCGAGGCGCAAAGGCCGCCGGGCAGATCTACGAGGTGGAACCGGCCGATGCCGCCGAAATAATCGTGAACAAACTTCGCGAAAAATTCATAATATGATGGATAAGACACAATATAAGGACGTTTACGTATTCGTGGAGCAGCGCGGGGGCGTGTTGCAGAACGTCTCGGTCGAGTTGCTGGGCAAGGCGCGCGAATTGGCGGCGACGCTCGGAGAGAAGGTGTGCGCCGTGCTGCTCGGCAGCGGGGTCGAGGGGTTGGCGAAGGAGTGCATCGCATATGGCGCTGATAAGGTACTGCTTGCCGACGCGCCGGAATTGAAGGATTACCTCACCGAGCCTTACACGCAGGTTATGACACAGATAGCAGGGGAGTTCAAGCCCGGTATTATCCTGATCGGCGCGACCACCATAGGGCGCGACCTCGGGCCGCGTCTGTCGGCGAGATTGGCGACGGGCCTTACGGCCGACTGTACGGGCCTCGATATTTCGGAGGACGGCAACCTTATGATGACACGCCCGGCGTTCGGGGGCAACCTGATGGCGACGATCGTCTGCAAGGAGCACCGGCCCCAGATGTCTACGGTACGTCCGGGGGTGATGCGCGCGGGGGTGCGGGACGAGGGGCGCGAGGGCGAGATCGTTCGCGTAGAGCCTAAGTTCGATGCGTCGAAGTTCCGCGTAAAACTTTTGGAAACTGTTAAGGAAGAGCGCAATATGGTCGACATTACCGAGGCGAATATCCTCGTTTCGGGCGGGCGCGGGGTCGGTACGCCGGAAGGTTTCGCGATGCTGCGGGATTTTGCGCAGACGATCGGCGCCGAGGTGTCGTCGTCCCGTGCGATGGTCGATGCGGGGGTGATGGGCCATGACAGGCAGGTAGGGCAGACGGGCAAGACCGTCCGCCCGGACGTATACTTCGCCTTGGGTATCTCCGGCGCAATACAGCACCTCGCAGGTATGGAAGAATCCGACTACATAATCGCAATCAACAAAGACAAATACGCGCCGATATTCCAGTCGGCAGACCTCGGGATCGTCGGGGATTTGCGAAAGATCGTGCCACTGCTGACCGAAAAACTGAAAAGATAAAGATATGAAGAAGGTTTATATAATTGCCGCGCGCCGCACGGCGATAGGGAAGTTCCTCGGGACGCTCGCGCCGGTTTCGGCGGCCGATCTCGCGGCGGCTGTCATCAGGGACATCCTCGCCGGGACTAAGGTAGACCCCGCGAAGATCGACGAGGTTATCGTGGGCAACGTGCTTTCGGCGGGGTTGGGACAGGGCGTTGCGCGGCAGGCCTCGATCAGGGCCGGAGTGCCGCAGGAAGTGCCCGCATACGGGGTCAACATGATCTGCGGCAGCGGAATGAAGGCGATCATCAACGCTTACACGGATATTAAGGCGGGGCAGGCCGACCTGGTGTTGGCAGGTGGTACGGAGTCTATGTCGCAGGCGGGGTTCGTGACCCCGGGTAGCGTGCGCATGGGGCACAAAATGGGCAACCTGACGGCGGTCGATTCGATGGTGAACGACGGGCTGACCGATGCTTTCAGCGGCCTGCACATGGGCATCACGGCCGAAAATGTGGCTGAAAAATACGGGATTACACGTGAGGCGCAGGACGGGTTCGCTTATGAATCGCAGCGCAGGGCTATCGCGGCAATCGACGGCGGGCGGTTTCGCGACGAGATCGTTCCGGTCGAGATAGAGGAACGTAAGGAGACCGTGGTTTTCGATACCGATGAGTTTCCGAACCGGGGAACGAGCGTTGAAAAATTAGGCGGTTTGCGGCCGGCGTTCAAGAAGGACGGAACGGTGACAGCGGGTAATGCTTCGGGGATCAACGACGGAGCGTCGTTCGTGTTGGTGGCCTCGGAGGCGGCGGTCGAGGCGTTGGGTATAAAGCCGTTGGCAGAGATCGTGGCGGTGGGACAGGGCGGCGCCGATCCTTCGATAATGGGCATCGGGCCGGTTCCTGCGATTGCGGATGCGCTTCAAAGATCGGGGCACAAACTTGCGGATATGGAGGTTCTGGAGCTTAACGAGGCGTTCGCGGCGCAGTCGCTGGGGGTGGTAAAACTGTTGGCAGAAGGTCACGGCGTGAGCGAGGAGTGGATTCGCGAGCGTGCGAATGTGAACGGCGGGGCGATCGCGCTCGGCCATCCCATCGGCGCGTCCGGCAACCGTATCGTGGTTTCACTCGTGTGGGAGATGATCCACAGTGGGAAGCAACTCGGGCTTGCGTCGCTCTGCATCGGCGGCGGAATGGGTACGGCACTGGTACTCAGGGCGGTATAGTCTCTGATGTGTGGCATGAAGGGAACTCCGCCGGGGTTCCCTTTTTGTTTGCCGGTGTGTAAGATTGGGCGGGGTCACGAAAAAACGCTATATTTGACCGGATTAAAGTTGAAAATTATGGCCAGAGTGGAAGTATGCGCGGAGACGGTGGAGTCGGCGCTGACAGCCGAGAGGGGAGGGGCGTACCGCGTGGAATTTTGCGACAACCTTGCCGAGGGCGGCACGACGCCGTCGCCGGGGCAGATCATCGAGGCGCGCAAACAGCTAAGTATCAAGCTGTATCCTATTATCCGTCCGCGCGGTGGCGATTTTCTTTATACCGACACCGAATTCGAGATCATGCGGCGCGATGTGGAGTTTTGCGGACAGGCGGGATGCGACGGAGTGGTGATCGGCATGCTGCTGGCGGACGGAAGCGTTGATATGGAGCGGTGCCGCGAACTTGTCGGGATCGCCCGCGGGTTCGGGATGGGGGTGACGTTCCACCGTGCGTTCGACGTGGCGGCCGACCGGCGGCAGGCGTTGGAGGATATAATTGCGCTGGGATGCGAGCGGGTGCTTACTTCGGGCGGCGCTGCGACCGCGTTGGAGGGGGTCTGCGAACTTGCGGCGCTTGTGGAACAGGCGGCCGGGCGGATAGTCGTTATGCCAGGGTCGGGGGTGACGCCGGATAACGCACGGCGCATACTCGAAGAAACGGGCTGCACGGAGATCCACGGCACGTTCCGCAGCAAGTACGGCAGCCTGATGACGGCGCCGAAACCCGAGTGGGCGGATTACGGGGTGTGGCATGTGGATATGGAGAAGGTGAATGCGGTGGTGGGTTTGTGCAGTCTGACGTAGGGGCGGCCGGCCGGTTCCGTCCCGAAAATATCCTGCCGTTAGATGGATTATATGTATTTTTTTACTATTTTTGAAAGATATAAATTTTTTTATGGGAAATTTTTTGTCTGTGGTATGGGAGGTGAGTCCCGATATTTTGCGGATCGGCGGCTTCGAATTGCGGTGGTACGGGCTCACGTGGGCGGTGGCGTTCGGGTTGGGGATGATGTTTTTTGCGAACTTCATAAAACGTGAAAAACTACCCCAGAAGGCGCTCGACCGGATAATCTGGTACGGTATACTGTCGACGGTCATAGGTTCGCGCTTGGGGCATTGCCTGTTCTACGACCCGGCCCACTATCTTAGCCATCCTCTCGAAATGCTTAAAATCTGGGAGGGCGGCCTTGCGAGCCACGGTGCGGCATTGGGTTTGCTGTTCGGGTTATGGCTCTTCTCGCGGCAGAGCAGGCTGCCTTATGTCTGGGGACTGGACAGGATCATGGTGCCGGTAACGGTCGGGGGTGCGTTCGTGCGCCTTGGTAACCTGATGAATTCGGAGATCTACGGCAGGCCGACAGGCGGCGATTGGGGCTTCGAGTTCGTGAAGGACAACCAGTGGCTGGAAAATTCACCGCAGAGCCTCCCGGTGCATCCCACCCAGATATACGAAGCGGCGTGCTATATAATTACGTTCCTGATACTCGTATGGCTGTACTACCGCCGCGACGAGGGGCGCAAACGTCCGGGAGTGATGTTCGGCGTCGGACTGATCGGGGTTTTCCTGACAAGGTTCCTGATAGAGTACGTCAAGAACCCGCAGGTCGGTTTTGAAAGCAATATGTCGCTGCTGATGGGGCAGTGGCTTAGCATACCGTTCGTATTGTTGGGGGTATTTATGATCGTGTGGGCGTATCGCAGGAAACCCGCGGTGATAAACGAAGCGGAAGTGCGGCAAAGGAAAAAGGCGGCGGCCGCGGCAAATATTAAGAAAGTTTAACCATAACCCGATAGATTATGAAAGCGATCGACAAAATAATCTTTAACGAATTGGCATCACGACGGGCCGTGGTGCTGCCCGGACTGGGGACGCTCGGGGTGGCGCGCCGCACGGCGCAGGTGGATGGCGACCAAGTTAAAGCGCCTGTCAACGAGGTGGTTTTCTCGAAGAATGAGGCTGCGGACGCGCCTTCGGTGATCGCGCTGATGGAGTCGATGGGCCTTAGCAGAGAGACTGCCCGGACGGCTTATAAGGAGTGGCACGAGGGGGTGCTCCGGGATGACGGGTTCGGCATCGCCGGGGTGGGTATGATGAACGGAGGCAACTTCACGCTTTCGACCGAACTCGGGCAGATGCTCAACCCCCGCCGTACGCGGCAAACTGCAAAACCTGATACTGCTTCTGTCGCCGCGCCTGTACCCGTGCCTGTACCTGTACCCGCACCCGCACCCGTGCCCGTGCAGACGGCTGCGGGACGAGGCCATACCACGCCGCCGCCGGAGAAGAAAAAACAGGGTAATCGCCTGATAAGTATACTGTTGATAATTGCCCTCTTGTTGCTGCTGGCCATTATATGCTTGTGCGTTGTGAATAAAGGATGCTCGTTTTGCGGAAATAATGGCAAGGAGCTGACCGATGCCAACGCGGCGTACGACAAAGCGCACGGCGTGACGGAAAGTACGCCGGCTGCGCCGCTGCAGGAGGTGGTTGCTCCCGAGCCGGTAGCATCTTCTGTGTCGGGTAATTATCACGTAATTGCCGGCAGTTTCATCTACGAGGCTAACGCAGACCAACTGATCGCCCGTTACCGCCGCGAGTTTCCAGACCTGAAAGTCGAAAAACTGATAACCGATGCGTGGGTGATGGTTTCGGTGTGGCAGGGCGAGACAGCCGGGGATGGCGCCGCGGCTAACCGGGAATTACAGCGGAGGTTGGATAACTATGGGATGTGGGTTTATCGCAAAAAATAAATAGATATTATGAAAAGGGTGTTTTTATTTATTGTCGCCGCCGCCGCAATGCTGGCGGGAGGATGCGCCGCGGTCAACCAATCGGCGCTTTCGAAGGGTGTGCAGGCGTTTACGCTTACCGACGCACAGGTGGAGCAAATGGTGGGCGAGTATATACACGAACTTGACGCCCAAAATACCGTAGCGGGCCCCAACGACCCCTATACCGTCAGGCTGAACCGTATCGCGGGCGCGATCAACGGCAGGGACGGCATCAATATCAAGGTTTATAAGACCGCCGACGTCAATGCGTTCGCGGTGGCCGACGGCAGCGTGCGCGTCTACTCGGGCCTGATGGATATAATGAGCGATGAGGAGGTGCTGGGCGTTATAGGGCACGAGATAGGACATGTGAAACTGCACCATACGCGCAAGGCATTTCAGGTCGCGCTCGGGACGTCGGCCCTGCGTGATCTGGGGGCGTCGCAGGACGGATTGGTCGGGACGATCTCCAAATCGGTGATCGGCGACCTCGTGGAGGCGATTCCCACGAGCCAGTTCTCCCAAATGGAAGAACGTCAGGCCGACGATTACGGCTACGATTTCCTAAAGTCGCACGGGCTGAACCCGTTGGCGATGGCGCTATCGTTCGAGAAGCTCAAACAAATGGAACAGCAGGCGGGCGGCAGGGCGACAGGCCCCATCCTCCAGTTATTCTCGACCCATCCCGACCTCGATTCGCGCATCAAACGCATGGTCGACCGCGCGGCAAAAGACGGGTACAGTGCAGGTAACGCCGGACAATCGACCGTGGCCCCGTCGTCTTCCGGCTCGGGGAAATGGTCGTTCTGAGAAACCTGTTCGGATAACATTTTAACCTGTGTTCGGAATGGTGCCGAACACAGGTTGTTTTATGGAATGCGCTCTGCGATCAGTAGCAGGGGGTGGTAGGTGAGGGTGACTCCGCCGCCGGGCGCGGGGAAGAGAGTGCGGTAGCGGGTTTCGAACTCATCCATTTTGCCGGCGTTCCATTTTGTCTTTTTTACCGAGTTGACTCCCAGTGATTTGATGTATTTCAAGACGTCGCGCGGAGTGGCGAATGAAAGTGTTTCGGTGTATTCCTCGGCCGACAGGATGCGGAAACCGGTACGTTCGAAGACCGCTGCGATGTGTGTGAGCGGGAAGTATTCGAGGCCCTCGCCGGCAGCGGCTCTTATTTCGCGGAAATTCTCAGGGCCGAAGAGCGACAGCACCAGATAGCCGCCCGGGTTGAGCGCCTCGGCTACCTTCCATGCGAACGCGGGTTTGTCCTCGAACCATTGGGCGGTGGAGGTAGAAGCTATAAGGTCGAGCGCAGAGGGGTAAGGGAGTTTCTCGGCGTCGCCCCATAGATATTCGACGTCGGCTCCGGCGACCTGCGGCGCGAGGAAATGTTCGGTCGACGGGATCAGGTCGTTCAGGTACCACTTTGCGCGCGGCCAGCGGGTGACGAGGCGGTGGGTCAGGAATCCCGTACCCGCGCCTATCTCCAAAGCCCGGCGCACATCGTGCCGGCACAGCACGCCCGCACTCTCGGCGAGCCGGTCGCAGATGCGCCGCTGCACGTGGGCGAGTTCGTTGTAGGTCGTGAAGCTCGATTCGAAGCGTTCGCGTATCAGGTCTTTATCTGTTGTCAATCTCGTGCAGTATTATGTTTGCGTCGGCGAACGGATAATGCGGCAAAGGTAACAATTCCGCGCGTTCGCCCCAATAGGCGAGCATATTTTGGGGTGGGAATATCACGTCGCGTTCGCCGACGATGGCCTTGTCCCATTTTATAGCGGCGTGGGGCTGTGTCTCGGCTATGTACTGTAACTCCCGGAGTTCCTGTATGTTGTCTTGCAGGCTGCGAGGTGAGAGGCGGCCCGCCAACAGTTCGTAATGTTCACCGTATGCGCGGCGGTCGAACTGCTCCATGCCCTGTGTGGCAAGCTGGCGCAGGGTGAGGTCGAGGCGGCGGCGGCCGATGCCGAACATGTCGTCGGCGGGCAGTGGCGTACCGTTCAGTGCCACGGCGCGGGTAAAGTCCATATCTTTCAGCAGGGCTTCGGCCATCAGCACCCCGAAACTCCACGCGAACAGGTACTTGTCGCGGTAGGGTGTGACCTCCGGCAGCCCTTCGGTTTCGCGGTAATCGCAGACGCACAGCACGTCGTACCCCGGCGGCCGGATATGTTCGACCAAAGTATGGCCGGCGGCCCAACCGAGCATGAACACCACGAGTTTGTCGGCCCCCTCGCGCCTTAACCAATGCTTTTCCATGCTTCGACGAACCGGTTTATATCATCTTCCGTGAGCGCGGCGCTGAGCGACAGGCGGATGCGCGCCTGTCCGCGCGGGACGGTGGGGTAGCGTATCGGCGTGACCCAGAAGCCATCCGCACGCAGTTGTTCTGCCGCCGCGAGCGCCTCGGCGTTGCCGTAGGTCATCAGCGGGATAATATGCGTCGCGTCGGGCGCGATCAGGGCGGCGAGCCTGCGCAGGTGTTCGCGGCGGCCATCCATTCGAGGCATACGCTCGACCACCCACCGCGTCCATTGCAGCACTACGGGCGGCAGCGCGGTGGCGAAGATAAGCGTGCGCATACGGTTGACAAGCAGTTCGCGCACCAGCGGATCGACCGCCGCGAATGCACCGTAGGACGCCGCGGCCTTTCCGAAAGTCGCCATCAGTACATCCATCTCGCAGTCAAGCCCCTCGGCGGCGGCACATCCGGCACCGTTCGCACCGTACAGCCCGAATGCGTGCGCTTCGTCTATGTAGAGTTTCAGACCGTAGCGGTGCTTCAGTTCTACCAATGTCCGGAGCGGCGCACGGTCGCCGTCCATGCTGAAAATGGACTCGGTGACCACCCAGATGTCGCGGTATTTGCCGCGGTTCTTGCGCAGAAGGCTTTCGAGGTGCTCCATATCGTTGTGCCGGAAACGCTGCCACTCGCATTCGCACAGCCGCAGGCCGTCTATCAGGCTGGCGTGCACGAGTTTGTCGGCCAGCACGAGGTCACCCTTGCGCGTCATGGCCGGAAGTATGCCCGTGTTCGCGAGGTAGCCGCTCCCGAGGACGAGCGCCGATTTGCCATTGTACAGTCCCGCGAGCGCGGCCTCCAACTCGCCGTAATCGGCGCTGTTGCCCGTCATGAGGCGCGACGACGGGTTGCTCATCATGAAGCGTCCGCCGTCCAAAGACGCGAAAAACTCACTTTGCAGTGCCACGTCGTCGCCGAGGCCGAGGTAGTCGTTCGACGACATGTTCACATACTCCCGCCCGCCGTACCATATAAGGCGGCCGTCCGCGAGGCCGTCGCGCAGTGTACGCAGGTTATCGTTCGCGGCCAGCCCTGTTAGTATGTCCTTTATTTCGTCCATCTAATTCACAAAAATCGTATCGTCGTCGATCCCTGTAAGCATGGCGGCGGCATGGCGGCCATCCACGCCCAGATCGACCGAAAAGTCATTGACGAACAGTGCGATATGGTCGGCGATCACCCGCGCGTCCATCTCCTGCGCATGCTCCCTCACGAAATCGGCAGACACTTCCGGGTGCCGGAATGCATACTGTACGCTTTCCCGAAGAGCTTGATTTATAGTTGTTTGTACTTTTTCGGGAAGCCTGCGCGAAACTGCTATCGCGCCCAGCGGCAGGGGCAGCGCGGTTGTGCGCTCCCACTTCTCACCGAGGTCGGCGACCAGTTGAAGTCCCTTGTCGGCGTAAGTGAAACGCCCCTCGTGGATCAGTACGCCTGCGTCGAACTCACCGGCGGCGACCCTGTCGGCGATCTCCGAGAAAAGGATGGGGGTGCGATCGGTGAGTGCGGGAAACAGTCTCTGTATAAGCATGTTAGCGGTTGTGTGTGCGCCGGGGACGGCGATCCGCAGCGAGCTGTCGGCCGTGTCCATATCCCGGCGGGCGACCAGCAACGGGCCGTTGCCGCGCCCCAGGGCGCTGCCGCTCGTGAGCACGCGGTAGCGGTCGATGATCTGAGGCACAACCGCATAGCTAACCTTGCACACATCGGCCCCGCCGCTGAGCGCCAGCGCGTTCAGTTCCTCTATGTCGGCGAAGGAGGCGGCGAAATGCAAACCGCCCGTGTCGATGCGGCCATTGATCAGCGCATCGAACATGAACGTGTCGTTCGGGCAGGGGGATATTTTTAGGGTCAGGGTCATTTTTAAATTTTCAAATTCTCAAATTCCCGAATTATAGTATTCACCCCCTCGGCAAGCGAGCGCACTGCCTTGTCCAACTGCCACTCCGGGCGCGGGTCGGTGGTCATATTCGAGACCGCGCGCACTTCGATAAAGGGTATTCCCAACGCGTCGCACACCGCGAAGAACGCCGCGCCCTCCATGTTCTCGATCTGTGCGCCGCAGGTATCGGCGCGGCCGCCGCAGTCGACCGTATTCCCGGCGACCGTTGGTAACGCGTTGCATTTCACATCGCAGGTATATTCTTTCTGATAAAGCGGCGTAAAGCCGCCGTCCCTTACCGCGCCCAGATCGGCCACGCGCTCCGAGGCCACCACCACGCAGTCGCCCGGCGCAAGTCCGCTGTCAGGGTACGCCCCGGCGATACCCGCGAGGATCACCATATCGGGCGGGCGGCGGTGCGGCGCCCGGGCCATCTTCGCCACCGCGGCTGCAACCTCTGCCATTCCCACACCGCAAACCACGACCGGGACCACTCCCCGGCGCACCTTGCGCCACCGCTTGGCGTCGGTGAACTTATGCTCGAACACTCCGGAGAATCCGGCCGCCTCCCCGCGCGTGGGGATAAGGACAACTATCCGTTTCGTCGCGTTTTTGGTCTTGATATGGAGTATGTGGACGGTCACCGCAAGGGCGATCACGAACAGCAACACCTTGAGCCACAGCGGATCGACGACGCACAGGGCCGAGTAGCCGATCGTAGTCCACAGCAGGGCGAGCACCCATATCTTCATTCGCCGCGGTATGCCCTGTCCGCTGGTGTAATCGCTGATATACCGCCCGCACACGGGGTTGGTAAGCAGCCAGCGGCGCAGTCTCTGCGACGAGCGCGTGAACAGCCAGAGCGCAAGCAGCAGGAACGGCGTGGTCGGCAGCACCGGTACGACTATTCCGAGCAGGCCCAGGCCTACGGCCGCCAATCCTAAAATTCTGTATAACAGTTTCATTAGCCGTTAACCGTTAATCATTAACCACTGATCCTGTATGCGCGCTGCACACCCTTGATCTTCAGGATATTGTGTGTTACGGCATCGACCGTGCGTGTGTTTGTCACCTCGATGTTTATCGTGCCGGCAAGTTCGCCCCTGTCATTGGGGGCTATGCTCATCGAGCGGATATTGACGCTCAACTGCTGCGAGATCACGTCGCCCACCTTGTTGATAATGCCCGGCACATTGTCGGTCACGATGCGTATCGTGGCCTGGAACGCGCCCTCTTTCCTGCTTTCGCGCCAGCGGGCGGGCATTACGCGGTAGGGGTACTGCTCCATCAGGCGTGGGGCGTTGGGGCAGTTCCGGCGGTGGATCGTGATGCCCGAGTTGACCGTCACGAACCCGAAAACCTCGTCGCCGCGGATCGGGTTGCAGCACCGCGCGAGTTTGTATTCAAGGTTGCGGATCGAGTCGTCGATCACAAGGCTGTCGTCAGACGCGGCGACCGTTTCCTTAACCGTCTGCGCCCTCGGCTTCGCGCTCCCTGCTATCTCCTCGCCGTCGAGATGGCGTGTGAGCAACTCTTTGAGGTCGGCGATGTCGATCTGCTCGGAGGCGAGGCGGCTGTAAAACTCCAGCCCCGTCTTTATCTTGTAGTAACGGCACAGCACCGTCACGGCCTCCTCAAGCGTGATCCGCAGTTTCCAGTTTGTGATCCTGCGCTCCAACTCCTCGCGCCCGATGTTGGCCTGCTTGGCCTGTTCCTCGCGCAGGTATGCCTTGATGCGGCTGCGTGCCTTCGAGGTCTTGACTATCTTTAGCCAGTCGGCCTTGGGCTTCTGGGTCTTGGAGGTCTGGATCTCCACTATGTCGCCGTTGCGGAGCACGTCGCGTATCGAGGCGTTGCGCTGGTTTATGCGGCCGCCAGTGCAGGTCGTGCCGAGCGCCGTGTGTATCTCGAATGCGAAGTCCAACAGCGTCGCGCCCTCGCGCAGTTTACGCAGGTCGCCCGTGGGAGTGAAGACGAATATTTCGTTCAGCGCAAATCCGTCACCGAACATGCGCATCACCGACGGGTCTTCATGATGCTCCATCAGTTCGCGTACCTTGCCGAGCCACTGTTCCGCGCCCATTCCTCCCTGATGGACGCCCTTGTAGCGCCAGTGGGCGGCGATACCGCGCTCGGCCACCGCGTCCATACGCTCGGTGCGTATCTGTATCTCGACCCACTTGCCGTCCTTGGTGACGACAGTGGTGTGCAGCGACTCGTAGCCGTTCGACTTGGGGATCGAGATCCAGTCGCGCAGGCGTTCGGGGTTGGGCGTATAAAAGTCTGTGACGATCGAGTAGACGCTCCAGCAGAGTTGCTTTTCGTTCTCGCGCGGGCAGTCGAGGATGATCCGCAGCGCGAAGATGTCGTAGATTTTCTCGAACGGCAGGCCCGTGCGCCGCATCTTGTTCCATATCGAGTAGATCGACTTGGTGCGGCCCTTTATATGGTATTTCACCCCGCCCTCGCGCAGTTTTTCCTCGATGGGCGCAATGAAGCGGGCGATGAACTTTTCGCGTTCGGCGGCGGTTTCTTCGAGTTTGCGGCTTATCGACTCATAGTCGCGCGGTTCGGTCCACCGCAGGGACAGGTCTTCGAGTTCGCTCTTTATCGAGTACAGCCCCAGTTTGTGGGCGATCGGTGCGTAGAGGTTCAGGCTTTCGAGGCTCTTTTGAAACTGTTTGCGGGGCGGGAACATGGCCAGCGAGCGCATTACCTCCAGACGGTCGACAAGTTTTATGAGTATCACCCTCGGGTCGGTCGAATAGGAGACTATCAGGTCGCGGAAGTTGTCGGCCTGCCCCTTGTCCGTCTTGATCTGTACGCCAGAAATATTACATAACGCCTTGACTATCTGTTTGCACTGGGCGCCGAACTGTTCGCCGACCTGCTCCGCGGTCATCATCTCCATACGCACAGTGTCGTAGAGCAGCGCTGCCACGACCGAATCGCGCTCGGGGCCGATCTCCGAAATCACGATCTTCGCCACGCCCACCGGATGACCGGCCAGCGGGCTGCCGTCGTAGCGCATCAGGCCGTCGAGCGAACTGACGGCGATCTCCAGCGCACGGTCGATCGCGGCATAATCAGGCGCGTCGAAGTGCGAGCAGACGAGGTCGCGGAATGTCTGGTATTTGGCTGTTGGCATTTGTGTCGTTTTCATGGTGGTGCGGCGATTTGCAAAGTTATTATTACTAATTGACAATTATTTGATTTTTCATTGTCAATTGTCAATTTTCAATTTTCAATTAAAAAAGCCGCCCGCGGTGAACGGACGGCTTTCGGGTTACCCGGCCGGGTAACTTCTATCGTCCATGTTCCGTTTCGGCGAAGCGATTTTCGACGACCGCCCAGTCGATAATGTTCCATACCTCTTTTAGATAATCGGGGCGGCGGTTGCGGTAGTCGATATAGTATGCGTGTTCCCATACGTCGATTACCAACAGCGGCGTGAGGCCGTCGGTCATCGGGTTGGCGGCGTTCGCGGTTGCGGCCACTTCGAGCTTGCCTTCCTTGTCCCTGACAAGCCATGCCCAGCCCGAGCCGAACTGTCCCGCACCGGCCTTCGACATCGCTTCCTTCATCGCGTCGAACCCGCCCAAGTCGCGGTCGATGGCTGCGGCGAGCGCACCTTCGGGCTTCGCCTTGGGCGTGGGTGAGAACCCGCAGAAGTAGAACGTGTGGTTCCACGTCTGCGCGGCGTTGTTGAAGACGGCACCAGGCGCGGCCGAGCGGACGATCCGGTCGAGCGTCATGCCGGCATATTCGGTCCCGGCGATGAGTTCGTTCAGCTTGTCCACATAGGCCTTGTGGTGCTTGCCATAGTGATATTCGAGGGTTTCGCGGCTGATGTGCGGTTTGAGCGCATCGAGCTCATAC
>QMCE01000806.1_pt1 | contig 16608 bp, 11 predicted proteins | sample 1821851 | NCBI WGS metagenome assembly QMCE01 (sample SAMN09453174, study PRJNA476694) | Termite gut metagenome, whole genome shotgun sequencing project. | isolation source: worker | host: Odontotermes sp. | place: South Africa:Pretoria | collected 2016-01-28
GGCGGCGACCGGGCCGGTGTGGTCGAGCAGTTGACCAAGTTCCTCGACGGCATTGCAGACATCGGCGCGCAGCATGTTCTCGCCGAAAAACTGGTGGAACATCCGGCCGACCGGCGACTTCAGAAAGGCGACGCCGCCCGAATGACCGGGGCAATGCCAGGAGTAGGAACCGTCGGCGGCATAGTGGGTCAGCGCGCGAAAGAACGGCGGCGGCAGCGAATCGACGTAGGCGGAGGCCTCGCGCTTGATGTTGCGGGCGATGAATTCCGGCGTGTCCTCGTGCATGTGGATGAAGCCGTGCAACTCACGCAGGATGTCGTTGGGAATATGGCGACTGGTGCGCGTCTCGCCATGCAGAAAGATCGGGATCTCGGCGTTTTTGTGGCGAATCTCGCCGACGAAGGCACGTAGCTCAGCCAGCGTCTCCTCCCGCTCCAGCGCCAGTTCCTCATCGTCGATGGAAAGAATGAAAGCCGAGGCCCGGCTCTGCTGCTGGGCGAAGGAAGTCAAGTCGCCATAACTGGTCACACCAACCACCTCCATGCCCTCTTTCTCGATGGCCGCCGCCAGGGCGCGGATGCCGAGGCCGGAAGCATTTTCCGAGCGGAAGTCTTCGTCGATGATGATGATGGGGAATTGGAAACGCATGGCGTTTATCCTCAAAAAGCAGCGACCCGCCGCAGCGGGTCACAGAACAAGATGGCTTCGCGGTAAGGGCGGGTCAGATTTTCGGCAGTGTAACGCCATGCTGCCCCTGGTACTTGCCGCCGCGGTCCTTGTACGACGTCTCGCAGATTTCATCGGACTCGAAGAACAAGACCTGGGCGCAGCCCTCGCCGGCGTAGATTTTGGCCGGCAGCGGCGTCGTGTTGGAGAATTCGAGCGTCACGTAGCCCTCCCATTCCGGCTCGAAGGGGGTGACGTTGACGATGATGCCGCAACGGGCATAGGTCGACTTACCAAGACAGACGGTCAACACCGAGCGCGGAATGCGGAAGTATTCGACAGTACGGGCGAGCGCGAAGGAATTGGGCGGAATGATGCAGACGTCGGACTCGACCTCGACGAAGGATTTGGGGTCGAAGGCCTTGGGATCGACCACGGTCGAGTTGATGTTGGTGAATACCTTGAATTCGCGGGCGCAGCGAATATCGTAGCCGTAGCTCGATGTGCCGTAGGAGACGATTTTGCGGCCATCGACCTCGCGCACCAGCGTCGGTGCGAACGGCTCGATCATGCCGTGTTCCGCCGCCATGCGGCGTATCCACTTGTCCGATTTGATAGCCATGCGTTCGCGTCCGTACGGTAAAAAAAATAAGGCGGGATTCTACCCGCCTTTTACCGTGGTTTAAGCAAAACCTCAGGTGTTCTGGACCACGATGTTGGGGAATTTGGCGCTCATGTCCTTGACCTTCTCGCCGATCTTGACCGCGACGCGGCGGGCGATGGCGCGGTAGATTTCGGCGCTGCGCGAGTCCGGGGCGCCGACCACGGTCGGCTTGCCGCCGTCGGCCATTTCGCGGATCGCCCGTTCGAGCGGCAAGCTGCCGAGAAACTCGACGTCGTAGTCGGCGCCCATCTTCTCGCCGCCGCCGCTGCCGAATATGTGCTCCTCGTGACCGCACTGCGAGCAGATGTGGATGCTCATGTTCTCGACAATGCCGAGGATCGGAATATTGACCTTCTCGAACATCTTCAAGCCCTTGCGCGCATCGATCAGGGCGATGTCCTGCGGCGTGGTGACGATCACCGCGCCGGTCACCGGCACCTTCTGCGATAGCGACAGCTGGATGTCGCCGGTGCCCGGCGGCATGTCCACGATCAGGTAGTCGATGTCGCGCCAGTTGGTCTGGGCGAGCAGCTGGTCGAACGCCTGGGCGACCATCGGGCCGCGCCAGACCATCGGTGTCTCGACATCGACCATGAAGCCGATCGACATCGCCTGCAAACCGTAGGCCTCCAGCGGCTCCATGCTCTCGCCGTCGCGCGATTCCGGCTGCTGGCCTGCCAGGCCGAGCATCTGCGGCTGCGACGGGCCGTAGATGTCGGCGTCGAGGATGCCGACCTGGGCGCCTTCCTGGGCCAACGCCAGGGCGAGATTGACGGCCGTCGTACTCTTGCCGACACCGCCCTTGCCGGAGGCGACGGCGATGATGTTCTTGACGCCGGGCAGCAGTTTGACCCCCAGTTGCACGGCATGGGCGACGATTTTGCTGTAGACGTTGGCCGACACGTTGCCGATGCCGGGAACGGTCTTGGCAGCCGCGATTACTTGCTTACGGATAGCGTCGATCTGGGTCTTGGCCGGATAACCAAGCTCGATGTCGAAAGCCACGTCGGCGCCGTCGATACGGATGTCGCGGACGGCCCGGCCGCTGACGAAATCCTTGCCGGTATTCGGATCGACGGCGCTGGCCAGCGCCGTCTTGATCTGTTGTTCGGTAATGCTCATGGGGACTCCGATAGGTGTTGAGCGGGTCGATACCCGAGTAATTTTGTAGAGTATACCCCAAACCCGGAGGCGGCCATCCGCCGGATCGGCAACGGGCACGGTAGAATCAGCGCTTATTCTTTCGCCCCGTTTCCGCCATGCCGCGTAAAATTCTCGTCACTTCCGCCCTGCCTTATGCCAACGGCGCAATCCACCTTGGGCACTTGGTCGAATACATCCAGACCGACATCTGGGTCCGCTATCAGAAGATGGCCGGTAACGAATGCTGGTACGTCTGCGCCGACGATACGCACGGTACGCCGATCATGCTGCGCGCCGAGCAGGAAGGCATCACGCCGGAACAATTGATCGAGCGCGTGCATGGCGAGCACGCCCGCGATTTCGCCGGCTTCGGCGTCGGCTTCGACAATTACTACAGCACCCATTCCGCCGAGACGCGCGACTGCGCCAACGAAATCTACCGCCGCCTGCGCGCCGCCGGCCTGATCGAGACGCGCACCATCGAGCAGTATTACGATCCGGTCAAACAGATGTTCCTGCCCGACCGTTTCATCAAGGGCGAATGTCCCAAGTGCCACGCCAAGGACCAGTATGGCGACAACTGCGAAGTCTGCGGCGCCGCCTACGCGCCGACCGACCTGCTTGAACCGTACTCGGCGGTATCCGGCGCCAAGCCGGAATTGCGCCGTTCCGAACACTATTTCTTCAAGCTCTCCGACCCGCGCTGCGAGGCTTTTCTGCGCCGCTACACCGGCCGCGACAGCGGCGTGCTGCAAGCGGAAGCGGCCAACAAGATGCAGGAATGGCTGGGCGCCGCAGGCGAGAACAAGCTGACCGACTGGGACATTTCGCGCGACGCGCCGTATTTCGGTTTCGAGATTCCCGATGCGCCGGGCAAATACTTCTACGTCTGGCTCGACGCGCCGATCGGCTACATGGGCTCGTTCAAGAATCTCTGCACCCGCCAGGGTCTCGATTTCGACGAATGGTTCAAGCCCGATTCGACCACCGAGCTATATCACTTCATCGGCAAGGACATCCTTTATTTCCACGCCCTGTTCTGGCCGGCCGAACTGGCCCACGCCGGCTACCGCACGCCGAGCCGAATCTTCGCGCACGGCTTCCTGACCGTCGACGGCGCCAAGATGTCGAAATCGCGCGGCACCTTCATCACCGCCGAAAGCTACCTGAACACCGGGCTCAATCCGGAATGGCTGCGCTACTACTATGCCGCCAAGCTGTCGGCGAGCATGGAGGACATCGACCTCAACCTCGAGGATTTCGTCGCCCGGGTGAACGCCGATCTGGTCGGCAAGTACGTGAATATCGCCAGCCGCGCCGCCGGTTTCATCAGCAAGCGCTTCAACGGCCAACTGGCGCCAGCCGCCGCCGACCTGCCGGCGATCCGGGCAATTCAGGAAGCCGTCGGGCACATCGCCGAACTGTACGAAACCCGCGAGTTCAGCAAGGCCATACGCGAGATCATGGCCCTGGCCGACGCTGCCAACCAATACGTCGACAGCGTCAAGCCGTGGGAACTGGCCAAACAGGAAGGCAAAGAGACCGAACTGCACGCCGCGTGCAGCAACGCGCTCAACCTGTTCCGCCTGCTCACCGTGCTGTTGAAGCCGATTCTGCCGGCGGTCGCGGCCAAGGTCGAAGCCTTCCTCGACATCGCCCCGCTGACCTGGGCCGACGCCCAAAGCCTGCTGCCCGCTGACCATCGCATCAATACCTACGAACATCTGATGACCCGCATCGACCCCAAGCTGATCGAAAAATTGGTCGCCGCCAACAAGGAATCGCTAGCGCCGGCGCCAGCAGCCCATTCACCGCAACGCCACGCCGAGCACCAGCAACGCGAAAGCGCGGTACAAAACCCAACCGGCCCGCTGTGTACCATCGACGACTTCATGAAGGTCGACCTGCGCATCGCCCGCATCGCCCAAGCGGAGTCCGTCGAAGGCGCCGACAAGCTGATCCGGCTGACGCTGGATCTTGGGGCGGGCGGAACGCGTAACGTATTCGCCGGCATCAAGGCCGCCTACGACCCGGCCGCGCTGGTTGGTCGGCTGACGGTGATGGTCGCCAACCTGACGCCGCGCAAGATGAAATTCGGCCTCTCGGAAGGCATGGTCCTCGCCGCCTCGGACGACGACGGCCAGAACCCCGGCATTTTCCTGCTCGCCCCCAATGCCGGCGCCGAACCGGGCATGCGGGTGAAATGATAGGGCCTATCTCACGCAACTGAAAATCAAATCAAGGTCTGAGCATGGTTGATAGCGGAGCGCAGCACACCATTTCCGCGCGCCTCCTGCGCGTTCTCGCTACCATTGGCGCGGCGGGGCTGTTTGCTTTCGGCGTCATTTGCTGGATCGCCGCCAATTGGTCCGACTTTCACCGGCTGACTCGCCTTGGTTTGGTTGACGGTTTGCTGCTGCTTGCCGCCATCAGTGCTTTGCTGATTCCGCGCGCGCGCATTCCCGCATTGTTGGTCGCCACGGCGACAACGGGCGGCCTGCTAGCCTTAATCGGGCAAATCTATCCGAGCGGCGCCGATGCCTGGCAGCTTTTTGCTTACTGGACGCTGCTATCCCTGCCCTTCGCGCTTGCGGCAAGGCACGATGCGGTGTGGACCCTCTGGGTCGTCGTCGCCTCCGCCGCCATCGGTTTGTGGCATGGGCAGACGCATGGCAGCAGCGACCGAGGCGTCATTGCTGCTGTCTGGCCAGCCTGGATGATGGTGATTGGGCTTGCGCTCACGTTCGCGCCACTCGCGCCGCTACGCGCGATGACCGGACAGGCGAACTGGGCGTTTCGGCTGGCGAGTCTTGGCGCGGTTGTGTTTGTCACGATGACGGGGCTTTATGGAATGAGCCACGGCGGCGGCGACGTGTTTTTTGTCGCCTTGCTGATTCTGCTGGCAGCGGCGGGCGGGCTTCTGGTTCTGCGACCCTTCGAATTGGGCGTGCTGACCATCATGTTTGCCGGGATCGATGTGTTGCTGATCGGGCAAGTCTTCAGGTCAATCCGTTGGTCCTCGTCCAAACTGCTGACTTTTTTTCTTCTCGGGCTGGTTTGCGCGGCGATTGTCGGCGGCAGCGTGGCTCTATTGCGCGTGATTCACGCACGTTTGTCGCCAGCGCGCGAATCGGCGGACAAGCAAGCGGACAGACAAGGGGTCTCCTGGCCGCTGGTTGCCCTCTCCGGGCTTGGTGCATTGCTTGCCGCCGTGCCGTTCGTGCTGTTTTTTGGACTCTTGTTCGACAATTTCGGGGGCGAAAAATCTGCTGCGCTCGTTATCGGTATTTTGGTGCTTGGCAGCGCGATTCTGTTGCTGCGTGGCGGCGCGATGCTGGGCTTTCGCCAGATATTCGGCTTTATCGCGGCCGTTGTCGGCGTCGTTCTGATTGGATGGGGCGCGACCAGTATTTTCCGGTTTGCGGATCTGGGTTTTGTTCTGGCGGCCGTGGTTTCATTCGCCACGATTTTTATCCCCGCGCGTTGGGCGCGTTCCGTATGCGGCTTCACCGCGCTGTGGATGCTTTTTGCATCCGTTGTGGCGGATGGACGCTTGCGCTATTCCGCTTCGCTGGCGATTGTTTCAATGACGCTGATTGTCGCGGCAGGTGCGGCGGCGTTGGCCTTTATCGCATCGCGCAAGGATGCCTTGGTGAACATGCGCCCGTTTTTTACCGGCTGGAGCGTGGCCGGTTTGCTGGTGTTGATGCTGCTTGCCGGTCGGCCCTTTCTTCTCGGTGCGGGCGTGATGGGTGGACCTGCCAGTGTGTTGACGGCAATGCCGTTGAACGATCCGGCATTGATCGTTTCAAGCTTGCTCGGTATCGCCGGCGCGGCCTTTCTGTTCTGGCGCCGGCCCGATCTGCGCGCGCCCCTTGGCTTTGCCGTTGCCATTTGCGCCGTGGCGCTGACTTTGCGCGCGCCGGCGCTGGGCACGGCGATGATCGTATTCGCCGTGGCCATCGTGACGCAATCGCGCAGCCTTGCCGTTGCGGCGGCGCTGGCGGTGGCGTGGATCATCAGCGCCTTCTACTACGACCTTGCCTGGCCGCTGGCGCAAAAAGGCTATGTGCTCATGGGGCTTGGGGCGGCCTTGGGCCTGGCGGCTTTTCTCACCCGTTCGCGCGGCGGCGAGCCGCTCATCGCGCCCCGCTTTGCCGGCACGGCAATTGCGTTCATCCTGTTGGGCCTGCTGGCAACCCTGAGCGTGGCCAGTATGTCCGCGTACAGCGCGGAGCGGATATTACGCGATGGCCGCGTGATCTATCTGGCGCTGCGTCCGGTCGATCCGCGCTCCCTGGTGCAAGGCGACTATATGACACTAGCTTTTAACACAGACCAGCTCCCCGCGCCTTACAATGTGCGCGGCACCGTGTTTGCGCTTGCCGATGTGGACGAGCAATCGGTGGCGACATTGCGGAGCGTGGTTTCCGATCACACACAACCAGGAGCGGATCAGCTTATTTTGAAATTGCGCGTGAAATCGAACCGCTGGTTTGTCGGCTCGGACGCCTATTTCTTCAAAGAGGGCACGGGCGACAAATATACCACCGCGAAATTTGGTCAGTTCCGTGTCGGTTCCGATGGGCGAATGCTGCTGGCCGGGCTTGCTGACCAGAACCTCAAGTCTTTGCCGTGAGCAGTATGCGGGTGAAGTAAACAAGGTTAAGCCGGCGGCAGGGAAAACCCGCCGCCGGCTGTGCTGCGGCGCAGCATCAAATGCCCCTGATTTCAAGTGATACTTTAAGTTTAAGCCCCAATCCCATCCCCGGCTTGGGGCTTTTCAAACTACCCACAAAACCTGTGGATAAGTCTGTGAATCAAAGCCAGGGCGGTATGCTAAGTGTCGGGACAGCAAGGCTTTTCCTTCCTGTGCCCGAATCTTGGGCGAATATACAAGTCACTGATTTTATTAAAATCAATGCGTGCTAATGGATTTTCACGGGAATTTCGCCCATTGCCGCCGACGTACTTGACCAAGACCTCCTTGCTGTGCATAAATCCTCGCCAAGAAAGTCGATTTTTCGTCTCCGGCATCGCGGCGCCACGCGGCTTTCGGCACAATATACCGCCCTGCCCAACCCTGATGCGCCCCATGTGCCACTCGCCATTCCGCCAGTCTCGCTCCCGCCTCGCCGGACGCATCGTGCTCCACGCGCTGGCCGGCGTATTCGGCCTGCTCTGCGTCGTCATCGGTGGTAGTTGGTTCGCCGCCGGCAAGGGGGCGATCGTCGCCGGCTTTCCCGGTTCACTGGACGAAGCAGTGGCTTGTGCAGCCGGCGGCATCGCTGTGCTGCTCTGGGCTGTAGCCCGTATCCGGCGCAGTCGGACTGGCGCCCGCCAGCCGGACGAATTACCGAACGGCGACTGATCAGTCGCCGACCTTGGCCGCAGGCTTCAACCACGCCGGCAACTCGCGCTCGCCGGCATGCTCGATGACGTATTGACGCACCAGCCGGCGGACGACCTGCGACGGCGTCAGATCGTTGGCGGCGCATATTTCCTCGAAAAGCCGCTTCTTTTCCGGATCGATCAGGATGGTCAGGCGGGCGGTACGCTTCTCCACGGCGTTCTCCAATGAGTTCTTTTCTTAACATTAACATATAATTAACATTGACGAATAATCGTATACTCATATAATTCGGCGATTCTCCTTCCGACATTCGCCATGAAGATCGCCTTCCGCCCCAAGCTGCTGGATTGCCTGGCCACCTACGACAAGGCGCAGTTCGGCAAGGATCTGGCCGCGGGCATCACCGTCGGCGTGCTCGCTCTGCCGCTGGCCATGGCCTTCGCCATCGCTTCCGGCGTGTCGCCGACGGCCGGCATCTGGACCGCCATCGTCGCCGGCTTCATCATTGCCGCCCTGGGCGGCTCGCGGGTACAGATCGGCGGCCCGACCGGCGCCTTCATTCCCATCATCTACGGCATCGTTGCCATCCACGGCACCGCCAACCTGCTCGGCGCCACCCTGCTTGCCGGCGCCATATTGCTGGCCATGGGTCTGGCGCGTCTGGGACGGTTGATCCGCTTCATCCCGGTGACCGTCGTCATCGGCTTCACCAACGGCATCGCCGTCGTCATCTTCCTCGCCCAGATCAAGGATTTCTTCGGCTTGGCCATTGATAACCTGCCGGCCGAATTCTTCGCCCGCATCAAGATGCTGGCCGCCCACGCCCATACCGTGGACCTGCCGACGCTGGCCCTGGCGCTGGCCTGTTTCTTCTTCCTGCTGTTCTACAACCGCCTGGCGCAGAAGCTGAAGCTGCTGCAACGGGCGCCGGGGCCGCTGGCGGTATTGCTGGTCGGCACCCTGGTCGCGGCCATCTTCAACCTGCCGGTCGAGACCATCGGCAGCCGCTTCAACGGTATCCCGCAGGAACTGCCAGCATTTGGCCTGCCGCCGTTGTCGATCCACGATTTCGGCAAATTGATTTCGCCGGCCATCACCATCGCCCTGCTTGGCGCCATCGAGTCGCTGCTCTCGGCGCGCGTCGCCGACGGTCAGATCGGCGACCGCCACGACCCCAATCAGGAACTGATCGCCCAGGGCCTGGCCAACATGGCGGCACCGCTGTTCGGCGGCTTCGCCGCCACCGGCGCCATCGCCCGCACCTCGACCAATGCCCGTGCCGGCGGCCGCACGCCGGTGGCCGGCATGGTCCATTCCCTGGTGCTGCTGGCCATCGTGCTGCTGGCCGCGCCGCTGGCCGCCTATGTGCCGCTGGCGACGCTGTCGGCCATCGTCATGGTGGTAGCCATCAATATGGGCGAATGGCGCCACTTCCGCGAACTGCGCCGCTTCTCTTACAACTACCGGATCATTCTGCTGACCACCTTTTTCGTCACCGTGCTGTTCGACCTGACCATCGCCGTCGAACTGGGCATGGTTCTGGCCAGCCTGTTCTTCATTTACCGCATGTCCGAGCTGACCCGCGTCGAGCGCCTGCCGCTGCGCGCGGAAACCAGCGAGCCGCGCTTCCTCCACCCGGACGGGACGATGCGGGTCGCCGCCTGGCAGTTGTTCGGTTCGCTGTTCTTCGGCGCGGTCAATAAGCTGGAAGCGCTGCTCGACCCGGCTACCGGCCATCCCGAGGTCGTCATCCTCGACATGACGCAGTTGATCCAGCTCGACACGACCGGCCTCGAAGGCCTCGACAACCTGCTCGACAAGCTGAAGAAGCGCGGCTGCGCATTGCTCATCTACGGCCTCAACGCCCAACCGGGGTCGCTGCTCCACCGCTCCGGCTTCATCGACCATCTCGGCGCCGAGAATGTCTGTGCCGATCTGTCGGCCGCGCTGGCCCGCGCCTACATCCTGCTGCCCAACCTGATGGGCGGCGAAGAAGACTATTGACAAGGAAAATCAATGAGTTCCCTCCCCCCCTGCCCGCAATGCCAATCCGCCTACACCTACGAGGACGGCGCCCTTTACGTCTGCCCCGAATGCGCCCACGAGTGGAGCCCGCAAGCCGCCGGCGAGCCGGCCGAAGCAGCCCGCGTCTGGAAGGACGCCAACGGCAACGTGCTGCAAGACGGCGACAGCGTAACGGTGATCAAGGATCTGAAAATCAAGGGCTCGTCGGCCGTGGTCAAGGTCGGTACCAAGGTCAAGAACATCCGCTTGGTCGAGGGCGACCACGATATCGACTGCAAGATCGACGGCATCGGCGCCATGCAACTGAAGTCGGAGTTCGTGCGCAAGGCCTGATTTCATTTCAAAATCAACCGATTACTTTGTCGGCTTCGCTTGCCGTACAACCGTACTGCCTGCGCTTCTGCCTGCGCCTCGCTTTCGCGTACCCGGCTGATTTAGAAGTGGAATAAGCATCCCCGGCCGGCCATGCCGGCGCCTGGCCCGTGTCATAATCGGCGCTTCGATCTATTGCCCGCCGCCTGTCGGCGCCCGGGCCTTGAGGAGAAGTCGATGTTGCGTCCACCGATGTTGCGTCCACTCTTGCGCCGGGGTTTCGGAATCGTTCCGCTGCTGCTCAGCGTTGCCGTCATCATTGCTATCGCGGCAGCCGGATTCCATGCCGTCAAGACGTGGCAACGGGACGACGGCGCCAGCGCCGATGTGCCGTTCCAAATCGCCGATTTCGGCAACCGCGAATTCGACGGCTCACTGGCGTTGGCCTTGAGCTTCACGCAGCCGCTGGATGCCGGCAAGACTTACGACGAGCAGATCCAGGTTTTCGAGATGCCGGCGCGGCCCGGCGATGCCAAGCCGCGCGTCGGCGCCGAGGACGATGACGACGCTTACGGCGACGACCGCCCCGACAACGCCGTACCGCAAGTCAGCAGCACCCCCGAGGACACCGCCATCGACGGCGGCAAGCTGGTCAAGGGCGCCTGGGTGATCGGCGACAACCCGCGTGTGGCTTATTTTCCGCATATCAAGCCGCAGACCCGCTACGTCGTCCGCGTCGCCGCCGGCCTGCCCTCGGCGGCCGGCCAGACGCTAAGCGAGGAAGGGCGCTACGCGGTGGTCACGCCCGTCGTCGCGCCGGCTTATTACTTCGCCAGCCGCGGCATGGTGCTGCCGGCCCGGCAGAATGGCGGCCTGCCGGTAATCACCGTCAACGTGCCCGAGGTCGACGTGCAGTTCCTGCGCGTCAAGCCGGATCAGTTGCCACGCTTTCTCGACCGGGTCATCAGCGGCCCGCGCCCCCAGCGCCCGGCCGACGATGATGAGGAATACGACACCGACTGGCACGCCACCGATCTCAAGGGCGCGGTCAGCAACTGGTCGCTGGATAGCTTCCACAAGCTGACCGACAGCGTTTTCGCCGGCCGCTTCCTGACCGAGCAGCAGGCCGACAAGCGCAACGTCACCTTCCTGCCGGTCGAGGACATCAAGGAACTGCGCGAGCCCGGCATCTACATCGCGGTAATGAGCCAGCCCAATCGCTTCCGCCACGAATTCCAGGTCACCTATTTCTACGTCAGCGACCTCGGCCTCAGCACCCGGCTGTTCGCCAAGGGCGCCGACGCCTATGTCAGCTCGCTGACCAGCGGCAAGGCGGTCGGCGGCGTCGAGGTGACCTGGCTCGACGAGCACGCCAAGGTCGTCGCCCGCGGCAAAACCGATGGCGACGGCCGGGCCAATTTCGCCGAACGGCCGGCAACGGCCAAGGTCGTCGTTGCCCGCCACGGCCAGCAGTTGTCGATGATTACGTTGAAGGAGCCGGCGCTCGATCTGTCCGAATTCGAGGTCGCCGGCCTGCCCGGACGGCCGGTGCGCCTGTTCCCCTACGCCGGCCGCGACCTCTACCGGCCCGGCGAGACCTTCGAGCTTTCCGTGCTGGCCCGCGACGCCGACGGGCGGCCGATTCCGGCCCAGCCGGTCCAGGCCATCCTCAAGCGCCCGGACGGCAAAAACCAGTTCACCGCCACCTGGCAACCCGATGGCAAGGTAGCCGGCTACTACCGGCAGCGCATCGAATTGCCGGTCGACGCCCCGACCGGTTCATGGACCCTGGAACTGCGCGCCGACCCGGCCGATAAGCTGGCCAGCGCCGGCTTCCGCTTCGGCGTCGAGGAATTCCTGCCGGAACGCATGAAGCTCGACCTTTCCAGCCCGCAGGCCATCGTGTCGCCCGACGAAACCTTGCAGATCGATGTCAAGGGCAGCTATCTCTACGGCGCTCCGGCGACCGGCAACCAGTTACTTGGTGTGGCCGTGTTCGAACGCCAGAAAAACCCGCTGGCCAAGCAACTGCCCGGCTTCGAATTCGGCGACGCCAACGAGGACAGCCAACGTCAGCGCATCGAGCTGCCGCCGGCCGAGCTCGACGAAAACGGCCAACTGGCCTTGGCCGTCGATCTGGCGTCGGCCCACGGTAAGCGCTCGCCAACCACCGTGCGCGCCACGCTGAGCCTGCTCGAAAGCGGCGGCCGGCCGGTGGTGCGCAATTTCGAACGGGTCATCTGGCCGGCGCCGGTGCTGGTCGGCATTCGCCCGCTGTTTACCGGCGACTACGCGCGCGAAGGCAGCATCGCCCGGTTCGAGGTCGTGCGCGCCGACGCCGACGGCAAGCTGAGCGCCGGCGGCGCCCTGCCGGTCCGCCTGTTCCGCGAGAACCGCGACTATTACTGGCGCTTCGACGACCAGCGCGGCTGGCACTCCGGCTTCACCGAAACCGACGAACTGGTCAACACCGCCAGCATCAGCATTCCCGACGGCGAACGCGGCGAACTCGGCATCCCGGTCAAGTACGGCCGCTATCGCCTGGAAATTCTCGACCCGGCAACCCAGCAGACCGCCAAATTCCGCTTCTACGCCGGCTGGAGCGCCCGCGGCGACGAAAACCAGGGCGTCCGCCCCGACCGGGTGGCGCTGAAATTCGACAAGCCGGCCTACCGCGACGGCGACACCGCCAAGCTGACCATCATGCCGCCGCATGCCGGCGAGGCGCTGATTACCGTCGAAGGCAACCGCACCCTGTGGGTGAAGCGGATTTCCGTCGCGCTCGATGGCACGACTGTCGACATTCCGGTGGACAAAGAATGGAAGCGCCACGATCTCTACGTCTCGGTGGTCGTGCTGCGCCCCGGCGGCGGCAGCGAGAAGGTCACGCCGGCGCGGGCGCTCGGCCTGATGTACCTGCCGCTCGAACGCGGCGAGCGCAAGCTGGCGGTCAGCCTCGATGCGCCGAAGAAGATGCCGCCCGACACGCGCCTCAAGGTGAAAGTCAAGGTGCCCGACCTCGGCGGCCAGACCGCCCTCGTCACGCTCTCCGCCGTCGATGTCGGCATCCTCAACATCACCCGCTTCGCCACGCCCGATCCGTTCGCCTTCTTCTTCGGCCGGCTGCGCTACGGCGCCGACCAGTACGACGTTTACGGCCGCCTGATCGAAAAAATGGCCGGCCGCAAGGGCAAGCTCAAGTTCGGCGGCGATGCCGCGCCGAAAGCAACCAAGAGCCTGCCCAAGAAGGTCCGTCTGGTCGACCTGTTCTCGGGCCCGGTTCAGCTCGACGCCCAGGGCGAGGCCGAGATCGCCCTCGACGTGCCCGACTTCAACGGCACCCTGCGCCTGATGGCGGTGGCCGCCGCCGCCGACCGCTTCGGCAACGCCGAGAGCGAGACCGTGGTCGCCGCGCCGCTGGTCGCCGAACTGCTGACCCCGCGCTTCCTGACCGTCGGCGACCAAGCCACCGTCGCGCTCGACCTGCACAACCTGTCCGGCGCCGCGCAAAAGCTCAAGGTCCGCGTCGACAACGGCGACGGCCTGAAGATCCATAACGCCGACCGTGAACTGGAACTCAAGGATCAGCAGAAGCAGACTCTGCGCTTCCCGCTCGAAGCCGGCCAAGCCTTCGGCCTGACCGAGGTCCGGGTACATGTGACCGGGGCCGACGGCCTCAAGCTCGAACGCAGCTTCGGCCTGCAAGTCCAGGCCGCGACGCCGCAGCAACAGGTGCGCAAGCTGCTGACCGTGGCGCCGGGCGAGACGGCTGAAATCCGCGAGGCCGACCTCGGCGGCTTCCTCCCCGGCACCGTGCAGGCCCATCTGGCAATCTCCGACAAAGCGCCGATCGACGTGCGCGGCGCCATCCAGGGCCTGCTCACCTATCCCTACGGCTGTGCCGAACAGACCACCAGCACCGCCTACCCGCATGTTCTGATCGACGAGGAAGGGGCCAAGCTGTTCGGCCTCAAAGCCTACAGCCGCGAACAGCGAACGGCCATGCTGGAAAAATCCATCGCCCGGCTCGGCGCGATGCAGGCGCCGAACGGCGGCTTCAGCATGTGGGGCAACGTTTCCGAATATCAGTACTGGCTCTCGGCCTACATCGGCAATTTCCTGCTCGACGCGCGCGAACAGGGTTTCCCGGTACCGGAAGCGATGCAGAAAAAGACCCAGGAATTCCTGCTCAAGTATTTGCAGGAAGGCGCCGCCGGCCTGCCGGCGGGCAGAATCGCCTACAACGAGAACGGCTGGCAGGACACCCGCTACGCCGGCGCCGGCCGTTTCGGCGTGCTCGCCTACGGCGCCTACGTGCTTGCTCGCGAGGCCAAGGCGCCGCTATCGACCCTGCGCCAGATGTTCGAAGTGCGCGAACAGGCGCACTCGGGATTGGCCCTGATCCATCTCGGCCTCGCCCTGAAACTGATGGGCGACGAACCCCGCGCCCAGACGGCGCTGGCCGAAGGCGTCAAGAAAGGCCGCGACACGGGCTACTGGTGGGGCGACTACGGCAGCCCGTTGCGCGACGCGGCGCTGTCCTATGTCCTGCTCGACCGCCACAAGGTCAAGGTCGAGGGGCAGGACAATCTGGTCGCCATCGCCGCCAGCGCACTGAGCCAAAATCACTACACCAGCACCCAGGAAAAGCTCGCGCTGTTCCTGCTTGGCCGCAACTTCGTCGCTCCCCGCGAAGGCGAAGCCGGCTGGACGGCTGAAATCACCGCTGGCACAAGCAAACCGGAAACGCTGAACGACGCCGGCAGCCTGATCCGTCCGCTGGCGGCGGCGGTGTTGCAAGCCGGCCTGCACATCGAGAACACGCACAAGGAAGCGCTCTACCTGCAACTCAGCCTGAGCGGCCATCCGGCCCGCATACCGGCCGCCCGCGACGACGCCATCGCCTTGAGCCGCGACCTGTTCGAGGCCGACGGCAGACCGTTGCACAACCGCGCCCTGCGCGTCGGCGAATCGGTGATCGTGCGCATCAACGTCAATCCACAGCGCTGGATCAACAACGGCATGGTCATCGACCACATCCCGGCCGGCCTCGAGATCGAGAACCTCAACATCGCGCAGGGCGAGGGCCTGGCCAGCGTCATGATCGATAACGTCAATCCGGCCGAGGCGATGCGCGATCCGCGCATCCAGCACGTCGAGTTCCGCGACGACCGCTTCGTCGTCGCCGGCCGCCTGCACGGCAAGATGAGCCTGTTCTACCGCGCCCGCGTCGTCACTCCGGGCAAGTTCGTCATCCCGCCGCTCTACGCCGAGGATATGTACCGGCCCGACGTCTACGGCCTGACCGGCGGCGAGGGCGTGCTGGTGGTGACGGATGGGGTGGAGAAACCCATTGCCTCCGCGCCGCAATAGACTTTGGCGCGATCATTACTAACAACATATATACTGTGTTAGTACCTTGCAAAGGAAATGCGCCATGTCGAAAGAAGCCGTTTTCACGATGAAGCTGGAACCGGAGTTGCGTGCCGACTTCATGGCCGAAGCAGCCGGCGAGGATCGGCCCGCATCCCAGGTCATGCGCGAACTGATGCGCAGCTACATCGAGCAGCGCCGCCAGGCTCGCGAATACGACAACTACCTGAGACGCAAGGTCGAAGCCGGCCGCGTCTCGATGCGCGCCGGCCGTGGCCGGTCGAATGATGAAGTTGAAGCCGCGTTCGCCGCCAAGCGCAACCAGGTAGCGACAGGCCAAGCGTGATCGTCGTCTGGACGCCAGAGGCGGAACAAGATCGCGTCGATATTTGGGACTACATCGCGGATGACAATCCCGGCACGGCCGTTCGCATGGATGAGCTTTTCAGCGACGCGGCCGCTAAGTTGGCCGAGCATCCGAAGATGGGCAAAACGGGCAAGATTCCAGGCACCCGCGAACTGATACCGCATGACAGCTATCGGCTGGTGTATGAGATCGACGGGGACACGGTATGGGTGCTGGCCTTGGTGCATACCGCCCGTCAGTGGCCGCCAGGGGAGTAAGCGCTAACCATAGGGGTCACCCATTAACTGACCCGACATGAAAATTCATTTCAGACAACGGCGCTGGTTCTGGATCGCGCTGCTGGCGCTGGCCTGTCTGGCGGTACTCGACCGGGTTTTCCCGCCGCCGGTGCCGGGCCGCGACGCGCCGCAGGCGCTGCTCGTCGTCGCCCGCGACGGCACGCCGTTGCGGGCCTTTCCCGACCGTGACCACGTCTGGCGCCACCCGGTGGCGCTGGCCGACGTCTCGCCGCTCTACCTGCAAGCGCTGCAAGGCTACGAGGACCGCTGGTTCCGCTGGCATCCCGGCGTCAATCCCGTGGCGCTGGTTCGCGCGGCCTGGCAATGGGTGCGCCACGGGCGCATCGTTTCCGGCGGCTCGACCTTGACCATGCAGGTGGCCCGCATCATCGAGCCGACACCACGAACATTACTCGGCAAGACCCAG
>QMCE01769579.1_pt1 | contig 16606 bp, 17 predicted proteins | sample 1821851 | NCBI WGS metagenome assembly QMCE01 (sample SAMN09453174, study PRJNA476694) | Termite gut metagenome, whole genome shotgun sequencing project. | isolation source: worker | host: Odontotermes sp. | place: South Africa:Pretoria | collected 2016-01-28
CATTATATATTATTTCTATGATATAATCATTTCATGAAAATCTGTATCAAAAAAAGACTTCCAAATATAAAAGATTTTAACTTTCTGTATGAACAAAGCGGTTGGGGAAAAATACGTTTTCGGATTTATGCAAGAATACGATATATCTCATCGTTTGCAGTCTCGGTTTATGATGGTAAGAAAATAATCGGCATGGGCAGAGCTGCCGGCGATGGACTGCATTATACCATTTATGATGTAACTGTTTTAAATGATTATCAAGGTAAAGGGATTGGTTCGATTATCATGAACACGATTTTAGATTGGTTTGATGCGCTGCCCGATCATCCCCATCTTAACCTTGGATCGGTGAAAGGCAAGGAAGGTTTTTACGAAAAGTTCGGCTTTAAATGCCGCCCTTATGGTGAACTTGTTGGCGCCGGAATGAAATATGTTGGAAGATTAATTTAATCTATCTTCACAATCTCGCTTCCCATAAATTCCGCTTCGCTAGGGTCATGGGAAACCCAGATTGCTGTTTTCCCTTCAATGGCTTGTTTCACTATGTGCATCACGGTTTCTTTTGTGGAAAGATCGAGGCCCTTAAACGGTTCGTCGAAAAGAAATAAATTCCCCTCGCTGCAAAGAGCGCGTATAAGGGCAACGCGCCGTTTCATTCCGCCGCTTAAAGTACGAACCGGTTTTTTCATAGAACCAGGGAGCAAAAATTGATCGAGCAAAACACTCAATTTTTGCGAAGGCAATTTTTCGCTGCTGACCATTTTGATATTTGCCGCAACACTCAAGTTTTCGCAAAGCCGATTCTCCTGAAAAACCGGAGCAATTCTATATTGATCAATCCCGAAAATTGTTCCGCTGTCCGCGTTTACAATCCCCATCAGAATGTGAAGCAGTGTTGTTTTCCCCTGACCGGACGGCGCCATAATGCAGTAACTTTTATGTTCCTGAAACTCAAAAGAAAAATGATCCAGAACAGTTTGACCGCCGTACTGTTTGCAAATATCTTTTAACACAATTGCCATGCTATGACCTTTCAATATTTGATGTGAGCGATTTCAAAAAAAGCAGCATCAATTTTTCTAAAGCAAAACTGATGCAGACGAGAACAAGCGTCCAAGCTAAAAGCGTTTTGGTATCAAGAAAAATTTTTGCCTGATAAATCTGTTCACCGATTGACCCAAGCGGAAGCGCGATCACTTCGGCGGCGATGGCGGCTTTCCATGAATACCCTATCGCGATGCTGCTGGCGGAAATGAGAAAAGGCATCAGTTCGGAAACATACACATAGATGATTTTTTTCCATGTCGATATGCGAAACACTTCCGCCATTTCCAACAGTTTTTTATCGGTGCTAGAAAGGCCTTGTAAAATATTGGCATATAAAATCGGAACCGCCATAACCAAAGCGGTAATGAGCGACAATATTCCCGAAGAAAAAAACAGCAGAAACAAAATGATATACGATGCTACAGGAGCGGCTTTCGCGGCCGCCATCAAAGGGTTCAAAAAAATCTCGACAAACTTAAAACGATACGCCAGTGCCGCCAAGGGAAGGCTCATGACAAACGCGGCGGCAAAGCCAATGACAATTCGTGAAAGAGAAAATCCGATGCTCTTCCAAAAATCTAACGTAAAGATTAATGACCAAAGCGTTTTCAATACCGCCGCGGGAGACGCGAGCAGCATCTCTTCCCCAATCCGAATGCTTCCAATCTGCCAAATAGCAATCCATATCAATATGGCAATCAGCGTTTGTATTTTTCTATTTGATGTTATAGTAAAAAGCTTCATCAGGCATTTTCTCTCCTACAGATTTTGGATTCTGATCGTAAATCGTTTTTAAATATCCGCCGAGTTGTTCCTTCATTGGAAGACCATCAATATAAATGATACTGCAATACGGCAATGCCTGCTCAGCGATTTGGGAATCGGCAATTCCGGTTTCTCCGACAAGAACCGCCGCTTCGGGAATATGAGCGTTTACCCACATCGTAGAAGTTTGATATTCTTCGGCAAAGGTCTTTACCATTTCAGGATGCTGATCGGCAAACTCCTTCCGAACAATCACGACGCTCGTTACAAAGGAACTTCCGTCTTCCGCAACCGCGTCCCACTCTTTTGTTAAATCCAGAGCGATGCGCAAGCCTTCGATTCTCAATTGAGCCGTAGCCGCAAAGGGCTGAGGCAGCATCGCAATGCCGTTATTATCCCTCAAAAGAAAAGGGATGATCTCCGCCGGTTCCGATTTAAATTCGAGAAAAACATCTTCACCCGGAATAAGCCCATTGTGAGTCAAAATGTAGTTTAAGGAATATACCGGAACCGCGCCGTTTCCGGCAACATAAATCGTTTTGCCGCGCAAATCTTCAACACTCTGAATCGTATTTCCTTTTTCTACTATATATAAGACGCCCAAAGTGTTAATCGCCAGAACCTGATACTTTCCGGTGTTATTGTAAAACACTGCCGCCATGTTTGCGGGAACCGCCGCGATATCAACATCGCCTCTGGAAATGCGCGGAATAATTTCATCAATCGAAGTTAACGAAAACGAATAATCATTCCGCGTTTTGCCTTCATCGGCATCCTTCATCAATTTAACCATGCCCATCGCGGTAGGCCCTTTTAATGCCGACACGCGGACAGTTACGGCGCCTGCGTCAACTTCGGGAACATCACGTATTCCGGCGGAAATAAAAATTACCGCAATCAAACAAATCATTATAACAACAAACTTTTTCATTTTCATTCCTCGTACACAATTTCGCGCTTATCTTATATTAAGAAAATACCGTTCAAGATACGCGATTCTCGCTTTCGCGTTGTTGAAGCGTTTACTCTGCGGATACTCGTTAGTGAGCCGATAATAATAACTCAAAGCGGTACGAATATCTCGGCTGGGACTATTCGCTTCATAAAACTGTCCCAGAAGCCAAAAAGCTTCATCGCTCCCCGATGGGTAGCGCTCTTTAAATTGTTCCAAAATCGATATGGCTTGAACAATCTGTCCCGCGTTAAATTCTTCCTGGGCTTTTTTTATGTATTCTTCAGGAGCGGCATTTTCAGGCATTGTTACCGCGGATGCGTCATTCGATGTTCCAGGAATATTTTCGGCCGGCGGACCGGATGGAAGCGGCGGACTAACAGGAACAATTCCTTCATCCTGAATTGATGATCCGGTTTCATCAGGCGGTGGAACAGCCGCGGGTGTAATGGGCTCCGGGGCAGTCCGCGGCGGAGCCGGTTGAGAAGGAACATTTTGTGCGGCATTAGCACTTCCCGGTTCAAGGGGCCAGCGGGGTTCGGCTATCACCCGGCTCCTATCGGAAGGAGGATTAAACCAGCCGGTCCCCGATGATTCAGGAGCTTCTTCAACAATCACCTGAACATGATCATTCAATATATAATCCCGAATATAATCTTCCTTGTAAAACTTAAGGATATACGTTCCGGCTTGTTCGGCTAGAAAAATAAAACTTTGTCCTTCCGTATCCATGCGGCGGGAATTATAAGAAACTCCCCGGCGGGAACCCTGTTCTCCCAAAAAGACCCAGCCGGTTCCTCTAAACGGAATCTCTATGAGCTGACCAACGGATGCGTAAACGGTTCGGGAAAACACGATATCGTCATTTTTTTCAAGAGACGGAACCGGCCGCGCCGGAAGTTCCGGAATGGGATTGACCGGTACGGGGAGTGATTCTCTCACGATTGTGGAATCTTCTATGGGCTCAGCGGGACGTAAAAAAGCAGGCGGTTCTTGTTTCGGCTTTTGCTCCGCAGGGACTTGTGTTTCCGTTACAGGTTCGGGGGCGGGACTTATATCATGTTGAGATATTGCCGGAAATTCCGCCGAGGGTTCCGCCAACGGGTCCTCCTCCGGTTTCGCAAGAATCGGCATGGGCTCTTGTACAATGATCTCAGGGTATTCCATCGGCGGTTCGGCCGGAAAATCGGTTATTTCCGCAAACTCATCGATATATTCCGGCATGGATGCTGTTTCTGGTTCGTTCGGTTCAAGCAGATCATTTTGAGCCGTATCGTTTTCGGGTTCCGCCTCCGGTACAATGACCGAAGCGGTTTCGGCCGGCGGAACCGGATCTTCTTCCGGTGAAGGTTCGGTCAGGGGAATAGTGTCTTCACGCGGGATTTCTTCGGGAACTGTTTCGGGGGCGCTCTTGCAGGAAAAAGACAGCGTTAAAACCATCATTCCCAAAATGAAGAATATTTTTTTCACGGAACGGTCTCCAATATATCATCTACAGCTCTGATAATCCGCGCTCGCCAGGCATCAGCATTTTCTTCCAGAGCATCATTCCAAAAAGGCTCGGCATCCTCATCGGTCCATGAGGACTTGGGTTCACGGTCTAACATCACTTCCGGAATAAAATCAGGTTCATCGGGAAGAAAAATATCCTCCGATGTTATGGCCTGCGGGGAAAAAAATTGCTGTATTTCCTCGGAAGCCTCCCGCATTTCATCTTGATTATGACTCATCTCTATGGATATAACAAGAAGCGCCGCTAAAAGCAAAAATCCCGCAGTGCATCCGCCAATCAAGATCAGGATTTTTTTATTTGAAAACAAAGATTGTATTTTTTCCCGCAGCGGAAAAATTATATCAAACCATTTTTTCATTATTCACCGAAAATCCTTTTGTTATGGAAAAGTATATCATGATATTATTGTTTTGTCGGCACATTCAGTCACATATAGTCAAACAAACCAAAACTATTTGACTATTTCCGAAACTTACATTAAAGGAGTATATCAGCAAAAACTTATTCATCAATATTAAGCTCGCTGCACTATCAGCGGCAGAGAAATCCTTAACCGCGGATATTTTTCGATACAATTGCATCTTAAACGTTACATTGCCGTAAAATTACTCAAAAAGAGAACTTTCAATTTCTCGCGCTACCCTATTGCCGTATTAAGGTCTATTTAGTATTTTATATGTATACTCATTTTTGTATTCAGTGAATACGATGGGTTAATCATACATTTTGAATGAAACCGTATTCGCACGATCACTATGTATTTGCGAATCGGGAAATAATTGAGGAGATAAAATTATGGCAAAACAATTGATGTTCAACGAAGAAGCCCGCCGCAAACTGCTTTCGGGCGTTGAGCAAATTTCCAAGGCTGTGAAGGTTACCCTTGGGCCCAAGGGACGGAATGTTCTATTGGACAAGAAATTCGGCGCTCCTACCGTTACCAAAGACGGCGTATCCGTAGCTAAAGAAGTTGAACTTGCCGATCCCTATGAAAACATGGGCGCTCAGCTTTTGAAAGAAGTAGCTACCAAAACCAACGATGTGGCTGGCGACGGAACCACCACCGCTACAGTTTTGGCGTATTCTTTAGTAAAAGAAGGATTGAAAGCTGTTGCGGCCGGAATGACCCCTATCGAACTGAAACGCGGTATTGATAAGGCTGTCGAGATTTCCGTTGAAGAAATCAAGAAAAATTCCAAGGAAATCAAAGATAAAGAAGAGATTTCCCACGTTGCGTCGGTTTCCGCCAACAACGATCCTGAAATCGGAAAAACCATTGCCGATGCCATGGAAAAAGTTGGAAAAGACGGCGTTATCACCGTGGAAGAATCCAAAACGATGGATACAACCATCGAATTTGTGGAAGGTATGCAGTTTGACCGCGGTTATATTTCCGCTTACTTTGTGACCGACCGCGATACCATGACCAGCGTTTACGAAGATGCCTACATCCTCATTCATGACAAGAAAATTTCTTCGATGAAGGATATGCTTCCCCTGCTTGAAAAAATCGCCCAGAGCGGCAAGCCCCTTTTGATTATTGCCGAAGATGTGGACGGCGAAGCCCTTTCCACCCTGGTAGTAAACAGCCTCAGGGGAACCCTCCGGACCTGTGCCGTTAAGGCTCCCGGTTTCGGCGACCGCCGCAAGGCCATGCTGGAAGACATTGCCGTTCTTACAGGCGGTGAGGTTATTTCCGATGAGCTCGGCTTGAAACTTGAAAATACCGATATTTCTCAGCTTGGTAAGGCAAAGACCATCAAAGTTGATAAAGATAATACTACTATTATTAACGGCGCCGGAAAGAACAAAGACATTCAGGACCGGATTGCCCAGATCAAAGCCCAGATTGAAGATACTTCCTCTGACTATGACCGGGAAAAACTTCAGGAACGTTTGGCGAAACTCGCCGGCGGCGTTGCGGTGATCAATGTTGGTGCCGCCACCGAAGTGGAACTGAAAGAGAAAAAGCACCGGGTGGAAGACGCTCTTTCCGCTACGAGGGCTGCTATCGAAGAAGGAATCGTTCCCGGCGGCGAAATCGCGCTTATTCAGGCCGCGATTGCCCTCGAAAAAGCTGACACTGCGGCTCTTACCGATGATGAAAAAGTCGGCTTCAAGATTGTAAAACGCGCTTTGGAAGAACCCATCCGGCAGATTGCCGAGAACGCGGGCCTTGACGGCGCCGTTGTTGCCGACCGTGCCAAAAGTGAGAAAAAAGGCATCGGCTTTGACGCTGCCAAGATGGAATGGGTTGATATGGTAAAAGCCGGTATCATCGATCCCGCGAAAGTTACCCGTTCCGCTCTGCAGCACGCGGCTTCCATCGCGAGCCTGCTTCTGACCACAGAATGCGCCATCACCGACATTCCCGAAAAGAAAGAAGCTCCCGCAATGCCCGGCGGCGGAATGGGCGGCATGGGAATGGATTACTGATAAAACTGCTTTACAATTTTATCTTACAAAACCGCATCAATGTAAACTCACAGATTTTTTCAAGGCTGTCCTCCGGGGCGGCCTTTTTTAATTGAAAGTACCTTCTCCTTGAGCCGATTTCCTTGGTAAACATTTATGAGAATTATACCCGCGGCGAATGAAAAATCGCAGACAAAACCAAAGCAAAAACCATAGCAATGCCATACACTTGGACGGAGGAATTATGAAACAAATATATCTTATTATGGCAATGTTATTTTTATCGATTATCGTATTTTCAGCCTGCGGTACTATGACAGAAAGCAGCCGCGCAGGCGGGGATCTGTATCGAGCGGGAACCTATGAAGGAAGCGGCGGCGGATATTTCGGCCTTGTTACCGTTGCGGTAACCGTCACGGAGAACGCGCTTACGGATGTGGAAGTTATCTCTCATGCAGATACTGAAGGCATTGGGACGGCCGCTTTTGAAGAATTGACCCAAACAATTATGTATACCAATTCCGCCGATGCCGATGTGATTACCGGCGCAACGGGATCAAGCGAAGGATTCATCGCCGCCGTGAATGACGCGCTTTCAAAAGCGAGAATACCATAAGGATCGCTTTTGCCTATCGACTTTTAAAAGAGTTTTAGTACATAGTAGATGTATGTTGAAGATTCTTAAAAAACTTTTTTCCGCGAAAAAACCGCGGGAAGAACCTTTTGATCCTGAAGGCATTATTGCGGAAAAATGGGAAGCGGATTTTTCCGATCCGGAACATATCCGTTTTGCATTGACAGATACGGCCAGCCACACGGGTTTCATTGAAAACAAGAATCTTATACTGGCGCTTAAACGCCGAAATTGCCTTGCATGGATCGAGAATCCTTTGTACCGTTACAGCAATCTCGTTATCCGTGCCGGTCTTAGAATTGATGCTTTGGGCGGTTACGCCGCGGCGGGAATCAGCTTCCGCATGGTTGACGATGTCACAAACTACACATTGCTCGTTTCATCAAAAGGATATTTCCGCATTGATGTTATCCGCAATCGAAATCCGCTTGCTTTATTGGGTTGGACAGAAATCCCCGGCGGCTATTCCGATAAAGAAACCGTTCACGTTGAAATTATCGCGTTCGGAACCCATCTTATTTTTATACTGAATAACGAATGGGCCGCGGAAATACATGATGATACTCTTTCCGAAGGACAGGTAGGTTTTGCTTCCGCTTCTTATTCGTCCGCGGAACATATTGATAAGGCACATCCTCAAGTGTCTAAGGCATTCTTGGAATCTTTCAGCATTGAATCCAGGGAGGCGGAAGTTGAAGCAGCTTACAACCGATGGAACGATGAAACAAAGAGTCCGCAAAGCCGCCTCCGTTTGGCAGAAACATATTTTGCGATGGGCCGTGCGGAAGAGGCTCTGTCACAGCTTACAAATATTTGGGACACAAAAAATCACACGCAAAGCAATGAAGAATTGCTGCTGGCGGCCAAGGCTTCGCTCATGCTTTTACATCTTGATGACGCGGAAAAATATTTGAACGCTGTTTCGGCATCACCAGAAACGGAGATGTACCGGGCATCCGGCCTTGAAAAGGCGCGTTTCCTGTATCTGTCGGAAAGATACGAAGATCTCAAAACATATACCGATGAACTTTTGAAAATCCATCCTGATGATATAACGCTCCGGACACTCCAGGGACATGCTCACTGGAGCTTGAAAGACTTTCCGGCGGCGGCGGCGGCTTATGCGCAAGCCGCAATGCTTGACAGCGGAAATGGCATTCCCGCAAAAAACGCCGCGAACAGCTACGACATATTAGGCGAAGAAAAAAAAGCTGTGGAATATTATCTAAAGGCCGGCCGCTCTTTTTTAAAAAATGATAATTATGATGATCTTTCATCAATAATTCCGCGCCTGCTTTTTCTTGATTCAAAAAACTGGGAAGTTCACGCGCTCGCCGGGAAACTGGCGTTCGGCCTTGGGGACTGGCAGAAGGCCGAATATGAATTCAACGAAGCGGAAAAACTACGCTTGTCGTATGATACAATTATGGCGGAAGATCCGGCAATGGTTTTTTTGCAAGGACTCCTTTTGGTTCAAAAAGGCAAGAGACAGGAAGCTCTTGTCTTTTTGGAAAAAGCGTTGGCATTGGATGATGAACATAGCGTGTTTCATTTTAAACTGGCGGAAACACGTTTTTTGCTCTACAACAATCCTCATGATGATGAAATGAAAAAGCATATCGCTATCGCTTTGGAACAGGCGCCTCATGACGGATGGATTGCAAATATGGCAGCCCGGATTGCGCTGGCCGCGGAAGATTTGAAAACGGCGGAATTGCATCTATCCAAAGCGGCCGAAAGCCTGGGCGAAATTCCCGCTGTCCGGATGAGCAGAGCGCTTCTGTTATTCAAAAAAAATTTTCCCGATAAGGCATTGGAAATGCTTGAAGCCGGCCAAAATGAAGATGTTGACGGAATCATGGCAAACTGCGCCGGGAATCTTCTTACAAAACTTAATCGGCATGAAGAAGCGGATACCTATTACCGCAAAGCTCTTTCGATAGATCAGGATAATCGGGAATATATGATGAATCATGCATCATGTCTGATGCAATTAGGGCTTTACCGCGAAGCTGAAACTCTGCTCGATACAATCCAAACCGTTTCTCCTTCCGCCGACGCTTTGGAAATGAAGGCTTTTATCGCGGCACAAAAAGCCGAATATCAGCAAGCCGAAGCCGCCCTTTATTCAGCCCTGGAACTGGAACCAAAAAATATATCGGTGATGATTTCACTGGGATGGATTTACGCAAACACTTTCCGATGGAAAGAAACAGAAGAAATAGTACATAAATTGGAAAACATACATGTTGATGATGTCTTCCGTGAACGTTATCGGGAATTAAAAGAACGGTTTGAAGAAGCCGCTTTTAAAACCATTTCATGTTCCGGCTGCGAAAGAAACTGGAAAGTCCGCAAGGCCGAAATCAACGTACCGCCAATCAGGATTTTTTCTGAACCACCCGATGATCTTCCCGCGGGAACCTGCCCCGAATGCAAAAAAACATACTGCATCGGGTGCGCCAAAGATTCTATCGATGAAGACGGAAGATTCATTTGTAAAGACTGCGGAAAAAATCTGAAACTGACGGACCTCGGTTTGAAAAAAATTATCAACGACTGGGCATTGCAGATGATACCTGTTCAAAATAAACTTGAAAAGAAGAAATGAGGAAGGAGGTTTTAACGCGGAGGGAGTATTTGAAGGTTAAAACCTTTATTATTATTGACAAAAATATTTGACAGATTATCAAAAATACGATAGATTAAAGTGTGTATTTTGTGTGTTTTTACACATATTTTGATGTTTTGTTGGAGACAAAATGATTATTGATTTTACTTTAAGTAATATGTATTCTATCAAGGATGAAATTACATTTAGTTTTTTGTCCAATAAAAAGACATTAGATGATAACCTCAAATATATCTCCATTGAGAATGGGGCATATAATCTACATTCCTTTTCTGCCATTTACGGACCAAATGCGTCTGGAAAAACCAATATTATAAAAGCTCTTTCATCCGCTATTCAATTTATTTTATTTTCTCACAGACTAGATTTAGATCAAAAAATACCTCTCTATAAGCCCTTTCGTTTAGATGAAGCTTATAAATCGAAATCTTCTCAATTTCAAATTGAATTTTGCATAGAAAATATTCGTTATAATTATAGTTTTGTTTTTGACGATACAAGTATATCATTTGAGGAATTATCCTTTTATCCAAATGGGAGAAAAGCTAATCTGTTTATAAGGGAAGAAAATAACCCTATAAAGTACGGAAGTCATTTTACTGGTGAAAAAAAGATATTGGAGACTCTTTTATTGCCAAATAAGTTGTTTTTATCTATCGCCGCGAATTCAAATAATACTTCTTTACAGAAAGTTTTCCTTTTTTTTAAGAAAAATATAAATATGCACGTAAGAATGGATTCGTCAACTATTCCCTATCATTCTACAACACGCGAATTGAAAAAAAATGAAGATGATTATAAGTCGATATTAATCAAAATTCTAAAAGCAGCGGATTTAAGTGTAAACGATATTAAATTGATTGAAGAAAAAGATATTGAAAACCAATTGTTTTTGCCTAAAACTATGCCGGATGAAATAAAAAAAAGAATTATTGAAGATTTTCAAAACAAGCCGTATATTGGTCACAATGTTTATAAGGATGGAGAGAAAACTGACAAAATTGAATATTTTAATTTACAAGAAGAGGAGTCCACTGGTACTATAAAGATGTATGATCTTGCTGGAGAAGTTGTAAATAGTTTAAAAAATGGGACTGTATTAATAATTGATGAATTTAACAGCGGCTTACATCCTCTGCTGAGTCAGTTTATTATTGAATTGTTTATAAATCCTAAAATTAATAAACAAAATGCGCAATTATTAATTTCAACTCACGATACTTGTATTCTTGATACAAATAAGTTAAGAAGGGAACAGATTTGGTTTTCTGATAGAACCCATGATGGAAGTACAGAATTATACTCTTTGGACGAATTCGATAAAAATCTTATACGTAACAATGATAAATACGGTAAATTCTATCTTGACGGACGTTTTGGCGCTGTTCCGGCAACAGATTTAAATAAAATTGTGGAGATTTTCGATGCCTAGACCTAGAAAAAGAAGCGGATCACGTTCAATTGAAAAACGGCTTTTTATTCTTTGTGAAGGCAAGAAAGGTAAATCTGAATATGCATATTTTGAATCATTAATAAACAGTTGTAATTTTAAAGGGAAAAAAGTGGAGGTTGCGGTAATTGATTCAAAGAAAAATACAGGAAGGGAATTAGTTAAAGAAGCAAAGAAACACAAGGAATTCCCAGAGGATAGCCTTTGGGTAGTATATGACAAAGATGGATATACTCTCCATGCAGAAACGTTTATTACAGCGAGAGATAATAATATAAACATTGGATTTTCATCAATCTCTTTTGAGTATTGGATATTATTACATTACGAATATACAACATATTCGTTTACAAAATGTAACGAAGTCATTAGTTATATGAAAAAGAAGAAATATATTGACTATTCAAAATCTTCGTTAGAAATTTTTGATTTTACAAAAGATAAACTTTCAACAGCAATAACACATGCAAGAAGGATTAAAGTACATCAAAAGAAAGTAAATCCAGAGTCAACTCCCATTTACGAGTATAACCCCTACACAAATTTAGACGAACTGATCGAAGAAATATTTAAATTACAGAACGTACAATTGAATTAATAGGGGGTAACAAGAACAATATCCAGATGTTTTTTTATTTCCCGGCTGATCGTTTCAATATCTGCATTTTCTGCATTTATAGTGTACGCAGAAAACTCCTTGTAAGCGTGGCTTCTTCTTTCATGCAGTTCCCGGTGAGTTTTCTTAGGATTATCGGTCTGCAGGAAGGGCGGCAGTTCACCGGACATACGGCTGCTTTCGGCAACCCGGTTCCATGCTGTTTCGGAACTCACCTCAAGATACACCGTAAGTGTTTTTTCTCTTAGCAGCGCGGCAGCTTTTGGATTGTCGATAATTCCGCCGCCTGCAGCTAAAACAATAAGCGATGCGTTTCCGCCGGATTTTTCAAGTATTGTCTGTAATGACTCCAGTTCAGCTTTACGGAATATTTCTGCCCCTTCCTTGTATAGAACCCTTGGGCTTTTTCCGGACTGTTCTTCAATACAAGAATCTAAATCGAGCAAATCGGCACCGAGCAGACGGGCAAGTTCTTTTCCGACGCTGCTTTTCCCTGAATGCTTGGGACCCACAAGGGAAATAATTTTGCAAACATTATTCATATTCATCCTAGTCAAATCCTACTCTAACATGTACAATTAGGCTATACAATGAACGGAATTATGTCACTTTTTGCACTCATATTATTAGCCGCATTGCCGATAGTTCTTGCGTACCTCTGGCTCATCATGAGAAAATACCGATTTAACATAATCTGGTTTCTTTGCGCACTTCTTGCCGGAATCATTTCAGTATTGATTGTCTTCTGCATTCAAATGATCATTCCTGTTTTCGCCGTTGAAACTACCGCGGAATTATTCCTCAACATTATTATACGAACCGCGGTCCCGGAAGAATTGAGCCGTCTTTTGGCAGCATTTTTTTTAATCGCCTTAGCAAAAAGATGGAAGCGTCTGAATCCCATAGAAACAAAATCCGATGGAGCCGCAGCGGGACTCGTCATTGCCTTGGGATTTGCCTTGTTTGAAACAGCCGGATATGCAATGTCAAACATCCAGATAACATTTCTTAGAGCTGTAACTACATCTCCCTTACATGCCGCATGTGGCATCAGAATAGGCATGAGTGCGGTTTCATTTCGGAATCATCATACGGCTTCCGGAATATGGAATGCGTTACTCGCAATATTCATTCACACAGCGTATAACTTCATCATCTTAAATCCTGGAACCCCGCTCATTTTTCTCATATTGATTACAGTAACGAGCATCGTTTCTTCATTGATGTATATCAAAGGTGAATAATACGGCTCCGTTTCAGAATCATTTGAAAAACTAATACGTTTTTCAAAAAAGAGCTTGTAAAATAACTGTTTTTTTGATATGTTGGATAAAGTTAAATGTATCGCCCGGATGGTGGAATTGGTAGACACGCTAGTTTCAGGTACTAGTGCCTTCAGTGGTATGGGAGTTCAAGTCTCCCTCCGGGCAAATTGCTAAATCCTTATGTTATAAGGATTTAGCAAACAAATGTCTTTCCCGAAAACGGGGGATGTTTCTTATTAATTTCTACTGACTGATACAAAACTGATACTTTTTTTAGCTTTGCATTGGTCGGAAATAGAGGTTGATGATGCACCGACCATTCACTCTCTACAAAGAACCGCTCAAGTCGGTATTGCTTCCTGTGTAACCATTAATTCGCATCCCCCAAGCATAGTATTCATATTGGAATCCATTGTATTCGCCTATATATCCATCCTTTATTACAATGCCTTCTTGAGAGCAATTTATAAAGGAAAAAACACCCAACAGCAACAGAGTTATTCGGATACTAAATATAAAGCTTCCTTTACTCATTGGGTAACAATTTGAGCAGCTGGATTTTTTCGTCTTTCTGGATAACGATCCAGAGATAAGGAGGTTCGTACAACATCCCCAGAGGATATCCAATCGGTTTATCCGCAACACCAAGATAGCGCACCCATATTTCACCAAGTGATTCTTCGGAATTATCCATATTTCGTTTATCAATAATCATTCCTGATTTATTAAGGGCAAGATTGTTATACATATTCCAGCTCTCACTTCCATACATTGAGAGGAAAAAAGGTATGGTATCGTGGTTTACAATATGATAGGATGCTCCTAAATTATAGGAATCACGCTCAAAAGACTTTGTAAAGATATCAGAGTTTCCATCATAGGAATAATGTATTATTTTTTTACGATCACTGCTTACTGCCCAGATTGTTTCAGTAGCTTTATCGTATCCCAAACCTTCTATCCAAGGAATACCGAGTTCCTGTGCAACATCAATTTCCCTTTGACCCGGGTGATTTCTGTCATTTTCGATTAAAAAAAGCGGATAAGTTAAAGAATTTGTAGCTTCATTATATAGGGAATATGTACCAAACATACATTTGTCAGCAAAGGTAGTAAAATGCCATACGTTGAAAGGAGCGTTAGTTGGAATAGTGATTGGTATCTCTCCTGTTTTTTTCATACTTTCTCGATCAACAATATGAATAACGTTCCCATACTGGAAATAAAATGAATCACTCGTAGCAGATATATCAACATCTAGTTGCTCCCTCCAAGGAAGAACAGGAACAAAATCAGAAATGTCATAAGAAGCTATTATTTCTGCCCCCGCCTTTTCTGGATCATAGCTAATCTGATCTGGTAAATAAGTTCCGTATCCGTCCTCCCAGTGCATTACTGCGTTTCCTTCAACAATTGACACAAGACTCCATTGTTTGCTTCCTGGCGTATCAAGATCAATATATAAAACAACAGCGTAGATTCCATAACCGGTAAAGGAATCTTTGTAGGTACTATCACTATAGAGTCCTATAAAGGCAGAACCGTTTTTTATTTCAATTGGCTCATCCTTATAAAATAAATCCTTTTTATACCCATCAGACATTGATAACGCAAAAAAAGAAGAAATAAATTTTCCGTTATATTGCTCCGGTATACCGATGATGGTAAACCCTCGATCAGATTCTTTGCTTTCAGTGTAGAACACACAAGAAATGACAAAAAGGGAGATGATGATTAAGCATGAGATACAAAATTTTTCTTTTTTATGTATCATTCTTAGTCTCTCCATCTTTCATATTCAGCAACTTTGGATTCCCACCACTCTAATTGTTCTGCCAAGTCTCCTGTTTTGACATACCTATATTTCTTTGCGTTTTTCATTATTTTATCCTTCTTATCTCACTACGTTCAGGGAATCCATACATAAAGCTCCCGTTCGATTTTCCAAATCCAACGTTCCAGAACCATCCAACGCATATACCTCAATCCTAATTATATCCCCCGGTACAATATCTGATTCCAGAACAATGGTATCTAGACCAGAGTAATTTACATAGCTTTCAGTAAACTGTATGAAAAATTGAATACCCGTATTTTTTGCATACTCGTACCAGGTAATGTTCCATACATAAAAGTCTAAATTGCCTAAATCTATGGTTAAGTAGTCTTCGCCATTCCCTATTTTTTTAGGGATACCTGCTAACTCATCACCATCACTGTCATGATACTTATTTTCCAGCAGCACCAAAATAAAATACCCGTTTGCACCTGGGTAAGAATTCCAAGTTATCACCGGACTGTTGGTGGTAAAATTTTGTGTATCCATCTGGATATTCAAGTTTTGTTGTGGAAATAACAGGGGCCTTTCTAAAAGGTCAATTTCAGGTTTACAGCTCCAACTCAACAAGATTAAAAAACAAGCTAGTAAACAAAATATTCTTTGATATTTCATAGTTCATCACCTCATCTTTCTTGAGAGCAATTGATAAAGGAAGCAGTACCCAACAGCAATAGCATTGTTCGGATACAAAATATAAAACTTCCTTTCCTCATTCGGTAATAATTTGAGCAGGAGAAAATGTCCACCCGCCCATACACATAAGTCCCGCTTTGCTCACCATTATTTCGGTAGAACTCATCAAAGCCTAATTCAAATACCGCAGCAGATGGATGTAACTGTACATTTTCACCTACATCTATGTGGGTAATATTATTGCCGATAAACGTGCCCCGGGAAATTCTGATTCCTTTAGGAATTATTAGACTGGTAAGTTTATTGTTCTCAAATACGGAATCATATATATCAATATTTTCAGGAAGATGCAATTCCGCGATTTCATTATCCGCAAATGCCCGCATAAAAATACGGGTAATATTGGGCGGAATAATAAGGCTGCTTATCTTATTATTTCTAAATGATTCATACCCAACATTGGTAATTCCGCTGCCGAAAGTCACATTGCTTATTTGGTTATTCGCAAAAGCCTGCATTCCAAGACCACCGTCATCTAGACTATCCGGCAAAACTACAGAAGTAAGCTGATTACTTATAAAAGCGGAATCATAAATCCATTCAAGAGTATTGGGAAATTGTATCTCCGAAAGTTCATTATTTGCAAAGGCGCCAGAGCTAATTTGATAAAGATTGCTCGGAAGTAGCACTTTTGTAAGATTTTTATTTTCCATTACCTATCAGGCGTTTTCGCGCTCTACTAAATTGTTTGCATTGTCTTTTTCATTTTTTACTGTTTTTTAGAGAGTGTCCGATGTCTTGTCTGACGTGTCTATTTACTTTCCGATGCAGAACTTCGAGAAAA
>QMCE01000807.1_pt1 | contig 16586 bp, 12 predicted proteins | sample 1821851 | NCBI WGS metagenome assembly QMCE01 (sample SAMN09453174, study PRJNA476694) | Termite gut metagenome, whole genome shotgun sequencing project. | isolation source: worker | host: Odontotermes sp. | place: South Africa:Pretoria | collected 2016-01-28
ATCTCCTTCATCCGACGATCCGTTTCCTGCATTTTCCGGTCGGTGTCTTGAGCCATCTCTTTCATCCGACGATCCGTTTCCTGAAAGGTTGCCCGCATCAGACGATCCGTTTCCTGCATCCGCAGATCGGTTTGCCGGAACAGTTCAAGCACACCTTCGTAGGTCAAGGGCGTTTGCGGCTGGGACATGATTTTTCCCCGTATTGAAATGCGCTCTGGCTCGCGATCCGGCTCGTAGTCAACTGAACGCTCTCATTCTACCTCCCCCGTCGCGATTTTCAAGGAGATTGTTTTCCGGAGGTAAACGAGCGGCTTGACCGGAAAAACTCAACCGGCTTCGGTATCAAGTGGTTCGTCGCGGCAAACAAGTTGACGAAGGGCAAGCAGGTCAACGTCGAACCGGCCGGCGTCGAACCGGTCAGCGTTGTCCCGACAACCGGGCGATGAGGCCGAGTTGATCGCAGAAGATGGCCGCGATTCCGAGAGGGGCGATGAAACGGAGCACGAAAACGTAAATGCTGAAAAAATAAAACGCGACGGTTCCCCTGTTCGTGAATTCCGATTTGAGAATCCGCCTGTCGATGCGCCAACCGACGAAGATACAGACCAACATTCCCCCGAGGGGCATCAGGATTTGCGAAGTCGTTTTATCGAGAAAGTCGAAGAAATTCATCCCGAAAAGGGTGTATCCGCCCAGCAGGCCGCAGGAAAGAGAACTGAATACGGCGAGAACGAAAATGCCGAGAGAAACGACCAGGGCCGCTTTCGCCCGGCTCATGGCGAACTCGTCGTGAAAATAGGCGGTGACGACCTCGTGCAGGGAAATGATCGACGTGACCGCGGCGATCAGCAGGAGCAGGAAAAACACGGCCGCCCAGATATTTCCGAACGGTAATTGCTGGAACACGTTCGGGAGCGTGATGAACACGAGCGAGGGCCCGGCTTCCGGTTGGATTCCGAAACTGAAAACGGCCGGGAAGATGATGACGCCGGCCAGGAGGGCGACGCAGGTGTCGATCGCGGCGACGGAAACCGCGGTCGCCTGCATGTTCGCGTTCTTCCCGAAATAGGATGCGTAGGTGATCATGCAGCCCATGCCCAGGCTGAGCGAGAAAAAAGCCTGGCCGAGCGCGCCGAGAACCGTCCGGGAGCCGACTTTGCCGAAATCGGGTTTGAACAGGAAGTCGAGCCCTTCGGCGGCGCCGGGCAAGGTCGCGGAACGAATGCACAGGGCGATCATAAGCAGGAACAGGAGCGGCATCATCACTTTTGCGGACAACTCGATTCCGCGTTTGATCCCGGAAAGGATCACCGCGTGAGTGCCCGCGATGAGGATCGCCGCACACACGATCGGCCGCCACGGCGAGGCGATGAACAGGTTGAATTCCTCGCCGAACCGGGCCGCCGTCCCGGCCTCCTCCGCGCCGAAAACGATTTGACACGCGGCGCGATAAAAGTATTCGAACGTCCAGCCGGCGACGACGGTATAGAAACCGAGGATCATGAATGCGCCGAGAATCCCCATGTATCCGACGAGTCCCCAAGGCGAGCGCGGTTCCAGTTGCTGGTAGGCGCCGACCGCGTTGCGACGGGTATGCCGTCCCATGAAGAATTCCGCGAGCATGACGGGAATTCCGAGAAACAGCACGCAGAGAAGATAGATAACCAGGAATGCTCCGCCGCCGTTTTGGCCCGCCTCGTAAGGAAAACGCCAAATGTTCCCCAAGCCGACGGCGCTGCCGACCGCCGCGAGAATCGCGCCGAGACGGCTGCCGAACGTGGGACGATGATAATGCGTCATGAAAAACCGTGTTCCTCACTCGCTTACGCTTCGTGCCCCGACTGCTTCGTGTTCTGCATTCGTGAGGCCGGATTCGATGCTCGGCGGCTTGAAGGCCAGGCGTACGGCACGGCCTTCGCCATGGTTCCCGGAATCGGAATCGGAAGCCCCGGTCGACCCGGCGGCTTCCTCCGTCGCTTCAAGAGAGGGCGCGGTAAAACGGACGACCGGTTCCGGCGTCGACATGACCGGCGGTTCCGGCTGCGGTTCCCGGTCCGTCACGGAGACGTTTTCCGGGGATGCGGGAAAAAGCCGGCCCTGCACGTCGACGACGATCGGCTCGTCCTCATCCAGGTTGGTGCGCACGTAAATTTTTTGGGCGATGTTCTCCCCGTTATCCAAAGGACTCGTATCCGGGGACGCTTGATCCGGGGAACCGGTCGCAAAGAGAACGGAAATCATGTGGACGGGGCTTTCCTGGTCCGAGAAGGTGAAACGGAACCGTTTGTCCGGCGAGGTGACGCTTTGGACGCGGAAGGGCAGGTCGTTTCGTATAACCAGGCTTTTCATCACTTTTTCGCCCGGATGGAGCACGCCGATCAGGAACGGGGACGGTTTCGCCTGGAGCGGTGAAACGACGGCCGCCTGGATCGGCAGCGTCAGCGCCGTCGGTTCTTTTTGACCGACCGGAGTTTCATTCGTGACGAAGTGCAGCACATCTCTGATATATCCTTCGGGCGCGTCTTTTTTCCGATTCAACGTGACGACGACATCGTACACGATTTCGCCGTTCGCCCGCCGAACTTCCTCGGCACGGGCATAGACATAGGGACTGCTCCGCAACATCCGGGTCAACTGCCACTCGTTCGTCCCGGCATACTCCAGCCGCACCGAACGGGAGACGCTTTTTCCGAGCGGAACGGACCCGAATTCGACGACCCCGGGCGTCATGACGACATCCGGGCGGATATACCCTTTCACTTCGAGCTGAACCTCGTCGTGCAGGATATTTTCGCCGCCGCGCTCCTTGTTACGGGTCTTCGTTTCAAGAATGACGGTGAGGGTCGCCCCGACATTTTTCGTATGTTGCCCGGTCGTATTCAGTTTCGCGAGAACCTCGGCCTTTTCAAGCGATTTGAGTTTTTTCGTGTTCACTGAAACGGACGTGCAGGTGCAAGAAGAATACACGCCGACGATGCGCACGTCTTCTTCCCAGATATTTTCCAGTTCGAACACGTACTCGGCATTCGCCTGGAGCGCAACCCGGCCGAAATTGTGCCGCTTGACCGGGAACATTTTCGCCCCCCAAGACTCCTCGCCCGGTGCGCATATTGCGGAATCCGCGCAGATTGCCAAAAAAACGACCGCCGCCACGATCTGTGTTACGACCGCTGTCACAACCGTTGAAAATCGCCTGTTTTCCCGCATTGTTCGCCGTTATCGTATGGATGAAACAAAAAGACGACCATCTTTATACCGAAGCCGGTTAAGTCGTTGGTGAACATAGCCCGAATCGTCGGCTTCGGGAAATTTCACTGGCTTTCAGTATATCCATTGATCGGCATAAAAGCCGAACCCGGTTGAACGGTTTTCAATTGAACTTCCACAGCCTGATGGAGTTGCTCGCGCGTCGTGTTGGAATACTCCGTATCCATCCAGAGTATTTTTCCCGTGGAATCCAGGAGAAAAATACGCGGCGGTTCGGCATTGGTCGTTACGGCCTCGAAGGCTTTGCCGTCATCCTGGACGACGTCGAAATCGACGGCGACATCCGGTTTCGCTCCACTTCCGGCGGCAATGACACGCAGATCGCCTTGATGGGCGGCATGGAGTTTTTGGAGATCTTCCAGCACCTCGATATTTTTCATCTTCTGCATCGGCTTCGAACCGGAAGGAAAAAAGAAAACGATGGACGCCTTGTTACCGAGCGTTGCCGGAAGGCCGAGAATTTCGGGAAAAGAGTCGCCGACGACGACCTTGCAGGTCGCCTTAACCGTATCGGACATCTTGACTTCGGGAATTTCCGCCGGCCGAACCTCCTTGGGCGGCTCCAATTCGACCACTTTTTGTACCGGCGCCACCGGTTCCGGAGGAGACAGGGCGGCATTTTCCGGCTTTTCCTCGGACACTTCAACCGGCGGGATTGTTTCCTCCCCTCCCTTGGGGTTGCAACCGTTCAAAACGGCGCTTGAAACGGTAACGCCTGCCAACACAAGCGATAAGAATCCAAGACGCTTCCATGTAAGGTACATTGTGGGATACACTGTCGTTTTTCTCCTGAAAAAATACCACTTGAGCGAATCCGTCGGGAACGCTACTGGAAACGCGGTGAAAACGGACATTCGGTCAAGTCTGCCTGCCGCACTCACTCGCCTCTAACTTTGGTTTGTATAATGACATAAGCGGATCGTTCGAGCGGCGGGCGATTGTGCGCGGGAACAGTCTCATGCCGTTTACCGTATCCCTCACGGGCCGGGAACCGTGTTCCCGACGGCTTACGCGTCTATGTTTTTTCCGGGGGCGTATCCGCGGATTCGTCGCCGTCGAACGTGTTTTCATCGGCATCCAGATCGTCGAAATCCTCGAAACCGTCCGGATCGATCGGGTCGTCGATCACTTCGTCAAAACCGTCTTCACCGAGTTCGGGCGTATCGAAATCCTCTTCGTCGTACTCTTCGAATTCATCGAACTCGTCGAATTCGCTGTCCGGCAATTCATCAAAATCGTCGTCGAAATCATCGTCAAAGTCGTCGTCCCCATCGTCGAACCGGGACATGCTCAATTCCGGGCATTGCGACGGGCGATGCGAAAAGCGATGCGACGGGCACCACACTCCCCGTTCGAACATTTCATCGCAAGCCGATTTCTTTCGGGGATGGTATACTGGAAACGCGGTGAAATTGGTTGTCTGGTAAAGGCTGCTTGTCGCACTCGCTCGCCGTAAGACATTTGCAAACAGATTGTTGCACATTTCGTTCGAGCGACAAGTGCTTGTTCGCGGGAACAATTTCAGGCCGTTTACGGTATAAACTCGCTCCGGGAGAACGGATCGCATGGAAGTCCTCATTCGTTGATGGATTCATTGACGGGCGGTGAAAGAACCGGGTTCCAGTATACTCTTTCCCCACCGCCGTTGAAAGAGGAGAAGCATCAAAAAACGCCGCGGCGCGCGAGCCTTCAGGAACACCATCCCCGGCCCGGATGCAATCCCCGCAACATTCCCCGTGAATTTCCGGTTCGTGAAGAGCCGCTCCCCGACGGTCGGGGCGTTTTATACCGAAGCCGGTTGAGTCGTTGGTAAACACAGCCCGCTCGGCACGCCCGCCTACCCTCCGGGAGCCTATTTGCATCGGCAACCGCGTAGCCGGGAGCCTACCGCCCGTCGCGGCACGCGACCGGCTTCGGGAAATTTCAACAGCCTTTGGTATACAGCATATCGGAGGATCAGTTTCCGAGAACCGGCGGTTTTTCGAATTTTTCCACCTCGGGGCTCGGAACCGTTTCGAGCAGTTTCCCGATCAGGTCCTCGTTCGACATTCCCTCGGCTTGGGCCTGGAAATTCGTACTGATCCGGTGTCGCAGCACCGGTACGGCGACGGCTTTGATGTCGTCGATCGAGACGGAAAAGCGCCCGTCCATGGCCGCGAGCGCTTTGCCGCCGTGGATCAGGTATTGCCCCGCCCGGGGGCCCGCCCCCCAATCGACGAGTTCCCGGACGAATTTCGGCGCCGAATCGTCCCGGGGCCGCGTCGCACGCACCAGTCGGGCCGCGTATTGAACGATGTATTGACTGACGGCGACGGAACCGACCAGCTTTTGCAGGTTGACGATGACTTTTCCGCTGAGAATCTTGCGGATTTCCGCCTTTTCCCCGCGTGTCGTGGCGGCGAGGATGCGTTCCTCTTCGTCAAGCGTCGGATAGTCGATCTTGATGTTGAACATGAACCGGTCGAGCTGCGCTTCCGGCAACGGATAGGTTCCCTCCTGTTCGATCGGGTTCTGCGTCGCGATCGTGAAAAACGGATCGGGCAGCGCGTAGGTCGTTTGGCCCGCCGAAACTTCGCGTTCCTGCATCGCCTGCAACAGGGCCGCCTGTGTTTTCGGCGGCGTCCGGTTGATTTCATCGGCCAACAGGATGTTCGTGAACACGGGGCCTTGGACGAATCGGAAACTGCGCCGGCCATGTTCGTCTTCATCGAGCACGGTCGTTCCCGTGATGTCCGAAGGCATCAGGTCGGGCGTGAACTGGATCCGCTTGAACTCGATGTCGAGAATCCGTGAAATCGTGCTGACCATGAGCGTCTTGGCCAAGCCCGGGACGCCTTCGAGCAGGCAGTGGCCCCGGGTGAAGATGGCCGCCAGGATTTGGCGCACGACCGCCTTCTGGCCGATGATGACCTTGCCGAGTTCGTCTTCCATGAGCGCGCAATGCTGGCCGAATTCCTGGAGGACGTCGCCCAAGTGCCGGGGTTTTTGAGGGGGTTGGGACATGAGAATGGGGAGAAGGGAGAAGGAAAACAAGGTGGGCTGCACTCAAGAACGGCGTGAATTTGGACGTTTTCGCGAACATCACGGCTGCATACCGGCAGCATCACGACACGCCCCTTCCGGGCAGTCATTCTACCGCCCCTTCTTGCCGATTGCAACCGTTTTCGTTATACTGGCGCGAGGATTGTACGGCAGACCGCTCGAACGCACCGCGCGACGCCTGCCCCACCCCGGCCCTCCCCCGCCGGCGCTTCGGGCTCTGTTTTTCCAACTTATCCCCGGTTCCAATGCCCATTCCGATCCTTGCCAACACCGAAATCGCGCCGAACATCTTTGAAATGGTCGTACACCATCCCCGACTCGCGGAAAAGGCCCGGTCGGGGCATTTCGTGATCGTGATGGCCGACGAGGACGGCGAACGGATCCCGTTGACCATCGCCGACTTCGATCGGGAAGCCGGTACGATCACGATGGTTGTCATGGCGGTCGGGACGTCGACCCGCAAAATCGTCGCGCTTCAAACGGGCGAATCGCTCCACGCGATGATCGGGCCGCTCGGCCATGCCGGCGAGCCGGGCGCATTCGGAACGGTCATCCTGGTGGCCGGCGGCGTCGGGACCGCTCCGGTTTATCCGATCGCCAAAGCCCTCAAGGAAACGGGGAATCGCGTCGTTTCCATCCAGGGCGCGCGCACCGCGGGATTGTTGTTTTGGCGGGAAAAACTCGCTGCCGTCAGCGACGAGCACATCGTCACCACCGACGACGGGAGCGCGGGCCGCAAGGGACTGGTGACCGAACCGCTCAAGGAATACCTGGAGGAGTACAGGGCGAAATGCCGGGAGAAAGGCGGGATCGGTCGCGTCTACATGATCGGTCCGGCGGTCATGATGAAATTCTGTGCGGAAACATGCCGGCCGTTCGCCGTGGAGTCGATCGCAAGCCTGAACTCCATCATGATCGACGGGACCGGGATGTGCGGCGGCTGTCGGGTCCGGGTCGGCGGCGAAACGAAATTCACCTGCGTGGACGGCCCGGAATTCGACGCTCTGGCGATCGATTGGGATCTTTTGATATCCCGTCAACGGATGTATCACGAAGAGGAAAAATGCTCCCTTGATCGATACGTCGTTGCGACCGAATGATTTTTTTTCCGCCGAAGCCGGTCGGGGGTTCCGGCTGCTCCGCCCGTTTGCTCCGCCCGTCTGTCTCCGGCGGGCAGGCTTCCCGGGAATCGGCTTCGGGACATTTCCATGTCATTCGGCATACGACCGCCGTATACGACCATCGTATTCAACCGCCGACCGGGCCGGATCGGCCCACGTAATCTGTAAACCATCGTGTCGACGCGGTGAACTGCGAGGGGTCGTAATTGGCCAGGTCGTCGCTTGCCCGGAATGCCGAGGTGAATCCGTCGAGTCCGGTTTCAAGTATCCAGACGTCTCGCGGATCGACGCAATCGAGAAACCGCGGGGCGTGGGCCGTCACAAAAAACTGCGTACTGCCGATCATGTCCACATGGTTGTACAATCGTTCGGCGAGCAGGCGGCAAAACGCGTGATCGAATCCTTCTTCCACATCGTCGAACCCGAAAAGCGGCGTCGGAATCGAATCTTCCAGTTGGAGCATGTGGGCGAAAAACAGGAGCATGCCGCGGCCGATTTCATGGGCTTCGAGCGGCCGTTCGAACGCCTCCATTTTGAAACGAAGCACGCATCGGCCCGATTCCGTCCGTTCGATGAGTATCTGGTCGACGCCCGGCAGTTTTTGGGATATTTCATTGAGAATTCCCGGAAAATCGAACCGGTGTTTTTCTTCCATCGATTTGATCAGTTCGAGGAGGCGGTTGATTCGCTGCTCGTTGTTCAGTCGGGGAATCAGGGGCGGCGCGAGGGCCGCGGAAAGATCAAGCGACATCGACTGGTTTCCCCAGCGGCTCATGTTCTGGAACAGCGGGCACACATCCGGGAAATCCTCGAATTCGCCGAGAAACGGGAGGGCCAAACGGCGCGAGTCGGTCGCCTTGACTTTTTCCAGGTCGTCCCTCCTCATCCCGGGCCACGGCGCGACGTGCCGGGTCGTTTTGAGGCCGTTTTGAAAAAACAACAGCATCGTGTTGGTCGGATTGCTTTCGTTCGACCGGTAGAGGATCGCCTCGTTGGCGACACGCAGGGCACGCCCACTGGGCGCTTCGAAACTGACGACATAGGTCAAGGGCCTCGGGTCCGCACAGGCGCGAAAAACGATTCCGATGGAAATCGGGTCGTCCTCGTCGCACCCTTGGGAGATGACCGAATGAAATCCGTTTCGTTTGCGGAATGCCGATTCGACCCCTTCGTTGAGGCAGTCGGCAAGGAAGGAAAACACGTCGAGCACCGTGCTTTTGCCGGCACCGTTCCCGCCGGCGATCACGGTGAACGGTCGCAGTTCATACGGCGGCAACCCGGTGTCGTCCTGGATGACGGTCGTGTGTTGGAAACTCGATCCCAGCGAGATCTGCTTCAACACGCGATAATTCCGTACCCAAAATCCTTCGATCAAAGGCATGATGTCAATTACTTTTTGCGTATGACCGTACTGCGGCGGCTCAGGTAGGCGCTCAAGGCCGCGTCGACCGGCGTACTGGTGCGAAACAAACCGTAATCGGTCCGGTGCGACGAACATCCTTTGCGGACTTCTTCGAGGTAGGCGTCGAGCGCCTCCATGTATCCCGCGCGGAGCATTCGGGGATCGCAACGAACCTGGACCGGCAATTCCAGTCCTTCGAAGCGGGTCGCCCCGCCGAGCGTGAAATCGAGTTCGTCGTCGTCCATGACATGCAGGACGAGAACGTCGTGTCCGCGGCTGCGCAAGTACCTCAGTCCGGCAAACAGACCGTCGCGCCGGACGAGCAAATCGGAAATCAGGACGATCAGGCCGTAGCCCGAGGTCGCCTCGGCCGCTTCCCGGAGGGCGTCCCGGAGCGAGGGTTGGACGCCTTTGACATCCCGGAGCACCTCGCCGAGTTCCAGCGGTTCCGCCGACAACGGCCCGGTTTTCGCCGGATCGCTTCGCCGAAACGTTCCCACGAGGGCGTCGAGTTGCGAGCGTTTCATTCGTGGCGGGAGCAGCGATTCGGCGTCTTTCTCGAAGGTGATGCAGCCGACCGCATCCTGCTGTCGAATGGCCAGGAACGCCAGCGAGGCGGCAAGCGTGCATGCGTAATCGTACTTGTTCATCGCCCCGAAGCCGTATTTCATGCTTTGCGAAACATCAAGCAGGAGGGTGAGCCGTAGATTCGTATCGACTTCGTATTGCTTGACGTACAAACGATCCTGTTTGGCCCAGACCTTCCAGTCGACGTTTTTCGGGTCGTCCCCGACGACATATTGGCGATGTTGGCGAAACTCGACCGAATTGCCGAAATGCCGGCTCTTGTGCATACCGCTCAAAAAACCCTCGACGACGTGCCGGGCGCGCAAGTCAAGCCGTGTAATACGTTTCAGCGTTTCCGGATGGAAGTGGTTCTTCTGCGGCATGTTTCCGGGCGGTTGCGGTCCGATTCCAAAAGGGCAATTTTACGCGAAAACCGGGGCCGCCGCAAGTGAACGGTAAGTTGGGGAAACGCAAAACGGAATGGCCCGTTCCCGGTCGTTGCATTGCCTGGTTGTTTCATTGCCCGGTTGTTTCATTGCGTTTCCCGTCTGTGCGTATACTGAAAACCATTGAAATTTCCCGAAGCCGACGATTCAGGAGCCTGCCCATCGGAAACAACACTGCTCGGAGAGTGAAACAGGCGAATCAGGCGGAAAACTCAACCGGCTTCGGTATATCAACCGCGCTCCGCATAAAAATGAGCCGCATAAATAAGGAGACGAGGGGCTTCCTGAACACGGCGTATCCTGAACATGGCGATGAAAGCCCTTTTGGCCGCGAGTGTTGAGCCGAATGTTGAACCGAATGTTAAACCTGGCGCCAAGGTCCCATTTTTTCGAGGAGAGCAATAGTCATCGCGTTTCGAGTGTCACTGCATTTCGAGTGTCACCGTGTTTCGAGTGTCATCGCGTTTCGAGCAAAAAAGCATCGACGTCATTGGCGGCGATAACGCCGTAGTTGACCGCCCCGAGCCAGCCGGACATGATGATACCGACGCTGCCGCTGTGAAAGAGGCCCGGGATTTGTTGATGAAGTTGACGGCTGACGGCCAATCCCTCGTATTTCGTCCCAAAACTCGCGCCGCCCCAATGATCGGTATACCGCCTGAAGGTCACCGGCGTCGCCGCCTCGATGTGCGCCGTCTTTTCACGGACGTTCGGGACATAACGATCAAGGTGGTCGAGCGTCGATTCCATCAATTCCCGTTTACTTGCCCCATAATCGGCCGGGGAAAGGTCAGCCCAGTCGTGATAATTGGCGTTCGTGCTGGCGACGACATAATATCGATCGGCCTGTTTTGGAGCGTCCGGCCGGACACTCGGGTAATAAAAAGAATACGTCCGACTTGTAATACTCCTGTTAAGAAGGAGTTCCGTTCGAAATGCCGGGGCGGTTGAGGTGAAAAGCAGGTCCCCGCAACGATCGCCGTCCAGTTGTTCGCCCGGTTTGAGCGCGATGTAAACCTGGGTACTCGAATTATTCAGGCGCACCGCTTTGGTCTCGGCGACAAATTCCGGTGCAAAGCTTTCCTCGCCCGCCAATTGGAGAATCGTTCCCTTGAGATTCGCGTTGGAAAGAACCGCCTTCGAGCGGATCAATCGCCCTTTGTCGACTACACCGCCGACCGCACCGCCTACCAGGACGCCGACGACTTTCCTGCTTTCGATGCAAATTCGTTCACAAGGAGAGCTTAAAGCGACATCGACGCCGTTTTTTTCCAGTTCGCGGCGCATGAGCCGGATCAGGAGGTCGGTTCCTCCCTGGAACGTGAACACCCCTTTCGACATAAAGTTCGAAAAGACGATGCCGTAGGTCAACGCGGGATCTTCAAGCGTCGAACCGTTGGCATACGTGATCGGTTCCATCAACAAACGGATGACATCCTCGCGGCCGGGGAAAAATTCGTCGAAAAGTTCCCGGGTACTCAACTGCTGGTCGTCATAATGACTCATATTGCGGGCTTTATCGAAAAACGCGACCACGGTCGGCTCCGCGACACCGAATTTTTCGACGAGCAACCGGGTGAAATCCTCCCGGCTGAACGTTGTTTCGAGCGAAAACTGCGGATTGTCAAAGCGAATTCGGCGAAGCTGGACAATCCGGTCCGCAATTTCCGCGTTCCAGTAGCGCCGGCAGCTTTTGACCATGCCGACCGGGAAACCGTGGAGGGAAATATCGAAAAGATGCCCCCCGGTCCGGGCAAAAGTCGTCGCGAGTCCGCCCAGTTTGTAGTGGCGCTCCAAGAGCAAAACGGAATGGCCCGTTTTACCGAGAATATTGGCCGCGGTCATTCCGGCCAGCCCGGAACCGACGACAATCACATCATACGCATCTTTCAAGGTTTTTACCATTTCGTCCCCATTCGTGATTGATGCAAAACTCCCGTCACAGCGTTTCGTTCCCGGCTTTTATGCAATCCCTTTCCGACTTTACAATTACGGCAAACGGTGACAATATCGCACGTTTTGGGAACAACAGCCGGAAAGACGGCGGGCTGCATTGACAACTAACAATGGGCAATTGATAACGAAAAGACGCAATCCAACCGTCACGACAAGGAATCCGCTTGCGTTCCCCCCGTTGTCCATTAGACTTGTTCGGAAACTCAAAAGTCCACCCCAAAACACCACCTATTTTATCGAAATGTGTCGCAATGGGTAGAATGGGTATGCTTCAGGACGGTTTCCGAACAGGTCTATTGTCAATTGTCCATTGCCAATTATCCATTGCCAATTCACCACGCCCCCCTTCCGACTTTACACTTCCCGTCATTTTCCCGGTTTATCGTGAAATGTCAACCCGCATCCGGCGTTCGGCGCGCCGTTGTTTTTGCCCGCCTACCTGAAACGGGCAACGGGGTTTACAGCGGCGGGTTGCGTACGGTAAACTGACGGGAGACTGAAGTGGGTAGACCGGAATGGAGCCCGGCCAGTCCCGACGCCTGTTTTTTCCCCGAGTACTATTGAGAGTCCGTCATGCACGTCGCGGTTTATCCCGGTTCGTTCGATCCGTTCACCCTCGGTCATTTGAACGTCGTCGAGCGGGCCAGCCGGCTGTTCGACCGCCTGATCGTCGCGATCGGGATCAATCGGGAAAAGCAACCCTGGTTTCCCGCGGAGCGGCGTGCCGAACAGGTTCGTCGTTCGACGGCCCATCTCCCGAATATCACCGTCGAAATCTACGAGGGCCTCACGGTGCGCTTCGTCCAGCAATGCGGGGCCAAAATCATGGTGCGCGGCGTGAGGCCGATCACCGATATCCCGGCCGAGTTGACCATGATGATGGCCAACCGACAACTGGCGCCGGACGTCGAAACGCTCTTCATGGTCGCCGACGGCGAGTTGGCCCACGTTTCCAGTTCGCTCATCAAGGAAATCGCCTCCGTCGCCGACGAAGCGACCTTGCGGAGTTTTTTGCCGGAATCGGTCGTGCGGGCGGTCGTCGATTCGATGGAAAAGCGGTGAATCGACCGCGCCCTTCGTTTTTTTCGTCGTTTTTTCATACTTGTTTTCCCCGTGGAAACGGAGTATACTGGGAACGCGATGAAGACGACTATTCGGTCAAGTCCGCCCGCCATGCTCGCTCGCCCTTAACCTTTTTGGTACAATGACTTAAACGAATCGTTCGGGCGGCAGGCGGTTGTGCGCGGGAACAATTCCAGGCCGTTGACGGTATAGAATCCGGATGGAGTCGCAAGAGAGGAGGATTTTTCATGGCACGCCTATCGATTCCGATTGCCGCATTGGTGATGTCGATCTCCTTCATGCCACCGCTTGCCGCCCGGGATGCGTCCGGGAAAAAAACGGACAAAAGCGCGGCGAAGTCGTCCTATTGGGCCGGTGGTTCCGCGGGTAAAGCGACGCCGGGTTCGCTGTCCCTCCTGACACCGAAACCGCTCCCGACGGCGGCGATGCCGAACGTTTCCAACCCGGTGGTCGCATCCTTTCGCTTCCAATTCGGGCAAATGAACCACGGGCACGGTTACGGTTTTTACTCCGGAAACGGGTTCGGGTTCGACGCCTATCGTTACCGCAACGGTTGTGCGCTCGTCCTGCCCCCGTTTTACGGTATTTTTCCGCCCCTGGTCGTCTATCAGGGAAACGGTTCCTCCATGTTTTCCGGCACGGCGATCTCCGGCGTCGCGCTGAACGGGTATCCCTCCCGCGTCTATTACGGAACCCGGGTTCCTTTCGTGACGGGCGTCGTTCCCGTGATCGGTCCGGTCTACGGATACGGCGGAGGATACGGCAGGAGTTACGGCGGATCGGGAGCGTATCGCGGCCCCGCTCCTTCGCCCGCGGCGTTTTCCTCGCCGATGAAGACGTTCCATACCGATCCCCGGTGGCGGCATAAAGTGTACAAAAAATACCGGTAAACGCTCCGGCGATTTCCGAACGAGGCCGGCGCGCGATCGGTCGACCGAACCCGCGCTTCAATCTCCCTACCTTCTTTTTGAATGATGTTGCGAAAACTATTCTTCCCGGCCGCGTGCGCGGCTATGTGCGTGGCCACATGCGTCGTGTTTGTCCCCGTGAACCGCGCGGAGGATCGTGCGAACGATGTCCTCGCCCGGGCGAAGGAAAAACTCCGGGAGGAAAACCTGCCCAAGGAGGCGCTCGAATCGCTCCGGCCCTGGTCGCTCGATCCCGGTTCCGACCCGGACCGCATCGGCGAAGCCGTCCCGCTCGTCGTCGAAGCGCTCGCGCGGCTCAACCGGATCGATGAAGCGGACGAATATCTTGAGAAAACGGCCGCCGTTCATGCCCGAAACGGGAAAGTGCTCCATGCGGTCGCGATGGCGTACGTTTCCTTGCAACATTTCGGGCACGTAATCGACAATCGCTTCGTCCGTGGAAACGCCGGGACGGGGCAATGGCAAGACAGCCGGGACCGGGACCGTGCCCGGGCGCTATCGTTGATGCGGGCCGCCGAAAAACGGTTCATCGACGGTGTTGACAACCGTGTCGCCGATAACAGTGCCGCCAAACCTGTCGCCAAAAGGGAACTCGGCGAATTTTACCTCGATTTTGCCGCATGTCTGCTTTGGCAACGGGAAGGAAACACCGCCTGGCGGCTTCAAACGACGACCGATCTGGAGGCGCTGCCGGATTACGACGCCGGAAATGCGCGATTCGCCGGAGGAACCTTCGCCCCGGTCGATGCGGACGGCAACCCGGTCTGCTACACGCTCCCGGAAACGTTCGAATCGGCCCGGAGCGACGGGCAGCGCTGGCGCTGGTGCCTGGATCGGGCCGCGAATGCCGCCCCCGAATTGCTCGGCGAAACGTTATTCGAACGGGCCCGGTTCAACGATTCCCAGTTCGGCGTCGAAACACTGCGGGATTATCCGGCTTTCTTCGGTTATCATTCCGGCGAGGGCGCGGATACGGACGATGCCGGGGCCGTTCGTGATGCGCTCCGGGCGCTCGACACGCTCACGGACGACGAAACGATCGCCAAACTCGCCGACGGCGTCAAACGTTTCACGCTTCCCGGGGAATTCAACCCGATCGCCCTGTGCAAGCGGATCGTCGATGAAAATCTCACGGCCCGGGAAGAGGCGTTGACCGCGTTGGCGGAAATCATGGAAAACCGGCGGCAGTTTCCCCGGTCGGCGGCGTATTGGCGCCAACTGCTCGAAGATTACCCGACCGCCGTGACGGCAAAACGGACGCAATGGCGGGAACGGCTCGACCAGATCGTTAAAAACCGGGGAACGTTCGAAGCGGTCCCGTCGAACGTCGCCGGGAGGGGAACCGACCTGCGATACCGTTTTCGTAACGGAAAAAACGTCGTCCTCTCGGCCCGGGAGATCAAGATTCCGGAATTGATCGCCGATATCAAGTCCTACCTTCGGTCGCTACCGAAACGGACCGATTGGTCCCGGCTGCGGATCGACCAGATCGGGTATCGCCTGATTTCCGATCCGGAAAACTACGGCAAAAACCTCGGCCGCGAAGTCGCCCGCTGGACGGTTCCGCTCGAACCCGCCCCGGGACACGGCGACCGAGTCGTGACGGTAACGACGCCGATGACCGCCGCCGGAGCCTACCTGGTGAGGGCCGAAATGGAGGAAGGCAACACCGAATCGGTCGTTCTCTGGCTCCACGACACGGCAATCGCGAAAATCCCGGTCGACGGGAACCCTCTCTATTATGTCGCCGACGCGGAAAGCGGTGCGCCGGTGGAGGGAGCCCGGGTCGATTTCCTGGGTTGGGGCATGATCCATCCCGAGGGGGACGCCCAAAACACAGGGCTCGTCGCAGGGCAGGTCGCCAAGCCGGTTCCGAAGATCGCGGAAACGACCGGAACAACCGACGCGGACGGTCTCATCGCGATGCCGGCGGCGATTGCGAAATGGAACGATAACAACCGCAACGCGAATATGTTCCAGGTGTTGGTGACGGCGACGACCCCGGCCGGGGACGGGAAGCCTGCCCGGCACGCTTTTTTCGGCTTCGAGCACATCTGGTTTCACGAGCGCGTCTCGTTTCAAAAGCGCACCGTCGATTTTACCGGTCGGGCCAAAGCGTTTTTCATTTCCGACCGGCCTGTCTACCGCCCGAAGGACAAGGTGGAAATGAAATTCTGGCTCGCCCCGGCCGATTACGGCGATTCGTTCACGGGGTTGTCCGCAGAGTTGTCCACCGAGTTGTCCGCAGAGCCGTCCGGTTCGCCGTTCGCGGGGAAAACGGTCGAGTTCGTCCTGTACGATCCGAAAGGCGACGAGGTTGTCAAGAAGACCCTCACGCTCGATTCGGCCGGCGGGATGGTCGATACCTTTGAGCTGCCGTCCGACGCGACGCTCGGCAACTGGGAGGCCGAGGTGAACTGGGCTCGCATCCCGGGAGCGGGCGACGGGCAAACGGGCGCTGCTCAAACGGACGCGGCTCAAACGGACACCGTTGAAATAAACACGGGATACGGATCGTTCCGGGTCGAGGAATACCGCAAGCCGGAATACGAAGTGAGCGTCGAGGCGCCGACGGAACCGGTGGCGCTCGGCCAACCGTTCGAGGCCGTGGTCAGGGCGAACTATTTCTTCGGGGCGCCGGTCGCTGACGCGACCGTCAAATACAAGGTGTTGCGTGAAACCCATGTGGCCTCGTGGTTCCCGGAGCGACCGTGGGACTGGTTCTACGGAAACGGATACGGCTGGTTCGCCTACGATTACGACTGGTATCCCG
>QMCE01000808.1_pt1 | contig 16586 bp, 13 predicted proteins | sample 1821851 | NCBI WGS metagenome assembly QMCE01 (sample SAMN09453174, study PRJNA476694) | Termite gut metagenome, whole genome shotgun sequencing project. | isolation source: worker | host: Odontotermes sp. | place: South Africa:Pretoria | collected 2016-01-28
AAAACCTCTGAGCCTATAGATAATGAAATCACTTCTGATTTCGGCTATAGACTGCATCCTGTTTTCAATAATGTGCGCTTTCACTACGGTGTTGATATTGCCGGTCATTCCGGCGCTCCTATAAAGGCCTGGGCAAATGGCAGGGTAGAAGAAGTCGGCGAAAGCGACACATATGGAAAATATATAATTATATCCCATCAAGACGGATACTCAACTTTGTATGCCCATTGTTCAAAGATCATCGCCGCAAAATCGCAAGAAGTAAAAATAAATTCCGTTATCGCACAAGTAGGGGCGACAGGCGTTGCAACCGGACCTCATTTACATTTTGAGATACGGAAAAACAAAAATATACTCAATCCGATGTCTTATTTAGGAAACACTATTCGTGCGGTTTAAGATTGAACCCGGTTTTGTCCTGCTAATCACTATTTTAGTCTACCTGGATCAGGGCGGGCTTTTATGGGTTGTTTTGATTTCCGCGTTCATTCATGAGGCGGGACATTTTTTTGTGCTGCGTGCATTAGGCGGCAGAGTAGGGGAGATCGTCTTTGGATTCGGCGGAATCTGCATCGGCGTGGTCCTCGCCTGCGCCGGCAGTGCGTTTGGCACGGCAAAATGTGGTATAATGCGAAATAGCGACCTCGGACAAGGTTACCTATATCTTGCCATGGGTCAAAAATATATCATTATCAGGAGGAAGGAACGAAAATGGCAAAATGGGTTTATTTGTTCAAAGAAGGTAGTGCGGAGATGAAGAACCTTCTTGGCGGCAAGGGTTCCAATTTGGCGGAGATGACGAATCTGGGTCTGCCGATTCCACAAGGTTTTACGGTGACGACGGAGGCTTGTACGGATTATTACGATCAGGGAGAGAAGATATCGGACGAGATTCAAGGGCAGATTTTTGACGCGCTTGCGGAACTAGAGAAGATACAGGGCAAGAAGTTTGGAGATACGGCGGATCCGTTGTTGGTATCGGTGCGTTCCGGCGCCAGGGCCTCCATGCCCGGCATGATGGACACCATCCTAAACTTGGGTTTGAACGACGAGGCAGTGGAAGGATTTGCCAACAAAACGGGGAATCCGAGGTTTGCTTACGATTCATACAGAAGGTTCATCCAGATGTTCTCGGACGTGGTAATGGAAATGAGCAAGACGTTCTTCGAGGGAATCTTGGACGAGATAAAGGAAGCGAAGGGTGCGGAATTCGACACGGATTTGACGGCAGACGACCTCAAGGAAGTCATTGGCCGTTTCAAGTCCATTTATAAGGATAAGATGGGGGCCGAATTCCCGCAAGACCCGAAGGTACAGTTGATGGAGGCCGTCAAGGCCGTTTTCCGTTCGTGGGACAACCCGCGCGCCATCGTGTACCGTAGGATGAACGACATTCCAGGCGACTGGGGCACCGCCGTCAACGTGCAGGCCATGGTATTTGGCAATATGGGCGACACTTCGGGAACGGGCGTGGCCTTCACGCGTAACCCGTCGACCGGTGCGAACGGCATCTTTGGCGAGTACCTCATCAACGCACAGGGCGAAGACGTGGTGGCCGGAATTCGTACGCCGTTGCCCATCACGAGGATGGAAGAGGATTTACCGGATTGCTACAAGCAGTTCATGGAGATTGCCCATAAATTAGAGGACCACTACCGCGACATGCAGGACATGGAGTTCACGATTCAGGAAGGCACGCTGTACTTCTTGCAGACGCGTAGCGGCAAGAGGACGGCGCCCGCCGCCATCAAGATTGCTTGTGACTTGGTGGACGAGGGCAAGATTACCCCGCAGGAGGCGATTACGAGGCTTGACGCCAAGTCGCTAGACCAGTTGTTGCACCCGACGTTCAAGGTGGAGGCTTTGAAGGCGGGCGAGGTCATTGGTTCGGCGTTGCCGGCTTCGCCGGGTGCGGCGGCGGGTAAGGTGTACTTTACCGCGGACGACGCGAAGAATGCGGGCGACAGGGGGGAGAGGGTCATCCTCGTCCGTCTGGAGACTTCGCCGGAAGACATCGAGGGTATGCACGCCGCAAAGGGTATTTTGACCGTTCGCGGCGGGATGACCTCCCATGCGGCCGTCGTGGCTCGTGGCATGGGTACGGCTTGCGTATCGGGTTGTGGCGAGATTAAGATTGACGAAGAAGCCAAGGTGTTCGAGCTGGGTGGACACAAAATCATCGAAGGGGATTACATTTCCTTGGATGGTTCCACCGGCAAGATTTACTTGGGTGACATTGAGACGCAAGAGGCTTCCGTTGGTGGCGACTTTGGCCGCATTATGGGTTGGGCGGACGAGTTCAGGACGCTCAAGGTAAGGACCAATGCGGATACGCCGGCCGATACGGCGAACGCCGTTAAACTGGGTGCGGAAGGTATTGGACTTTGCCGTACCGAGCATATGTTCTTCGACGAGGAAAGGATTCCGAAGATTCGCAAGATGATCCTCTCCGATACGCAAGAAGCGAGGGAGGAAGCCCTGAACGAGTTGATTCCGTTCCAGAAGGCGGACTTCAAGGGCATGTACGAGGTGTTGGAAGGCCGTCCGATGACGATTCGCTTCCTCGACCCGCCGTTGCATGAGTTCATCCCAACCAAAGACGAGGATATCGAGGCGTTGGCCAAGGATATGGGGCTTACGGTAGCGCAAGTCAAGGCGACGTGTGATTCCTTGCACGAGTTCAACCCGATGATGGGTCATAGGGGATGCCGTCTGGCCGTCACCTATCCCGAAATTGCCAAGATGCAGACGAGGGCCGTCATGGAAGCCGCCATTGAAGTCAAGAATGAGAAGGGCTTTGACATCGTGCCTGAAATCATGATCCCCTTGGTAGGCGAGAAGAAAGAGTTGAAATTCGTGAAGGACGTGGTGGTTGAGGTAGCCGAGGCCGTTAAGAAAGAAAAAGGCTCCGACATTCAGTATACCGTTGGCACCATGATTGAGATTCCGCGTGCGGCGTTGCTTGCCGACGAGATTGCGGAAGAAGCGGACTTCTTCTCCTTTGGTACGAACGACTTGACGCAGATGACTTTCGGGTTCTCCCGTGACGACGCCGGCAAGTTCCTCGATGCGTATTACAAGTCAAAGATATATGAATCCGACCCATTTGCCAGGTTGGACCAGAACGGCGTGGGTCAACTGGTCGAGATGGCGGCGAAGAAGGGTAGGCAGGCGAAGTCGAACCTTAAGCTGGGCATCTGCGGCGAGCATGGCGGCGACCCGTCGTCCGTTGAGTTCTGTCACAAGATAGGTTTGGATTATGTGTCCTGTTCACCGTTTAGAGTGCCGATTGCCAGACTGGCGGCGGCGCAGGCGAATTTGAACTCAAAATAGGGGCCGCGATGGCAATGAGCCATGCGCAACTTCATCAAAGGGGCGGGGAGAATGCTTGCATTCTCCCCGCCCCTTGTAAGTTCCACGAAGTGGAAATTTAGAGCGTTGCGGTTTTCAGCCAACGCTTTTTAACCTTATAGGAAAGTTCTAAATTGCGGAGCAAGTTCCACGAAGTGGAACTGCAGAGCGTTGCGCTTCTCAGCCAACGCTTTTTAAAGGAGCATAGGGCGAAGCCCGCGCCTGAGATGGAGCGAAGCGGAATCGAGGGCGGCATGGCGGGGGAGTGGAGCGGGTTGTAGAAAAGCATTGAAAAATAGCCGAAAATCTATAGACCTTTTTACCCCTGAGAATCCGAACATATCCGCAAGGGTCAAATTAGTCCATGGTAACCTGTGGGTGTGGTGTATTGAAACTTAATTTCCGTCGGCAGCTCGTCCGTCGTAAAGGTGGTTTACGATGAACCGTAACATGTGATGTATTGAAACTTGGATTTGTATATATTAAACTTTTCGGCATGATCGATGAACCGTAACATGAGGTGTGTTGAAACGGCTGTCATATCCGGCGAATGGATGGTTTATAATGAGTGGCCATCGAAAGCGGGAACAAAATCACCCTGTAGTCAAGACTAAGGCAAGTCGGCGTGAGATGGAATTTGACCACTGCGCAATATATGCCGTCCTTGGAAGCCAAAGAGAAAGGAAACCCGTGAAATTCCCTTGTTGCTCCGTTTATAATACACAAACCGGGATAGGTTCTGGATTAACCCGCCCCCAAATTGAAAATACCTCCCATGATTAGCTGCACTCTGCATTTTTTTGATTGCAGTAAGGTGATGGCGTGTGCTACAATGTTGATGTCTTCTTTTTTATGCAGCCATTTACATTGTCAAATTGTGAGGGGGAGGGACGAGGTTGAGAATTTATTTGGATAACTGTTGCTACAATCACCCATATGACGATCAATCACAATTACGAATATCGTTAGAAACACAGCTAACTATATCCTGAATCCGTGAGACTAACTTATTATTTAGCTGACCATAAAAATCCGATCAGCTTAAGCTCTTAATTCTCGCTTTGGCGGTTTTTTACTATTTTTCCAAGAGCTTTTTATCTATTGCACTCCTTGAAGGGGTACGCAAACAATCCCCCCTCTTTATTTTTCGGTTTTGTCGGTCATGGTCGGAAGTCTGCAAAGGCCGCATGTATTTCCGCAAACGGGTGCCGCCAAGTGTTGCTCCGGCCAAGCCCCATGGTTAGCTGGCGCACATGCTCCGCCACATGGCTTGCCATCATGATCAGATTGTTAATGACGGTACGTAGCCGGCGGCGTTTAACGGCCTTTTTCTGCCGGGGAACCCTCCGGCCGATGGACTCCTGGCCTATCATCCGCAGGATGTTGTAGGCAAGGATGGCAAGCTCCAGAACCAGTGCGTTGGTCGCAAACTTCCCGGAAGGGAGGCGTTCCAGATCCATGTCGCTTTTTATCTCGCCGTGGAACTGTTCGCTTTCCCCGTGGGCGTGGTACTAGGCGATTACGTCACGGTCGCAAACACCAAGGTTGGTCCACCAGGTGTTCACTTCCACGTCGGCGGGAAGTAGGAACTGGCCGTGTTTGTCAATGGAGCGTTCCGTGACTTCGTATCCGGTGCGCACGGTGGCCGTTTTCTTCTCGCCGTTTGGGCCGGCGTAGGCGATCCGCCTCCAGCCGCTCCCGATGTATACGGTTTTCCCCTCCCTTGGCGTGGTGACGTCTTGGCTGTATGCCTTCGCCATGGCAAGCCAGTTGTCCTTCCCCTCACGGCGCATGTTGCGCTTCACGATGAAGTGACAGCCGGCTTCCAGCAATATGCCGAGGTTTTCTGCGGAGTCATGGCCGGAATCCAAGCGGAAAAGCAGCGGCTCGTCGGTCACTTCACGGCAAAGGGCGATGGTTTCCCGCAGAAAGGCGGGGGTGTTGCATTGGCAGTGTTGCCTCCCCTCCCGAAGCTCCGCATGGATGAGGTACCCCTCCCTGCCGATGTAGGCCATAATGGGGGCGTAGCCGTCACACCCCTTGTAGGTTCGCGAGACACCCTCCTTCTTCGTCTTTGAGTTGTCAAAGGATAGGATGCAACTCTAATTTGGATTTGCCAAATTCCAAGGTAGAAAAAGTTCTTGAACCACCTTGAGTTTTGAAAACACCTGAAGTATGAACTTACAGGCACAAGGTGCTTGGGCCGGGTCTTTCGTTGACAAGAGCCTAAAACTATCCTCCCCATAAGATTTTGCCGAGGTAATAGCAAATGTATCTTCCGCCGCCATTCATAAACTCCCCATTGCAAACCACCATAACCCCTGCTATACTAAAAACAAACCAACAAGTCCATTTGTCCATGAATTACAGAAACCCAACCATTTGAAAAACCAACAAAAAAGAAGGGAGCCAACATGCCAAAAAAAGAAATCGTACACGTAGAAGGCACCGAAGTAGCCATACTATCGCACCGACAAGACGATTACATATCGCTAACGGACATGGCTGGCTATAAAGATGGGACAGAGGCCCGCATTGTCATATCCAACTGGATGAGCACCTATTACACACTCGAATACTTGGCGATATGGGAGGATTTTAACAACCCAGATTTTAACCGTATGGGATACCAGTCGGTTAGAAATGCCGAAGGACGATTAATCGTGTCACCGAAACGTTGGATTGAATCCACCAATGCCATTGGCATTATCTCAAAAGCTGGACGTTACGGCGGCGGCATATTTGCCCATCGAGACATCGCCTTTGAATTCGCCACATGGCTATCGGCGAAATTTAAGTTTTATCTCGTGAAAGAATTTGACCGTCTCAAGAACGAAGAAGCAAAAAAACAATCCCTCGAATGGAACCTACAACGCACACTCTCAAAAATAAACTACCGAATACACACGGATGCCATCAAGGAACAAATCATCCCCAAGAAAGTCACACCAGCCCAAACAGCGGCAGTCTATGCCTCGGAAGCCGACTTACTCAACGTGGCACTTTTTGGCATGACCGCCTCCGAGTGGCGAAGAGCCAACCCAAACAAAGAAGGAAACATGCGTGACCATGCCACCTTGGAACAACTGGTGGTACTGTCCAACATGGAAAGCATAAATGCCCTTTTAATCCGACAAGACATGCCCCAAAACGAAAGACTATTGCAACTCAACGGCACGGCCATTACCCAGATGAAATCCCTCGTGGACACCCCGCTTACGAAAAAACTCAAAGGGTAGTGACAAGGGCCGTATAATGTTCAGTCTTAGCAAATGCAGGCCATAGACACCATTTTAGAGCAACAAGCATTCAAAGGTTTTGTGTATGTGAGAGGAAGGCAAGCCTTGGGCAACTCCAAACGGGCTAACCGTTTTTTGTTTATATTTTTATGTTACTCTGTTTTAACGTCGCACATCAAAAAAGTGTTTTTAGGAAGCTCCATCATTTTTATTGGGGAATGGGATTTCATCCAAAGAACACACCCACGTCTCGCTATAGTCGGCCTCCGCAATGATGCAAAATCTCTTGCCATTTACGTCACGACAATAAACAAGGATTGATCCAATTTCTGTTGTGGATATGGAACTATATCTTGCCGTGCGTGCGGAACACGTCGAGCCGATGAACCGTAACATGTGATGTATTGAAACTTGGATTTGTATATATTAAACTTTTCGGCATGATCGATGAACCGTAACATGTGATGTATTGAAACTGTGATCACGACAAGCCAGCATGGACAACACTAGAAAAGAAAAGTCTCGGCGATTGGTGCGGAGAGAGTTTCAAAATAAAGGGGAGAATAGGGGAACCGCCTACAAAAATCATCTAGCAATGATGGGTGAGTTGAGAAGGCGAGACTTCAATAGCAGCAACAGTTCCGCCTCCACATTGTGACATTCCACAATGTCGATTGACATGTCGTCCAGTAATGCGACGTCTCCCGTTTCATGCAGTTGCCACATTTTGTGGGCTACCTCGTCCCACTTGGCGGACAGGTTCACAAAGCTGCGGCCTATTTCCTCAATGGACGCATTTTGAAGGATGGGAGCTGCTTCCAACAGAAAATTGCCAAACATTTTGCGAAAGATTCCGCCGCCCGTCCCTCCGTCGGCATTTATAGAAAAGTAATTGGTTATCCCCGCCCGCTTCCGTTTGTCCACGTCGAACTTGCCCCACTTCTTTATTTCCTTTGAGAATTTGGCAATTCCGTTGACCCCCTTCAGGTTTGCCGGTGGGTTCAACATCTGGTCGCAGACTGACAGAATCGCCGTTATAAGGCATTCCTCAGTAACTCCGTGGTAACTGGAAAAATCAAACTCAAGATATTTGTTGTTTGCCGGGAATGGCCTATGGTTGCTGCTTCGGGCCTTTTCCATTTGTGCATATGGTACGAGGTGGTAGTCTTCTCCGATGGGGCCGTTGGGCGTCCGAATGGGATGGGTGGAATGGTCCCGATCACTAACGTAAAAACACGCTTCATCATCATCGTAGCCAAACAGCACGACGGAGTGGCCGCCAAAATGACTGCCCTCGTCCAAGCCAAGATATTTCATGTAGGGCATGTCAACGTAAATCAATACGGGATGGTCGGCGTCAATCATTTTCTTCGCCTTGTTGAATACGGCGTCGTAGTCTTTGCTCTGCCGGACCCTTATGGATATACCGAGCCTTTTGGAGAGAACGCCCTCAAACTCCATGACCTTGGAGCGACCCGAAACCATGGGGGAAGAAGCCAAGTTGATGTAGGTGAAGTCCAACCCCTCGCCAATGCCGAACAACATTTCTTCCGACAGTGGGTGGCCGTAATAATCAAATATCTGATTTAATGAATTGGTAATGCAATGTTTGCCGCCTTGCGACGTGAATCTTTTAATCGTTTTCTGCATGGAACATGCCTCCTTTTTGCCTTATAGGAAATTTCTCATGACCTCTAAATTCGTCTAACATTAGTTTTCTGCGTGACTTGCCTTGATTATACGACGACGAACACGACAACGTCATGTCTTGTCCATCACGCAAGCAAAAAAGGATTGTAAATCAAAGCGTGTTGTTATAAAATAACACCAGGGTCAAAAGGGCATGTGTTTCATGCTTGCATGAAAATACATGACTTTGGGACTACGAGAGCGTGAAATGTGGAGCAGTCCGTGGTGTCAGGGCGGTAAAAGGAATTTTGGACTGGAATTACCACGAGCCAAAAAAGGCAGACGCGGTCAAGCGCCTGAGTTGGGTTTTTGATATACTGTCTTGAAAGAAGGACGCAATTATGCACGCATGGGAAGCCGTACAGAAGACCTTGAACCACATTGAGGAACACATTGGCGAGGAAATCCCAATTGAGGATTTGGCGGAAGTTGCCGCATTGTCATTGTTTTATTACCAGCGACTTTTTGCGCGACTGGTCAAGAAACCGGTACGGGAATACATCAAGTTGCGCCGTCTGGCCAAGGCTCGCGACGCACTGTGTGATAGGGATAAGCGAATACTCGACATTGCGATGGAGTTTGGGTTCGGCAGCCATGAGACCTTTACGCGGGCGTTCAAGGGTGCCTACAGCATTACGCCGGCGCAGTATAGGGACGAGCCCATCGGCCTGCTCAGCTTTGACAAGCCCGACTTGTTGCTGAATTACGTTATGGTGGACGAGGGAATCCCCCTCATAAGCGATGGGCTCGTATTGGAAATCAATCGAAAAACTTTGGACGAACCTGTCGATTTTCTGGGAGTGGAAGCGTGTTTTCCCTTCCTGATGGGGAAAATGCGCGGGGAGAAGACGGGCCTTGACCACTACGACGACCTTTGGAAGGAGTTTCTGGGGTGTCTGCCCGACATTCCGCGCCTACCCGGCGGGAGGAAGGTGGGGGTATACTATCATGGCGACGCGCCGGATGACTACACGAAATGTTTCATCGGGGCGGAGGTTGCCCCATGTAAGGAGGACGCTCGGTTCGTTAGATGGAGGCTTCCGGTCAGGGAATACGTCGTCTGCGGTTTTGAGGCGGAGAATGTGAGGCAATTGACGGGCTTTGCCTTGAACAACGCAATGAAGTATACGCGGTTCTGGCTGAGAGAGCATGGCTTGATTGCGGACGGTTTCTTCCCCGAGATGTATTATGACGACACCCCTGACATTGCCTTCATGGAACTGTGGGTTCCGTTCAGACAAAGGGAACAAAAATGATAACCATAAGGAGGAGAATGAAATGAGCAAGTATGAGGAAGCCTTGAAACTGTTGGACGAAAAGGTGGGCAACAAGGATGGACTAATTTCTTTATCCACCATTGCACTGGGGCCGGGAGTCGATGGCAAGAGTCGACCCGCCGCCCGTCTCGTGGACGCCTATTATGAGGATGGCGCGTTCTACACCGTTACCTATGCGACGTCGGGTAAAATGTTGCAGATTGCCCAAAACCCCGAAGTTGCCGTTTGCATCATCGTTGAGGGCTTCACGGCCGACGGCGTTGGTGAGAATCTGGGCTGGGTGTGTGACGAGAAGAACAAGGAAATGATGACGAAGCTGCGCAAGATATTTGCCTCGTGGTATGATGAAGCCAATAATGACGAAGACACCAACACGTGCTTGTTGCGCATCCGTCTGACCAAGGGCTTGTGGAACGACCCGCACAATCAAATCAGGAATGAGATTGATTTTGTCAATAAGACGGCGGAGACGGTGTATGGAAAATGAGAATGCGAATAGGGGATAAGATAGATTTTGGCGATTACGAATGGCGGGTGCTTGCCATAGAAGGCGACAAGGCACTGGTCGTTACCGAGTACATTATCGGGTCGAGTCCTTATCACAATGTCTACAAAGACGTCACTTGGGCCGAATGTTCTCTCAGGGAATATCTGAACGGTGAATTTTACGATGGGTTTGGCATGACGGAACAAGCAAGGGTGGTTCCCGTGACCAATGAGAACTTGGACAATCAGTGGTATGGTACCAAGGGCGGAGTGGATACGACGGACAGGGTGTTTTTGTTGAGCGTCGAGGAAGTGTGTAAATATTTCGGTGACAGCCTCTCCAAGCTGTACAATCCGGGCAAGAACCAAAGGTACTGGTTTGAGAGGAAGGATGAGAACAATAGCAAGCGGATCGCGTCGTTTCGGGGCGATGATTGGGGTTCTTGGTGGTGGCTACGGTCGCCCGGCCGCGTTGGCGTCAAGGCCGTGTACATCTGGGGGACCGACGGCAATATTGGCATGCAGGGCAACAACGTCTTGAAAGGCAATATTGGCGACGGTAAATGTATAGGCGGCGTCCGTCCCGCCTTGTGGTTGAAGCTTTAAAGCGTTATACTTATTAAGGCGTTGGAAAGTTAAGGACGTTTGGCCTGCGATGGTGAAGGGTTGTCGTGGGGAATTTGGATGTGAAGAAGCGGGTGGTGGCAATGACCAATCTTGAGAATTATATGGTGCAGGGCGAGCCGGAGCAGAGGGAACGAGGCTATGTCTGGCATACGGCCATAGGATTGCAGCAGGTTGACGGGTTGGAGCCGTCAGACTACTTAATCGCCACGGCCAACCAAAACATTAACGGGGACATTACGCTTCGGGAAGCGCAAGAACTCATCGAGGGCTATTATGAGGCGCGCCCCGCACAGGTGGGGGAAGGCGTGCGGACGGAGGAAGCCGATAAAGTGTCCGCACGGATTGCGCTGCTTTTGGCGGAAAAGACATTCACCTTTTCTCCCGTCGAATACATCGCCATCCATCGTCGTCTTTTTGAAGGGATATATGAGTTTGCCGGGAAGATTCGCAATTACAACATTAGCAAGAAAGAGTGGGTGCTCAATGGTGAAACGGTGTACTATGCCAGTGCGGACAGCATTCGAGACACGCTTGACTATGATTTTGCACAAGAAGGGAAATCCAGCTACCAAGGGCTTTCACTGACACAGACGGTGGAACGCGTCGCAAAATTCATCTCCGGGCTATGGCAAATTCACGCTTTTGGCGAGGGCAACACCCGCGCCACCGCAGTGTTTACAATAAAATATCTGCGCACTTTTGGTTTTGACGTAACCAATGACATCTTTGCAAAAAACGCTTGGTATTTCAGAAACGCCCTCGTCCGCGCGAATTACAATGATTTTACATTGGGAGTCCATGCGACGCAGGAATACCTTGACCGTTTCTTTGCTAATCTTTTACTTGGCAAAGGCAATTGCTTGAGGAATCGCGACCTGCTGATTCTGGATTTGTCCGACGTCTCGGAAGATGTCCCTGTAAATGTCCCTGTAAATGTCCCTGTAAATGTCCCTGTAAAAATTACGGCGAACCAAAAAAGAGTCTTGGATACGTTAAAGGAAAATCCCTCCCTCACCGCCCAACAAATGGCGGAGCGGCTTACCGTGTCGGACAAAACGGTCAAACGGGCATTAAGCGCATTAAAAAGTACAGGGTTGGTTGAGCGCGTCGGTTCAGACAAAACGGGAAGCTGGATTGTTAAGGACTCTCATTGAACATAATTGGCAACATGGCTACTTGCCGAAAACTACAGAATATGCAAAGTGAGTCGCACAAATTTAAGGACTCTTCGTCAGGCGACAGGAATATTATAGCCCACAATTGGAAATATTAAGAAAAAAGGAGTAAGAAAGGTGGGCAACAATGAGAAGGACAAATAAGGATGGCGACTTGGAAAAAGACCGCGTGCGCCATATGGCGGGGAACCTTACGACCAATCAGGGAGTGGGGGTGGACAATACCGACGATTCATTGAAGGCGGGCAAGCGCGGGCCGACGTTGATGGAGGATTTCATATTTAGGGAGAAGATCACGCATTTTGACCATGAAAGGATTCCGGAGCGCATCGTCCACGCCAGGGGTTCCGGAGCGCACGGCCATTTTCAGGTGTACGAAAGTCTTTCGCATCTGACGAAGGCGCATTTCCTCAGCGACCCCGAACTCGTCACTCCGGTATTCGTCCGATTCTCGACGGTGGCGGGATTCAGGGGTTCGGCCGACACCGTGCGGGACGTGCGGGGTTTTGCCGTAAAGTTCTACACGCAGGAAGGCAACTATGACATCGTGGGCAACAACATGCCCGTATTTTTTGTTCAGGACGCAATCAAATTTCCCGACGTGATTCACGCCGTAAAGCCCGAGCCCAATAACGAGATACCGCAAGCGGCCTCGGCACACGACACGTTCTGGGATTTTGTGGCCAACACGCCCGAGTCGATGCACAACGTCATGTGGCTGATGTCGCCGCGCGCGTTGCCACGGAGCTACCGTATGATGGAAGGTTTTGGCATCCATACGTTTCGTTTCATCAATGCGCAGGGGGAGTCCCAATTCGTCAAATTCCACTGGAAACCGTTGTTGGGAGTGCATTCGCTTGTGTGGGACGAGGCGCAGAAGATAGCGGGGAAGGATCCGGACTTCAACCGTCGCGACCTGTGGGAGAATATAGAGAACGGCATGCCTGCCGAGTTTGAGCTGGGCGTCCAACTGCTTGACCCGAAGGACGAGTTCAAATTTGACTTCGACATCTTGGATTGCTCCAAATTGTGGCCGGAAGAATTGATTCCGGTACGGAAGATTGGCAAGCTGACGTTGAACCGGAACGTGGACAACTTCTTCGCCGAGACGGAGCAGGTGGCGTTCTGTCCGGCCAACGTGGTACCCGGCATTGATTTTACGAACGACCCCATGTTGCAGGGGCGCTTGTTCTCTTATCTGGACACGCAGATATCCAGGCTGGGAGGACCCAACTTTCACCAAATCCCCATCAACCGCCCAATCGTGCCCGTCAACAACAACCAAAGGGACGGCATGCACCGTATGACCATTGACGCCGGCCAGACGAGTTACCATCCGAACGCGTTGAACAACAACGAGCCACATTCGGCGACGGAAGGCGAAAGCCGGTTTGAACACTACCAAGTGAGGATTGACGGGAACGTGATTCGCGAACGCAGCGAGAGCTTTAGGGACCATTTCAGCCAGCCCGCCATGTTCTGGAACAGCATGGCCGCCCACGAGCAGGTCCACATTATTGACGCGTTTTGCTTTGAGCTGGGCAAATGCCTGAACGTCAACACGCGGCAAACTCTCGTCAACATGCTTACCAACGTCAATGCGGACCTTGCCAAAGCCGTAGGGGACGGGTTGGGACTCAAGCCCGAGGGAAAAGGGAGGCCGTCGCCCAATCCCATGGCCTCGCCCGCCCTCAGTATGGATAATACGGTGAAGAGTCCCAAGACGAGTAAAACCGCCGTCATTATTGAGAATGGGTTTGACAAGGCACAGTTTGACGCCGTTACGACGGCCATTACCAAGGCGGGTGGCGTGTTTGACGTGGTGTCAAAGAAATTGGGGCCCGTACCCTCGTCCGACAAAGGGACCGTTGAATGCCGCAAAACGTATGCGACGGCGGCCTCCGTACTGTATGACGCCGTCTTCGTTCCCAGTGGGGCGCACGTTGACTCGCTAAAGACGTCCGGGGACGCCCGCCACTTTGTGAACGAGACGTACAAACACTTTAAAACCGTTGGACTGGGTGGCGACGCGCTCGGTCTGTTGAAGACGGAACGCGCCAAGGGTACCGTGTCGGAGAGCGACGTAATGGCGGGAGTCGTGACGTGTGAAGCCAGAGGCGACGCATTACGGTTTGCCGACGACTATGTTGCCGCCCTTGCCAAAGGCAGACATTTTGAACGCAGTAATGCAGTTATAGGAGTATCCGCGTGAAACGATTAATTCTCAACCTTCTCGGTTTCACCGCGCTGGCGTTTGGCGCGGTTGGAATCGTGTTGCCGATATTGCCCACCACGCCGTTCGTGATGTGTGCGGCGGGGTGCTTTGGCGCGGCAAATCCGGCTATGTACCGCCGATTGTCGAGGGGTAAATATTTTGGCGAATACATTCGGAATTATAGAGAGCGCACGGGAATCAGCAAGGCCGCACGTATACGCGGCCTTGCTTTCCTGTGGGTGTCCCTTCTCGTCTCGGGTGCGGTGGCGCAAAAACAATCCGTATGGGTGGTTCTGGCCGTGGTCGGCGTGGCGGTTACCGTCCACATCCTCACCATTCGCCGTCGATGAATTTCTCCGGTAGCCGGCAAAACATAAGCAGCCTGAAGTTTGCGTATTGTAAATCATAGCTTTGAGGTGCAGGATACCGATTTGAGAGGGAATAAGAGCGTATTTTCGGTAAATTTTCAGAATATAATTCATAATTGTTGACTTATTGGGTTGTCTCTGCTATAGTTAACGGTATCTATTACCATCAACAATATAAAACATATAAGGAAGGTGCGGCGTTATGAAGAATATGAAGGTAAAGACGAAGTTACTTACGGCGTTCATCGCAATTACGGCGATTACGCTCGTTGTCGGAATTTTTAGCATTGTCAGGCTGAACGAATTGGATGGAGAATATACTGTGGCCGTCGACGTACACGGCAAGCCTTTGGAGAACGCCGCCCACGTGTTGGGAAGCATCCATGCGGTACGTGCGGAATTGCGTGGAGCCATGCTTTTTGCCGGTGAAGCGGAGAAGGTACAGGCGCAGAGGGAACTGGTACAAGGTTTCCTTGATACTTTTGATGCGGAAGTCGCAGTATTCGATGCGGCGTTGGTACGGGAAGACACCCGCATATTGATGGATGAAGCGATGGACGCATACACCAATAAATTTTTACCTGCCGTCGAGCAGTGTCTGGCGGATGCGGAAAGTGGCGAAAAGGATACGGCTGAGTTGGCGGCGTTCATGGCGAGTGACCTAAAGCCCCATGTGGATTTGGTGATTAACAACATAAACGAATGTATGAAGATTAAGGCGGGGATGCTGGAGACGACCAGCGCCGCCGGGGACAAATTAGCCAATGACACCCTCATTATATTGGTCGTCATCATCGTCTTGGCGTTCATCATTTCGTTGGGTCTTGGAATCTACATCTCAAACCTTATCAGCAAACCCCTTAAGGTTGTGACGGCCTTTATGAAGAAGGCGGGTTCTACGGGCGACATTACGCTGACTCCGACCGATACCAAAGTGATGAGCGAACTCTCACAGGTTAGGGACGAGATTGGGGAGTTGGTTAGCGGTTCGGCCTCCTTCGTCCAACACGTTACGAATACCAGCAAGAATCTGGAAGCCGTTGCAGACGGAGATTTGACGATTGACGTCCATAAACTGTCGGAGGGGGATACGATGGGAATCGCCATGCAGAAGATGGTGGACGGCCTCAACGCCATGTTTGGCGAGATTAGCAACGCCACGGCGCAGGTTACTTCTGGTTCCAAGGAGATTGCGAGCGGTGCGCAGACCCTTGCCCAAGGCTCCACCGAGCAGGCGGCTTCCATAGAAGAATTGTCCGCATCCATCACCGACGTCTCCAACAAGACGAAGACGAATGCGGAGATGGCCGATAAGGCGGCCAAGCTTGCGGGTGCCATCATGAATAATGCGGAGAAGGGTAGCGAGCAGATGGATGGGATGATGAAGGCCGTCAAGGACATCAACGACGCCGGACAATCCATCAGCAAAGTTATCAAGTCCATAGACGACATTGCGTTCCAGACGAACATCTTGGCGTTGAACGCCGCCGTGGAAGCGGCGCGTGCCGGCGAACACGGCAAGGGCTTTGCCGTCGTGGCGGAAGAGGTTCGGAACTTGGCGTCCAAGAGTGCCGAGGCCGCCCAAGAGACGGGCATGATGATTCAAAACTCGATTGAGAAGGCGGAATTGGGTACGCGCATCGCTACGGATACGGCGGCGAGCCTTACGGAAATCGTATCGGGAATCAGTGAGAACAACCAGATAGTTGCGGATATTGCCAGGTCGTCGGAAGAGCAGTCCGACGCCATAACGCAGATTAATACCGGCGTCGACCAAGTGGCGCAGGTTGTTCAGCAGAACAGTGCCACGGCGGAGGAGAGTGCCGCCATATCGGAAGAGATGAGTGCGCAGGCGAGCGTATTGTTGGATATGGTTGGTCAGTTTAGGATAAAGGACAACGGCAGGATGGGTCAATCGTCGTACGCTCCCACCAAGTCTCAGGAACCGAAGCTTGCCATATCGGATCAGAATTCTTACGCACAGATGAACAATGATGGTGGCAAATACTAATAGTGGCATATCTTACGGCCCCTCGTTGCAAATGACGAGGGGCCTTTTTCACCTTATAGGAAAGTTCTCAATTGCGGAGCAAGTTCCACGAAGTGGAACTGTAGAGCGTTGCGCTTTTCAGTCAACGCTTTTTTACCTTATAGGAAAG
>QMCE01003668.1_pt1 | contig 16581 bp, 20 predicted proteins | sample 1821851 | NCBI WGS metagenome assembly QMCE01 (sample SAMN09453174, study PRJNA476694) | Termite gut metagenome, whole genome shotgun sequencing project. | isolation source: worker | host: Odontotermes sp. | place: South Africa:Pretoria | collected 2016-01-28
CCAGGGCCCTGGCCGCCGCCCCGGAACTGATCATCTGCGACGAAATCACCTCGGCCCTGGACCCTCTTGTGGCCGTGGACATTTTGAATCTGTTGCGGAGCATCCAGAAAAAAACCGGCGCGGCCTACCTCTTGATAACGCACGATCTAGGCGTGGTGCGGCGTATGGCCGACGAAGTCGCGGTCATGCGCGAAGGCGCCGTCATCGCCCAGGGGACTGTGGAGAGCGTGTTCGGAAATCCCGAACACCCCTATACCAGAACTTTGCTTGAAAGCGTGCCGGAGTTGCGCACTGGCTGGCTCTCTGAAATTTTGGCTGAACGCGCAGCAGCTGTACATGGAGAAGGAGAATAGAAAATGTCGAAGAATGGAATCAGCCGCCGCGAATTTATGGCCGGGGCCGCGGCCGCCGGTCTCGTCATGGGCGCCTCCGCCCTCTGCCCCGGCGGTCTCCACGCCGCCGAACCCAAAACGGGCGGCCACCTCAAAATAGGCATCAACAGCGGCGAAACCACCAACACTCTGGACCCCAGCTTCTGGGGCGAAACCTTCATGGTCACCCTGGGCTTCGCCATACACGGCGGCCTGGCGGCCATAGGCGCGGACGGAAAAATCGCCCCCGAAGTGGCGGAAAGCTGGGAAGCGGCCAAAGGCGGCCAGGAATGGATCTTCAATCTGCGCAGGGGCATAACCTTCTCCAGCGGTCAGAGCCTGACCTCGGCCAACGTCATCGACTCCTTAAACCTCCACCGGGCTCCTAATTCCAAGTCCGGCGGCAAGGCCCTCTTCGAAGCCGTCACCGACATCAAGGCCGACGGCCCGGACCGGGTCATAGTCAGCCTGTCCGCGCCCATCGTGGATTTCCCCTACCTCATGACCGATCACCACATCCAGATTCTGCCTTCCCGGAGCGGCGCGGCCGACTGGAAGTCGGGCGTGGGCGCGGGTCCCTACATCCTGGAAGAGTTCCAGCCCGGCGTGCGCGCCCTTTTGAAGCGCAACCCCAACAGCTACCGCCAGGGCTATCTGGATTCGGCCGAACTCATCAACATCCCGGACGCGGCGGCCCGTCAGGCCGCGCTTTTGAGCGGCTCGGCGGACGTCATCAACCGCATTGATCTGAAGACCGCCGACCTCTTGGGCCGGAGGAAGGGCATCAGCGTGGAGGACGCCAGGGCCAAGCTGCATTACTGGATGGTGCTGGATACCGAAGTCGCGCCCTTCGACAATCCCCAGGTGCGCGAGGCCTTGAAATACGCCCTCAACCGCCAGGAAATGCTGGACGTTATTTTGAACGGGCACGGCGTGGTGGGCAACGACCAGCCCATCACCGCCGCCTATCCCTACCATGATCCGGGTCTCAAGGCCAAGGCCTACGATCCCGAAAAGGCCAGAGCCATTCTCAAGGCGGCGGGCCACGAAAACCTGGAATTCACCATCACCGTGTCCGACACCGTGTTCAGCGGGGCCGTGGACATGTGCGTGCTCTACCAGAAGCAGGCGGAAAAAGCCGGCATCAAGGTGAACATCAACCGCCTGGCGCCCGACGGCTACCTGGCTTCCATCAACGCCAGCCCGCCCGCCGCCTACATGACCTGGTGGGCCGGCCGGGCCTCGGAAAACACCATGCTCACCGCCGGCTTCAGCGCAAGCAGCCCCTGGAACCGCAGCCACTGGAAAAACGCCGAGTTCAACGAACTTTTGGCCGCGGCCCGGCAGGAACTGGACGAGAAAAAACGCCGAGGATATTATTACACCCTGCAGCGCATCGTCAGCGAAGACAGCGGGGTCATGATTCCCGTCTTCGCCAACACGGTCTGCGCCTACAATTCCGACAAGGCGGCCCACGGCAGATACGTGAGCGGCGAGTGGGATCTGGACGGCGGGCGCATCGTGGAAAGATGGTTCTTGGCCTAACAGCCGCGTTCGTGTTACTATTCATTAAAGCATTCATCCCGCTCGTGCGGCGGGAAAAACTTTTTGAAAATAGATGCGCGGGCGGGCTGGAGCCGAAGGCGACTTGAGCCCGCGCAGCTTGTTTCAAAAACTTTTTCCCCGAAGTACGAGCGGAATAAAGGAGAATCCTATGGGACGTTTTGGAATATGGGAGGTCCTGGTCATTTTGGCCATAGCCGCCCTGGTCTTCGGGGGCAAGCGTCTGCCCGAACTGGGGCGGGGGCTGGGAGCCGGCCTCGCCAATTTTAAGGAAGCCCTAAAATCAAAGCCCGACGAAACGGACGCGGGCGATTCCCGGAATTCTTAAATGGAATACGCCATGCTCGGCATAGGCTGGATGGAACTGGCGGTGATCGCGGCGGTGGCCCTTTTGGTGGTCGGCCCGGAAAAACTGCCGGAAATGGTTCGGGGCGCGGCCTCCCTGTATCAGAGGCTGCGCCGGGCCTTCATCAACGCCCAAAGCACGGTCAGGAGCGAAATGGCGATTTTGGAGCGGGAGATCAAGGAGGCGGCGGAATCTTCGCCGGATGAAAAAAAGTGAAGGGCGCTGAAAAATCCGCGGAGACCATGAGCCTTTTGGGGCACCTCCGCGAAATGCGCCGCCGGATGATCCAAAGCTTCGCGGTTTTGGTCGTCGCCTGCGCCGTCGTCTATCAGTACGCCGACCCCCTCTTGAGCGTCCTCACCGCCCCCTTGCGGGATGTCCTGCCGAACGCTCCCCTTATCTTCACCGGGCTTCAGGAACCCTTCATGGTCAAGCTGAAAATAGCCGTGTGGGGCGGCGTCATCTTAAGCTCTCCCTTCTGGCTGTACCAGTTCTGGGCTTTCGTGGGGCCGGGCCTGTACCGCTCCGAACGGCGCGGAGCCCTGGGTCTCGCCGCCTCGGGCCTTCTGCTTCTTCTTCTGGGAGCGGGTTTCGCCTATGCCCTGGTCATGCCCCTCTCCTTCCGTTTTTTCCTGGAACAGGGCGGCGAACTGTTGGCCCCCATGCTGGCGGTGAATCAATACCTGTCCCTCTCCATGACCTTCATTTTGGCCTTCGGGCTGGTGTTCCAGATGCCCCTGGCCCTGGTTTTCTGCGGCCGCCTGGGGCTCGTGGACGCGCCCATGCTGCGGCGGGGCCGCCGTTACGGCATACTCGTAATTTTCATCGTCGCCGCCGTTCTCACGCCGCCGGACGTGGTCAGCCAGTGCCTTTTGGCCGCGCCCATGCTGGTTTTGTACGAAGCGAGCATTTTTCTGGTGGCGAAAGGCGGCCGGGCCGGAAACGAAACAGGACTTGACCCTTCTTCAATAGCAGGAGATTTTTGATATGACCCCCAAGGAAAGAAGCGAGGCCATAGCCAAGGGCCTGGCCGCCGACAGACTGCCCGTGAATCCCAACATAGCCAACGGAGCGGCCAGGGTTCACGGCTGCAAAATTTCCGAATTCAATTACAATCCCAAGACGCTGGCCGAGGCCCAGGTGTCGGCCTACCGCCGCTTCGGCTCGGACGGCATCAGGATTTTCACCGATCTGTTCGCCTGGGCCGAGGCTATGGGCGCGACCGTGACCCATCCGGAAGACTACACCGTAGATCTGGAAAAACCGGCCATTGAAAGTTTGAGCCAGATAGACAAGCTGCGGCCCGCCGATCCCAAAAAAGACGGCCGCCTGCCGGTGTATCTGGAGGCGATGGATTACCTTCTGGAGGCCGTGGGCGACGAAGCCGCCTGCTCGGCGGGCGTGGTCGGTCCCTTCACCAATTTTTTCTTTTTGTACGGGGTGGACGACTCTCTCCGGCTGATGCGCAAAAATCCCGAAGCCGTGCACAAGCTGTGCAGGGTTTCCCTGGAAACCTGCCGGGCCTATCTGGACGCGGCGATTGACAAAGGCATGTCGCCCACCATTTCGGAGCCCATGTCCTCCAATACGGTGGTGAGCCCCCAGGCCTTCCGGGAATTTTCCCTGCCGTATTTGAAGGAACTGGTTGACTTCGTGAAAACGCGCGGCAAATCGCCGGTCATCCATATCTGCGGGGAAACGAAATATATCTGGGAAGACGTGGCCGACCTGGACATAGCCGGTTTCAGCGTGGACAACGTCGTTGATTTGAAGAAATGCTGCCAGACTATAGGCCACAAAACCAAAATCATGGGGCATGTGGACCCAGGCGGCGTCATGTACGCGGGAACGCGGGCGGACGTGCGGCGCAAAACCCTGGAGTGCATCCTGGAGGCCTGGGATTCGCCCAAAGGCTATGTGGTCATGTCCGGGTGCAGCCTGCCCGTGGACACCCCCTTCGAAAATATCGACGCCATGATGGATACCGTGCGGGAAGTGGGCTACCCGGTGAATCCCGACAAGGTCAAGGCCATGCTGGAAGCGGCGGCTGATTAACGGCAAGCCGCCGGCTTTCTTGCGAACATTCCGAAGCCGTATGCCGTCGAAGACCCTCTCGCCACTGATTTTAGTTCCTATTTCCGCGACTTTGCGCTATAATAAACAAGGAATTAGAAATGAATTCGCAAGGAGGTCTCCATGTTTAAACTGTCCGCCATAGTCTGCGCCACTGATTTATCGGAAGGTTCAAATAAGGCCCTGCCCATTGCCGCCGCCCTGGCCAGCCGCCACTCGTCCAAACTCGTCGTCGCCCACATAATCGATCTGCCCGCCGTCACTCCTTACGGCGAAACCATGATCGATCCCCAGGAACTGCGCGGGCGGGTCGAGCAGTCGGCCCGAGCCCAGATCACCGACATCCTCTCCCATTGCGAAGAGGTGGAGTGGGAGCTCAAAATCGCCATCGGCTATCCGGCCAAGGAAATCATTCAGATAGTGGAGGATTCAAAGGCCGACATGGTGGTGGCGGCCACGCATACCAGAAGCGGCATTGAACGCCTTTTGCTGGGCTCGGTCAGCCGCAAGCTGATGCACACCCTGGACGTGCCGCTCCTCATCGTTCCCGGCGACATCTCAATGGAACAGATCAGCCGCAAGGTGGAATCCATCCTCATCGCCTGCGACTTTTCGCCCGATTCGGCGGACGCCGTGCGCTGGGGCATTGATTTCGCCCAGGCCTTCGAGGCCAGACTGACCCTGGCCACGGTCATAGAACCGTCCCAGCTTTCGCAGATTTTGAAGCTGGACCCCCAAAAAGAACACGCTATGGCCGATAAACTGCAGGACGATCTCCGCCAAAAACTCCGCGAAATAGTTTCCGACGCGGATTTTTCCTCCGTGCACCCCGAAACCGTCGTCCTGGCCGGTCAGCCCCACGAGGAACTGAACAAATACGCTATTTTGAATCACGTGGATTTGATCGTGATGGGGGTTCATGGGCGCGGCATAATCGAAAATCTTCTGGTGGGCTCCACCACCGACCGCCTGGTCCGCCTCGGCGAGTTCCCGGTCATGGCCGTGCGCTACAAGGGTGAAGCTTCGTAGAACTATTTGCCTAGACAGAAGCGGCTGAAAATTTCATCCAGAATATCTTCGCTGTAGGCGCGGCCGCAAATGCGGCCGATGGCGGAAAGGGCCGTCTGAAGTTCGTAGGCGCAGATATCCGGGGGCTGGCCCTCTTTCATGGCCCCCAAGGCGGCGGAGAGAGCCGCCTTAGCCTCTTTCAGGGCGGCTGTGTGGCGCAGGTTGGGCGCGGCCTCCGGCGGCTCGGGCTGTTCGCTTCCGGCGACCATCTTTAAAACCAGGGCTTTCAGCTCTGAAAGCCCCCGGCCCGTGCGGGCGGAAACGGCCGCCTCGGGGAGGCCGCCGCCGCTCCCGGACGGTGGCGCGGCCAAATCGGTTTTATTCCACACCATTATGCCGCGCCCCGGCGGCATAATGGCCGGATCGACCTCGTCCCCTTCGCCGCCGCGCGCGGCGTCCCTCACCCACAAAACAATATCCGCATTTTCCAGCCGTTCCAGACTGCGGCTTTGCCCCAATGCGTCCAGCGCGTCCAGGGGCGCCTTGGACAGGCCGGCGGTGTCGCACAATTCCAGGGCCAGCCCCGACCAGACGGCGTCCGCCGTGATGAAATCGCGGGTGGCGCCCGGCGTTTCGCTCACCAAAGCCCGGTCGCGGCCCAAAAGGGCGTTGAAGAGGCTGGATTTGCCCACGTTGGGCGCGCCGATGAGGGCCAGGCGCAAACCTTCCCTGTAGAGCCGCCCCTCCTCGGCCTCGGCCAGGAGTTTTTCCAGGGGCCGGAGGGCCTCTTCGCGTATTTTCCTTTCCAGTTCGGTCAGGTTTATTGAAACTTCCTCGCTGAAATCAATGGCCGCTTCCAATTCCGCCAGGACGGAAAAAATGGCCTGGTGAACGGCGAGCGTTCTGGCGGAGAGGCCCCCGGCCAGCTGGCGGGCGGCCAGGGCGGCCTCCGCGTCGCTTTTGGCCGCAATGAGATCGGCCACGGCCTCGGCCTGGGCCAAATCCAGGCGTCCGTTTTCAAAGGCCCGTCGGGTGAATTCGCCGGGTTCGGCCAGGCGGGCGCCGGCGGCCGTGACCGCCGCCAAAAGCCGCGCGCTCACGGCCGGGCCGCCGTGGCCCTGTATTTCCGCGCAGTCTTCGCCCGTGAAGGAATTGGGCGCGGGAAAGTGGACCGCCAGAACCTCGTCGATGAGTTCGCCCCCCGGAAAACGCGCTTCCCCAAAGCGCATGAAGCGCGGCGGCCATATATCCGTCCCGCTTTTGGGGGTGAAAACGCGCCGGAGAACATTCAGGGCATCGGGGCCGGAAAGTCTGATGACGGAAATGGCCCCGAGGCCCTGCGCGGTGGATATGGCGGCGATGGTGGAATTCATTTTGCGGGGGAATCTATGACGAAGGTGACCGGGCCGTCGTTTACGAGGGCAACTTCCATGTGGGCGCCGAAGCTGCCGGAGGCCACGGCCAAACCCAGGGCGGCCAGTTTGGCTTTGAAATATTCATAAAGTTCGAGCGCGTCGCCGGGGGCGGCGGCCTGATCGAAACCGGGGCGGCGGCCGCGCCGGCAATCGCCGTACAGGGTGAACTGGCTCACCACCAGAACCTGACCGCCCACTTCGCGCACGGATAGGTTCATCTTGCCTTCCGCGTCGTAAAAAATTCTTAAGGCCGCCAGTTTTTCCGCCAGCCAGTCGGCCTCGGCCCGGCCGTCGCCCTTGGCCACTCCCAAAAAAACAAGAAGGCCAGGGCCGATGGAGCCGATTTCTTCGCCCTCCACCCTGACCGAGGCCTTCGCCGCCCGCTGCAACAGTATACGCATATAAAACCCGATCACTAATGAAAAGCTGATTAATTCAGCCCCCGCCTAATTGGCGATTTTTTCCTTCGCCTGTTCCTCCGCTTTCAAAGCCCAGGGCAGAAAGGAGCCCTGAAGCCGGCGATAGGCCGTTTCAGGGGAAAGTTTGGCCTGACGGAGGGCGGCCATGACGCTTTCGCCGTCTTCCTCCTTGAAACTGATGGCCAGGCCGCAATTGGGATTGACCTCTTTGGGCACGGGTATCAGTTCGAAGGGCAGTTCCAGCTCATCCAAAAGGTCCTCGGCGTTCAGGACCGCCGTGTTGGAAGCGAACACCAGAATTATATGGCCGCCCGTCGCGATGAGGGGCCAGGGCATTTCCGGCGACAGGACGACCGGTTCCAAAAAGGTCATATTCCACCCCTATGGAGGAAAGGACAAAAGGGCGGCGCTCACGCGTTTCGTTTTGCCCCTTCGTATTTTGTACGCTTTATGGGCGCGTCTGTCAAGTTTCTTATACCAGGCCCGCTGTTGGAACGGAGGCGGTAATAATGGGCTGCCCGCTTTCGCTTTTGGCCTGCTCCGCCAGGCTTTTCATGGTTTCGCGCAGCTTTGATTCCTCACGCTTCAGGCGGCGGTGTTCGTAAATGATGGAGCCGAACATGGCGGCCAGACATACTCCGGAATAGATATAGGGCATAAATCACCTCCAGCTAAATTCGCAAACCCGGACAGATTTTCCCGCCCCGGAAGCTCTTGCCTTTCTGTGAAGCAATTTAAATGCCAAAACAGAGCGTCACTGTTTGGCAGGGGTAAGAGGCTAAAGAGGGGGCTTTGCCCTTCCACCCCCCAAGTGGTTTCCGGGAAAGGCAGCCCCTTGGCCCCTTACCGCGAAGCGAAATTCCTAACGGAATTTCGCTTCGTTTATGTGGACGGCTGTAGAATAAATTGTAGTCGTGCGCGGAAAATATAGATGGCGTTTGGCTGGCATGGCGGCTGCCTCTGGCGCCTCATTATGCCCCGGCGGAGCGCTGTGCGAGCCGCGACCCTTAGGACTTGTTCGTAAATAAGGGATTTTGTTCTCTGGCGAGGCGCGAGCTCTTTTTAAGCGCAGGAATATTGGACATATTTCGAGCATTAAAAAGTACCGGATGCGAAGCATCCGGGGGGTGCAGGGCGAAGCCCTGCCGCTACTGGCTCATCTCATCGTACCAGTCTCTCAAGGCGGCCTTGTCGCTGTTGGATTGGCGCAGGGCCTCGCGGAGGGACAGGCTGAAATTCAAAAGGTCGCCGCCCGTGCGGCCCTTGAGTCTGGGTTCGGGAACTTCCTGCAAATAGACGACCGGAGGGAGAGCCGGGAGAGCGGGCGGGCAGCTAACGGGGGAGCAGGCACTCAATGAGAGGATCAGGGCACAGAGCGTCAGCCCACAGCCTGGCTTCTGGATCATTATCGTACACCTCGCTTAGTTTTTCATGAAGGGCCGCGCTTTCGTCGGCCAGGCGGCGCCGCTCGGCCTCGCGGGCCGTGAGCGCGTCGCGGTTTCGGGACAGTTCGGCGGAAAGGCTTTGATTGACCCTTTGCGCGTCCGTGAGGCGGCGGCTCAAGTTTTCATTTTCCGCCGCCAGCATTTTGATTCTGGCGAAGCCCAGCAAAAGGACGGCCGCCAGGGCCAGGGCGGCCAGGGGTTTAATGCCGCTCATCCTCTTTATTCCTCCTCTCCGGTCGCCTCGATGGCGGCCTGGGCCGCCCCGGCCTGGAGGCTGAATTTATAGCCGCGCGCGCGGGAATCCAGGCGGTTGAAAACGGCCACGGCCAAAATCAGGGCGTAGACTATGAGGTTGTTGAGCTCCGCGAAAAGGCCCAGGGGCAACAGGGCCAGCCCGAAGGCGGCGGCCAGGGCCAGCATGATTTTGCTGCTTTGAATGCGTGTCGGGCGCTCGGAGGGGGCGGGATTCCCCCGCCCCGAATCGGGATTTTTCATGCCGGCCTCCACTTGGCCCGGCGCAGCCACCCTTCCAGGAATTTTTCCTGGCTGCGGTCCCTCTTCACAATGGCTTTGTAATAATCCGACTGCCTAATGACGAAGGCGTCCAGAAAGCGCCCGTCGAACTTCTCCCCGTATTCGGTCACGAGTTCCTTAACAGCGGCGATGGTTGCGCGGCCGATTTTGCCGTCCACGTGCAGTTTCGCTCCCATGTCGTTCAGGACGCTCTGCACGAATTTTTTGACCCGCCCCAGGCCGACGTTGACGCCCGTATCAAAAACCTTGGCGTAAGGATTTGGCGGCAGTTTCAAGGCCTCAAGGGGCAGCCAAAATTCTTTGAAATAAAATTCGGCGACCAGTTTTTCCATTTCCGCGTTTTTGGCGAAATAGGCGTCAATGGCTTTGGCTGTTGTTTTGCCCTTGCGTTTGGCCTCGTCTATCAGGGGCCAGCCGCCCCACCCCGGCCAGTTTGTGCGGGAAATGCCCCTGAAGGTTTCGCCGCCCCGGTCGCCGGGGACATTGGCGTAACCGCCTTCAAACGTAAGCGTGTGCTTCAAGGCCTGATTGAAATCCATAACTCACCCCAGAAATCTAATGATATGCCCGGCCGCGAGGCTGAGCAGGGTGGCCGCGCCGACAACTTTATACTTGTCGTATTCCAGTTGCCGCAGCCGCTGTTCCATGTGTTCAAGCTGTTCCGAGCGCGTGTCGCAACGCTCGGAGAGTTTCGTTTCAATGCGCGTCAGGCGGTCGGAAATAACCGCCAACTGGTTTTTCAGCTCCACAATCTGGCTGTCGCCCATAATCTGTACTCCGTATAATTCAGTATAGTCGGAAAATCCGCCTTTGTCCAACACCATAATAGGGCAAAGCCGGGCGAAAGGCGCCCCGGCCAGATGTCCGGCTTTGTTTTGGCATGGAATTTGTTATAATATGGTTTGGAGGCGGACGATGAAACAGGGCCCCCGGAAAGGCGAGAAAATGAAGTCGCTTATTTTGTGCGTATTGTTGATGTCGGGCGCAATCTTTCTTCCCGGACAGGCCGGGGCGGAAGACCCGGTGGACCTGGCGGCCCTGCAGGAGGCGGGGCTGAGCCCGGAGACCATCGGCCGCTATCTGGCCCAAAACCTTGACGGCACGCGCCTCGCGCCGCCCATCAGGGCCGATCTTCTTTCGCGCCTGGGGGAATATGGGGGCGACGAGCTGGCGGCGGCCTATTTGAAGCTGGATAAGGAAACGGCCTACCAGACGCGGCGCGATTTTTCGCCCGAAGTCGTTGAAGGGCTTTTGGCCGGCGACGTGGGGGCGGACAAATTGAAAAATGTTTTGGAGGCCGAGACGGCCAAGGCCATAAAGAACGCCGGGGCCGCGCCGCCTCTCGCTCCGCCCGCGCCGTCGTCCACGCCGCGCCCGAACGCCGCCCCGCCTCGGGCGGAGATTCTGGAAAGCGATTTGCCCGCGCCGCCGCAGCCCCGTGAGGCGCCAACGGTTCCGCCAAGGCCGCCCGCCTTGCCGGCGGCTGCCCCGCCTCAAGCGGCCGCCGCGCCGCAGGCGCCGGCTCCGCAAGTAAGCGCCCCGGCGCCGCCGGCCGCGCCGCAGGCGCGCTTTCAGAGACTGCGGCCGGGCGAGGCGGCTGATCCCGGCAGCCCCCTGCGGCCTCCCCTGGATACTTACGAACTTCGCGCCCCCGCCGCCGAAGGCCCGCGCCTGGGCGTGACGGAACGCGAACTCGCGGACGGGCACAGGGTGGAGGTGAACACTATGGGCGATCCGAACCTGGTGGGACAGGAAGTCATAGAGCGGCCCAGCGGACGCAAGGTCTACCGCTATCACAGCGGCAACACCGGAAAAGCGGCCCCCATGACCGACCCGGAACAGGAAAGGCGCAACCGGGAGGATTTGATGATAATCCACAACAAGTGATTCTATTTTTGAATTTTTGGCGTGAGAGGCGGAGAGCCGCCGCCCCACAATTTACTGGAAGAATTTTTCGCGGGCGATATCGACAAGAGCCGACATTCACTCTCGACGCCATACCGCCGCAACCATAATTATAATGCTGAATTGACGCATCCGATATTTAAGCGTATAATAATAAGGTTAAATTCTTGAAAGCGTGGTTTTTGCTATGACAGATGAAAATATGGAAATGCCGGTCCCGGCCCCGCAGGACGACGAGGACAGCCCGGTTATTCGCGCCCGTTTCGACAAGGCCGGGGAATTGCGTCAGGGCGGTCTGCATCTCTACCCGAACACCTTCAGGCCCCGGCATAAAATCGCCGATCTGCGCGAGCGTTTCGAGGACCTTGCGCACGACGATTTTGAAAATATGGCGGACGTCTTCACCGTGGCCGGGCGCGTCATGGCCCGCCGCGATTACGGCAAATCATCTTTTTTCGATATAGCGGACCCCTCGGGGCGAATGCAGGCCTATCTCAACAAGCAGTCCGTGGACGCGGAGACCTTCGCCCTCTTCAAAAAACTGGATATCGGCGACTGGGTGGGCCTCTCCGGGCGGCTCTTCAAAACCAAAACCGGCGAACTCACCCTCATGGCCAATCATCTGGAACTGGTGACCAAGAGCCTCTGGCCCCTGCCCGAAAAGTTTCACGACATCAATGTTGAAATGCGCTATCGCCAGCGTTACGTCGATCTCATCATGAACGAGGAGAGCCGCCGCGTCTTCCTTCTGCGCTCCAAAATCGTGGCCGCCATCCGCGAATTCATGAGCGCCAGGGACTTCGTGGAGGTGGAAACCCCCATGATGCACGCCATCCCCGGCGGGGCCGCGGCCAAGCCCTTCGAAACTTTTCATAACGCGCTGGACCGCAAGCTATACATGCGCATCGCCCCGGAGCTCCACCTCAAAAGGCTTCTGGTGGGCGGTTTCGACCGGGTCTTTGAAATCAACCGCTGTTTCCGCAACGAGGGTTTGAGCGTCCAGCACAATCCCGAATTCACCACCCTGGAATTTTATCAGAGTTTTGCCGATTTCAACGATCTGATGGATTTGACCGAGGAGCTTTTCGTCCACGTGGCCGAAAAAACCCTGGGCACGACCGAAATCCAGTATCAGGGGACCCCGGTCAGCCTGGCCAGGCCCTGGCGGAGACTGACCTGGGACGAGGCGCTGGTGGAGATCGGCGGCATGCCCCGCGAAGCTTTAAGCGATCACGCGGCCGCCCTGGAATTTTTGAAGTCCATCGGCGGCGAAAGATCAGACAAGGACGCGCCGGGCAAGGTGCAGGCCAAGATTTTCGACATCCTGGTGGAGCCCAAGCTCATCAACCCCACCTACATCACCCGTTACCCGGCGGACATCAGCCCCCTGGCCCGCCGTAACGACAAGGAACCCGACTTCACCGACCGCTTCGAGCTGTTCATCACGGGCCGCGAACTGGCCAACGCCTTTTCCGAGCTGAACGACGCCCTGGACCAGCGCGGGCGTTTCCAGGCCCAGGCGGCCGAGCGGGCGGCGGGGGACGAGGAATCCATGTATATGGATGACGACTACGTGCGGGCTTTGATGTACGGCATGCCCCCGGCGGCGGGCGAAGGCGTGGGCATTGACCGCATGGTCATGCTTCTGGCCGACGTGCCCACCATAAAAGACGTGATCCTCTTTCCCCACATGCGCCCCAGCAGGGCATAGGCAGGGCGCAGCCCTGCACCCCCGGGCAGGGCATAGCCCTGCACCCCCGGATGCTCCGCATCCGGTACGCGTAGTGAAGGCTTTGGCCCGCACAGCGTTCAGCCGCGACCTTACTGGGTGGCGCATGAAGAAAATCATACCGGCCATACCGCGAGCCGCCGACCAGCCAAGGAGAGCCGCCGCTTTTCAATCTGAAACGCGGCGAGTTGTTGAGCGAGGCGAGTGAAGCGAGACGAGCGAAACTTGTTCGAAGCCGCGCGAAGATTGAAAAGCGGCGGCTCTCCGCGACGAAGGTGCACAAAAACACAATGAGAATCGAAAAAAGCATCGCCTTCCGCTATATGAAGGCCCGGCGCAAGGGGAATTTCATCTCCCTCATCACCCTCATTTCCCTCATCGGGGTGGGGCTGGGCGTCGCCTCCCTCATCGTGGTTCTGGCTGTCCTGGCGGGCTTTGAAAGCAATCTGAAGGAAAAATTCCTGGGCATAACCTCCCATGTGGTCATCATGAGCGTGGGCGGCGGCATAGCCGACTGGGAGGAGCGGGTGGAGACGCTCAAAAAACTTCCCGGCGTCAAAAACGCGGAGCCCTTCGTCTACGGCCAGGCCCTGGCCTCCGGCCCCGGCGGCCCCAGCGGAGTGATGATCAAAGGCATAGACCCGGAAGCCTCCGGCTCGGGCGGCCAGCTTTCCAACATGAGCCTCACCCCCGGCGGCCTGGAATTTCTCAAGGACCCCGGCGATTTCAGCTATCCGCCCGTCATTTTGGGGCGCGAACTTTCCCATCAGCTTAACGTGTATCAGTATGACGAAATCAGCGTCATCTCCCCCTTCGGCCGCGTCACCCCCTTAGGCTCCCGCGCCCCCCTTACGCGCATCTTCCAGATGGCCGGGAGCTTCCATTCCGGCCTCTTCGAGTACGATTCCAACATGGCCTACATGAGCATCCCCGAGGCCCAAAGCCTCATGGCCATGCCCGAGGGCGAAGTCTCCACCATCGAGCTTCTGGTGGACGACGTCTACAAGGCCGCCGAAGTGAAGGAAGCCGCTTTGCGTGCCCTGGGCGAAGACTCTTTCTGGGGCCGCGACTGGATGCAGATGAACATCAATTTGTTCGCCGCCCTGAAACTGGAGCAGGCGGCCATGTTTCTGGTTCTGACCTTGACAATCGTCGTCGCGGCCTTCAACATCGTGGCCACTCTGGTGATGATGGTGACGGAAAAGAAGCGCGACATAGCCATTTTGAAATCAATGGGCGCCACGGCCAAGCAGATTCGCCGCATATTCACCATCCAGGGCATGAGCGTGGGCCTTTTGGGAACTTCCGGCGGCCTCGCGGTCGGGGTAGGGCTCTGCATCATCCTGCGCCAGTATAAATTCATCAGCCTGCCCCCGGATATTTACATGATGGACAGCCTGCCCGTGGAAATGCGCCCCATTCACCTTATCCTCACCGTGGGCGTGACCCTTCTCATCAGCTACCTGGCCACCATCTACCCCTCGCGGCGGGCGGCCTCTCTGGACCCGGCGGAGGCTTTGCGCTATGAATGACAAACTGATCATGCGGGCGCGGGGCCTGTCCAAGGTTTTCGCCAGCGGGCACGAGGAACTCTCCATCCTGTCGGGCCTGGACCTGGATATTGAGGAGGGCCGCTCCGTGGCCGTCCTGGGCGCTTCCGGTTCCGGCAAGTCCACTCTGCTCTATATTTTGGGCGGCCTCGACCGGCCCAGCGCCGGGGAGGTGACTTTCGAGGGCCGGCCTTTGTTCGAAAAAAACGCGGACGAACTGGCCGCCTGGCGCAACCGCGCGGTGGGCTTCGTCTTCCAGTTCCACCACCTCCTGGGGGATTTCACGGCCCTGGAAAACGTGGCCATACCCGCCCGCCTGGCCGGATTTTCCACGTCCGAGGCAGAGGACATGGCCCGCCCGATTCTGGCGCGGGTGGGTTTGGGCGAACGCCTGACCCACAAGCCCGGCCAGCTTTCCGGCGGCGAGCGGCAGAGGGTGGCCCTGGCCCGGGCCCTGGTCATGTCCCCGCGCCTTCTCCTGGCCGACGAACCCACGGGCAACCTGGACGGCAAGAGCGCGCGCCTGGTCAACGACCTCATTGTGGAACTGGTGGCGGAAAAAAATCTGGCGGCGGTTATCGTGACTCACAACGTCCAGCTGGCCGCGATGCTGGATACAGCCTTGGAGCTTTCCGGGGGAAAGCTTTTGCCGGCCAAATAGAAAAGTGGTATTATTTTTCCATGAACAGCAAAAACCGCAAGACGCTGGAAGCCATTTTCGCCGTTCCTGTCCGGGCGGACATCAAATGGGCCGATATTGAGGCCCTGTTCGCCGCTTGCGGCGGAGCGCTGGAAGAAGCGCGGGGGTCGCGGGTGTGCGTGGAAATCAATGGAGTTATTGCCCACTTCCACCGTCCGCACCCGCAACCTGACACTAACAGGGGCGCGGTCAAGTCCGTTCGCCGCTTCCTTGAAAACGCCGGGGTGAGGCCATGAGCATAATTACTTACAAGGATTACCAGGGCAAATTTGAATACGATCAAGAGGCCGACATTTTTCATGGAGACGTCCTCCATCTTACAGACGTCGTCACCTTTCAGGGCCGCTCCATTGACGAACTCAAGGCCTCCCTGGCCGAATCCGTCGAAGTGTATCTGGAATACTGCGCGAGGAAAGGCAGGGCGCCGCAAAGGCCCTTTTCCGGCACGTTCAACGTGCGCCTTGATCCTGAAATGCACCAGCGGCTTTCCCTCTTGGCGGCCCGCGAAGGTTTGAGCCGCTTGAAAAAGCGCTTGCCTCACAGAACATCTGAAAATAAAAAATTGCTGTAAAATTGCCATTTTACAACCAATATGGCCTTCAATTGGCCTAAAAGGCGTTTTTTTGCTTGTAATTTGACGGCAAAAACAAAATAATAGAACATTCAGTAATTTAATGCCAAGCGCACCCAGGGCGCCCGAGGGTTATACTTATGAAGAAATTTGTCTGGTTGCTGATGACGAGTCTGGCCTTTTTGCTCAACGCCTCCCCGGCCCCGGCCCAGGAAGGGCAGCGCGTGGCGGTTATGCCCTTCGTGCTCTCCGCCGAGGGCGCTCAGTTGGAACAGTTGAGCCGCCTCTCCCAGGGCCTCACCAGCATGGTGGTGGAAAGCCTCGCCGCCCAGGGCTTCGTGCCCATAGCCATGAGCAACACCGCGCTCGCCAGCGCCGACCAGGCCGTTCGCGCCCAGGCCGCCGAACTGGGCGCTGATTACATACTCTACACCAACGTCACCAGAAGCGGCGAGCGTTTCAACATGACGGGCCAATTGGCGGCCCTCTCGCCCGGCGGGCGTTCCAGCCAGCGCGTCAGCGTCACGGCGGAAGCCTCCACGGCTCTGCCGCAAACAGCCGAGCGCATGGTGCTCATGGTCACCGACCACCTCTACGGCACGGGCGTCCGGGTCTCCTCCGTCACGGTCTCCGGCAACACTATGGTGGATTCCCAGGCCATTTTGAACTCCCTGCGCATCCGCCCCGGCGGCGCCTATAACGAGGCCAAGGCCACCAGCGACATCAAGCGCATCTACGGCATGGGCTATTTTGAAGACGTGCGGGTGGAGACCAGCGGCTCCGCCGTCCACTTCATCGTGGTGGAAAGGCCTCAGCTTGGGGCCATCGTCTTTCGCGGCAATGAAAAAATCGATGACGACGAACTTCTGGAAGGCCTGGGCATCAAGACTTACGACGTCCCCAGCGAAAAGGCCATCGCCGATTCCGTCAACTACATCAAGCAGTTATATAC
>QMCE01001398.1_pt1 | contig 16572 bp, 13 predicted proteins | sample 1821851 | NCBI WGS metagenome assembly QMCE01 (sample SAMN09453174, study PRJNA476694) | Termite gut metagenome, whole genome shotgun sequencing project. | isolation source: worker | host: Odontotermes sp. | place: South Africa:Pretoria | collected 2016-01-28
AAGAATCAGAGAGATAGTCACTCCCAAAAAACGGGGGACGGCGAGATATTCGATAGGGTCAACGCCGACCGAAACATACGCCTCTATTTCGTGAGAAATTACCATTCCGGCAATTTCCGTGGCGATAGCGGTGGCGGAACGGGCGATAATAATAAAAGCGGTCAACAGCGGCCCCAGTTCACGGGTGATAATCGTGATGAGCAGGGGATACAGGAGCTGTTCCTGCGAAATTCGCGCCAAATTTGGCAAGCCGAATACTATAACTGCCGCCCCGATACCCAGCGCAAGCAGGCTGGAAATTCCCATCGCCTGAACAAAGGTAAAAAAAATCTGCATGACAAGAACACGGCGGGACGCTTGCCCCCGTTTGATAAATGAACCGACTCCGCGCAAGGTTTTGGCAAAAAAGCCAAGATTATAAAAAAGCAACTGAATTTTTAAAGTAAGTCCACTCATATCCTTGTCATAGTATATCCAATGTTGTAAAATTTGAATATAGTAAAATTGCGATGTGTTTATGATGATGGTGAATATTGCGGTGTTGTCCGCTTTGGGAGTGATTGCCGCGCTGCTTTTTTGTCTGCGCCAAATCCTGAAAAAAAACAAAATTTTCGCTGAGTATACAGAGAAACGGCTGTATCAACAGGAACTGATAATCGCCATTACCCAGAGTTTAATTTCTTCTGATGATTCGGGGACGCTGATCCACAATGCCCTTATGATGCTTGGAATGTCGATGAAACTGAGCCGCTGTTTTCTGGCGCGGCCTAACGGCGAAACTGGCAGTATACAATTTTTATACGAGTGGGTGGATTCAAAACAACAGCTTTCGCCGCTTCCCCGCCGGGAAATTTCATTTGCCTCTGGAGATATTCTGTACGATGTTTTTATTGTCAGAGGTGATGTTCATCTGGCCTGTGACAATATTGACGACACTCCCGAACTTGCGGGCGCGTTCGACGGCGCGGAATTCAAATCTTTTGTCTGTGTTCCCGTGACGCTCTACAGCCAGTTTTGGGGGATCATAATCGCTCAGTGTGACACAACTAGACACTGGGAGGAGGGGGACATACGCCTTCTCAAATTGGCGGCGGGAGCTGTTGTAAGTTTGTTAATGCGGGTTGAAACCGAATCTGAGCTTATCCGGGCGAAAGAGCTGGCGGAACTTTCCAGCAGGGCAAAAACGAATTTTCTTTCCCGCATGAGTCACGAAATGCGAACGCCGATGAACGCGATTATCGGCATGACCACAATCGCCCGCGATTCCGCCGATCCCGAAAAAATTATTAATTGTCTTACAAAAATCAACGAAGCGTCCGTTCACCTGCTGGGAGTTATCAACGATATTTTGGATATGTCAAAAATCGAGACGGGAAAATTTGACATTGTTATACAAGAATTTGATTTTGAAAAAATGCTGAAACGGGTGTGCGGCATGATGGATTTTAAGCTGAAAGAAAAAAAGCTTAATTTTATCGTTCGTGTTGATTTAAATATACCGCCGCATATTATTGCCGATGAACAGAGACTCGCGCAGGTGCTTATTAATCTTTTGGCGAACGCCGTAAAATTTACATCCCCCGGCGGAACAATTATTCTTGCGGTAAAAATTGTTGCTGTCGAGGGTGATTTGTACACGCTCCGTTTTAACGTAATTGATTCGGGAATTGGAATTTCCAGCGAACAAATCGGCAGACTTTTTCTTCCGTTTGAACAGGCGGACGGCGGAACAGCGCGAAAATTCGGCGGAACCGGTTTGGGACTTCCCGTTTCAAAAAATATTGTGGAATTGATGGGCGGAAAAATATGGGTGGAATCGGAGCAGGAAAAAGGTTCTGATTTTGCCTTTGAAGTAACTGTTGAACGGGGCATAACGCAAGGAAGTGCTCCGTCCGCGCCGCCGAGGGAAAATCCGCGAATTCTTGTTATTGATGAGGCGGGCGATGTTCTGGACTTTTTCCGGGAATACGCGGCGTATTTTCAAATACCGTGCGAAACCGTTTCCGGCGAGAGTGATTTTTTGCGCTTGATAAAAAATTCAGGCGGCGGTTCTTTTGATTTTATTTTTGTGGACTGGCGAGCGGCGGCGGCCACTGGCTTTGCGTTAATCGAAAAATTGCGGGAGGCTTTCGGGCGGGATGCCTCTGTTATTATTATTTCTCAGACTGAATGGGAGACAATTAAAACAGACGCTTTGGCGGCCGGCGCTGACGGCTTTATTTCCAAGCCGCTGTTTTCATCCACGATTACCGAAACCATAGGCCGTTGTTTGGAAACTGAAAAAACATCTGACGGCTGGGACGATATAATTGGGGTGTTCGCTGGAAAGTCCGCGCTGCTGGCGGACGATGTGGAAATCAATCAGGAAATTGTTTTGTCCCTTCTGGAGAAAACGGGTATTACCGTTGACTGTGCCGGAAACGGCGCGGAAGCAGTTAAATTATTTCAGACAAATCCCGCGAAGTACGATGTTATTCTGATGGATATTCACATGCCTGAAACGGACGGATATGAAGCTGTTCGTCAAATCCGCGCATTTGAATCGGCGGCAAAAAATCCCGAAAAGCCGCGCGGAATTCCGGTAATAGCCATGACCGCGAATGTCTTTCAGGACGATATTGAAAAATGCCTCGCCGCTGGAATGAACGGACACATAGGCAAACCCGTCGAATTAGACACGCTTATCACGTTGCTGCGGGAATATTTGTTGTAATCGATTTTGACTACGGAAAGCAATTATCAGTAATTCATGGATGGAGTTTTCCTCTGGAAAACTCCCAAGCTATTCGCCGCTGGCGAATAGCAGCGCAAGAGGATAGAAGTGGAAATCCCGCAAAATATTACGGAAATTAATTTTTTAAAATTGATTTTTATGGGCTTTGACAGCGCAAATTCAATGCCGCAGATATTTGATTACCGGCGCAATACAGGATTCTTTTTGTGACATATAATGCGCGGCGTTTTCCGCGAACAAATTATTTCCTTGTGTGTCAATGCTTACAATCAACGGGCCTGTTTCGCGGGCGCGCATCACCCATAAAGATTCGGGCATACCCAATTCGCGCCAGTACACGTCTTCGACAGTTTCTATTTGACCCGCGCCCAGTACCGCGCAGCCGCCGGGATACACGCAGTGAATTGCCCCGAACTCGCGGCAGGCTTCGGCGGTTTTTTCGCCCATGCCGCCCTTGCCGATCATTATTCTGATTCCGGTTTTTTTGATAAAGTCCGCAGCCCACGCTTCCATGCGTATCGATGAAGTGGGGCCAACCGACACCAATTCATACGCGCCGTTTTTTTCCCTGACGAGGGGGCCTGCGTGGTACATCGCCATATCTTTCAAAGAAACGGGGCAATCGTATCCTTCGTCCACAATTCTGCGGTACACGTCATCGCGTCCGGTAAACAGCCGCCCCGAAAAATACACGACATCTCCGGCGCGTAAATCCGCGATACTTTCGCAGCTCACCGGCGCGTTGATTATTCTGTTACGCGCATGTTTCAAGTTGTTCATAATACCGCGCCTTTATATGTGGGAAGTTCGTAGGAAAGGTCTTCGCGCAAACGGATGATTCCCCGCCGGTGAGTGTAACAGGAAACATTTACCGCGCACGAAATAGTCGCCGTGTGGCGGCCTGAAGATTCGAGATGTACCGCCATGACCGATTGCTTACCGCGCAGTCCTTGCGCCCCCATTCCCATATTGTTCAGGCAGTCCGCGATACGCCGCTCCAGCTCCGCGCCCTCCGGGTGATAATGGCTGGAACCGATGACCCGGAGGCACGCTTTTTTCGAGAGTGCCGCCGCATTCTCGATGTTATGCCCAAGACCTATGCCAACTACCAGTGGAGGACAGGCATTCACGCCCAGACCCGCAACCGCGTCAAACACAAATGGGACAATGGCGCGATAACCGTCCGAAGGTTTGAAGTTTTGCGCTTTTCCCGGAAGACTGCACCCCGCGCCGGCAAAATACAATGTAATTTCCATTTCAGCGGAACCGGGAATTATTTCCCAGTTGATCCACGGAACACGCTCGGCGGTATTGTCGCCGGTATTTTTTTCATCAAAATAATTCACCGCGTTTGGTCTGAGCGGAACGCTCGCGGTCGCCCGTCGTGTTGCTTCAGTCAAAACTTCAGCGGCGGAATCCAAATAAGGAAAAGCCGTTCCCGCCCTCAAATAAAAATTCAGAAGCCCGGTATCCTGACAACAAGGCCGCCCCAATTCTTCCGCCAAACGCAGGTTTTCAAAATAGCTGTCATAAATGGCTTGCTGAACAGGCGAATCTTCCTTCGCGCTCATTTCCCTCAGCCGCCCGCACACGTCATCAGGCAGCCGGATACACGCCAGCCGGATAAATTTTTCCATCAGAATTATAAATTGTTCCCGCGATGTATCCATAAAAAATAACATAAACAATTTTTTCCGAAAACTCAAGCAGGGTTTTGTTTTTTGCGGGGAAATCAATTTTGCAAAAAAAATATATAATAATAAGAATTTGGGCGCATTTTGCCGCTTGACCCAAGCGGCAAAACCGGGCTATCCGTTCCAATTCCTCGACTTTGCTCACCGCAAAGTCTGCGGGATTTCCACTTCTATCCCTTGCGCTGCTATTCGCCTGCGGCGAATAGCTTGGGAGTTTTCTCTGGAAAACTCCACGCCATGAATTACTGAAAATTGATTTCCGTGTGTTAAATAAACTTGTTTGGAAATGTATTGTCGAGCAAGCCCAATGTTTCGATGCTCCTTTCTTAGAGGAAGAAAAGCCGAAAAGCAATGGTTCTTTAGCATGATTTGTGTTATAATATCAAAAAGCAAAAAACAAATTTCAATGGCAGAAAGGGAGCTGGCAGAAAATGACTGATAATAAAAAAGAACATGAACGGGCTGAGCTGCACCGTACAATATGGAATATTGCCAACGACCTTCGCGGGAGCGTGGACGGCTGGGACTTCAAGCAATATGTTCTTGGAATGTTGTTTTACCGCTACATATCAGAAAACATCGCCGCCTATATAAATAAGGGCGAACACGCCGCCGGAGATAAAACATTCAATTATGCATCGCTTAAAGATAAGGAAGCGGAACAAGCCCGTGATGATCTTGTACAAACCAAAGGATTTTTTATCTTGCCAAGCGAGCTTTTTGAAAATGTTTTGAAAAGCGCCGCCTCTGATGATAACCTCAACGAAACACTTGAAAGAATTTTTAAGAATATAGAAGCCTCCGCGCAAGGAACAGAAAGTGAAGCCGATTTCAAAGGACTATTTGATGATATAGACGCAAATAGTAACAAGCTCGGCGGCACAGTCGCGCAGCGCAATGAACGGCTGGTAAAGCTGATGAACGGCGTTGCAAATATGAAGCTCGGTGATTATAAGGACAACACGATTGACGCTTTCGGTGACGCATACGAATTCTTGATGGGTATGTACGCGAGTAATGCCGGAAAATCAGGCGGCGAATATTACACGCCGCAGGAGGTTTCCGAATTACTGACCCGAATCGCCCTTGTGGGAAAAACCGAAGTCAACAAAGTGTATGACCCCGCTTGCGGCAGCGGTTCTCTCTTATTGAAGTTTGCTAAAATTCTCGGAAAAGAAAATGTACGACAGGGATTTTTCGGACAGGAAATTAACATCACCACTTATAACCTCTGCCGTATCAATATGTTTCTGCATGATGTGGATTTTGATAAATTCGATATAGGACACGGCGACACACTGACCGACCCGCTCCATTGGGATGAAGAACCCTTTGAAGCTATCGTTTCCAATCCTCCGTATTCTATCAAGTGGGCTGGTGATGATAATCCCCTGCTTATCAATGACCAGCGGTTTTCACCAGCCGGAGTGCTTGCGCCGAAGTCAAAGGCCGATCTCGCGTTCATCATGCATAGCCTGTCATGGCTTGCGACAAACGGCACGGCGGCGATTGTCTGTTTCCCCGGTATATTTTATCGCGGCGGCGCGGAACAGAAAATCCGTAAATATTTAATTGACAATAACTTTGTTGACTGTGTGATACAGCTGCCTGGCAATCTCTTTTTTGGCACATCAATAGCCACCTGTATTATAGTGCTGAAAAAATCCAAAAGTGAAAACAGCACTCTGTTCATTGACGCAAGCCGTGAGTTTGTAAAAGTGACGAATAACAACAAATTGACGCAGAAAAACATTGAAAAAATTGTTGCCGCTTATACCAAAAAAGGCAGCGTAAAATATTTTTCCCGTCTTGTAAAAAACAAGGACATTGCCGCGCAAGACTATAACCTGTCGGTGTCAAGTTATGTGGCGCAGGAAGACAAGCGCGAAGTTGTTGACATTACAAAACTCAACGCTGAAATCGAAGCCATTGTAGCGCGGGAAAATGTTTTGCGGAAAGAGATAAACGCGATTATCTCACAGATAGGAGATACGGCGCAATGAACAAAGAACTGCAATTTCTCATTTACAATACACCGGATGATAGCGCATCCGTTAATGCGCTGCTGAAAAATGAAACTATATGGCTTTCTCAAAGAGCAATGGCGGAGCTGTTTGACGTTGAGGTTCCTGCAATCTCAAAGCACCTTTCAAACATATTCGTCGAAGGTGAATTGTATGAGAACGCAACTGTTTCCAAAATGGAAATAGTTCAACAAGAGGGTTCTCGTCAAGTTAAGCGAAAAATGGACTTTTATAATCTAGACGCGATTATCAGTGTCGGGTATCGTGTCAACTCCCGTAAGGCTACGCAATTTCGTATTTGGGCAACTGGTGTACTGAGGGAATATATGACCAAGGGGTTTGCGCTGGATGACGACCGCCTGAAGCAGGGCAATACGGCTTTTGGTAAAGATTATTTCCGTGAGCTGTTGGAGCGTGTTCGTTCCATTAGGGCAAGTGAACGCCGTATTTGGCAGCAAATTACCGACATCTTTGCCGAATGCAGCATTGACTATAGCAAAGATTCCGAAATAACGCATAATTTTTATGCCATGGTACAAAATAAGTTCCACTATGCCATTACCGGCAAAACAGCCGCTGAAATTATACAGGGGAGCGCAGATCGCAGAAAAGAAAACATGGGCCTTACCACATGGAAAAACGCGCCGGACGGGCGGATTCTAAAGTCTGATGTTTCAGTAGCAAAAAACTATTTACCGGAAAAACATATCCGTCAGTTGGAGAGGGCTGTCACCGGGTATTTTGATTATATCGAAGATTTAATAGAACGTGAAAACACCTTTACCATGGAGGAGTTTGCGGGAAGTATCAACGAGTTTTTGGCATTTCGCAAATATGATATTCTCCGGGATAGAGGAAAAATACAGGGACAGGCCGCAAAAGCTTGGGCGGAAGCGGAATATGCCGAGTTTAATAAAAAACAGAAACTAACCTCCGATTTTGACCGCGCAGTAAAGAAAATGTTGCAAAAGGGCGGTGAGCGCAATGACTAGCCTCGACAGCAACATCCAACTGTCAACAAATTGTGGACAGTTGAAAATGCTTGTAAGAGATGACAAAATGCGCCTGACCGATGTCGATCTTGGAGAAATAGCCGCTATCTCAAATGATAAAGACCATAAACATTTGCTAGTAGGAAAGGAGGGATGGTGATGAGCAATCCCGTTAAAGAGATAAAAACAACAGAATGTAAAGCGCATAAGATGAAGTTACTTTTGGACTTGCTAAAGGAATCTGTTGCTAAATGTTATCAAGACGATCGTTTTTTGATAGATCGCAGTATGGAACAGGCCAGTGTTGCGAGAGTCTATTTCTATATGCAATGTGCGCTGAATCATGACAACCGTTTTGAATCATTCAGGGGGCTTAACTTGGATTGTGAGTATAACAAAAAGGGAGATGAAATGAAAAAGACACCGCGATGCCCCAAAGAAACAAGACCAGATATTGTATTGCATCAGAGGGGAAATAATACGAACAATTTGCTGACGGTTGAATTTAAGGCAAGAAGGGGTAATCTAAGAAAACATAAAAAACATGGCAAATTGATTGATTTTGTCAAATTAGAAGATTTCACAAATGGCTGTATTTATAATTATTGTCTGGGTGTATATGTAAAACTAAACAAGCGCGAGCCAAAATATACTTACTTCCGTTGTGGACGTGAAATATCAGAAACGGAGTTGCTTAAATGACAAACATTGACCAGCAAAGCAGAGAGAACGCCTACAGGCTGTTTGAAAGCGGTGATATAGAACGCATGAAAATCGGGACTTTTGCGGGGCTTGCTCAAATACACAAGTATTTGTTTGACGGTTTGTTCCCGTTTGCCGGACAAATGCGTACACAGAATATCTCAAAAGGTAATTTTCGTTTTGCGAGCGCGTTATACCTTGCTGAAAGCCTCGCTAAAATCGAAACTCTGCCGGAAACCACATTTGAGGAAATCATTGCTAAATATGTTGAGATGAACGTTGCTCACCCGTTCATGGAGGGCAACGGACGCAGTACGAGAATATGGCTGGACTTACTTCTGAAAAAACGTCTTGGTAAATGTATTGACTGGCGCAAAGTTGGAAAACGCGCTTACCTTTCCGCAATGGAACGCAGCCCGGTAAACGACCTTGAAATCCGGGAACTACTGCGCGGCGCGTTGACAGAAGACATAAGCGACCGCGAAATTTATATGAAAGGCGTAGACCAATCATATTATTACGAAACAGAGGATTTTGACGATGAATAAATTGGAAAAGCTAATCGCAAAACATTGCCCGAATGGGGTTGAATATAAAAATCTTGGGGAAGTCTGTGAATATGCTTCCTTCCGTATTGACGCAAACGAAGTCGATGAATCAAGTTATGTAGGTGTAGATAATCTTTTACCAGACAAACAGGGAAAGACATTGTCTAGCTATGTGCCCAAAGAAGGTCGGCTAATTCAATTCCTGCCCGGTGATGTTTTGATTGGCAATATACGGCCTTATCTTAAAAAAGTGTGGCTTGCGGATATTAAAGGCGGTACTAACGGTGATGTTTTAGTTGTTCGTTCAGACAACCGCTATATTTCTAAATTTCTGTATTATTTGTTATCATCTGATAGTTTCTTTATTTATGATATGCAATACGCGAAAGGCGCAAAAATGCCTCGCGGAAACAAAGACGCAATAATGCAGTACAAAATCCCCCTCCCGCCCCTTCCCGTACAACGTGAAATTGTCCAAATTCTGGACAATTTCACGGAGCTTACAGCAGAGCTTACAGCAGAGCTTACAGCAGAGCTTACAGCGCGGAAAAAACAATACAAATATTACCGGAATCATCTTTTGACATTTGGTGATAATGTGCCGAGAGTGGAGCTCAAAGAAATTGCAGATATTGGCACGGGCAGTAGTAATACCGTCGATGGACTTTCAGAAGGAATGTATCCTTTCTTTGTTCGTTCACAGGAAGTACGCTATAAAAATACATATGAATTTGATGAAACTGCAATCATTACATCAGGAGATGGTGTGGGTGTTGGCAAAATATTTCATTATGTTGAGGGGAAATATGCCCTACATCAACGGGCATATCGTCTCAGTATAACTGACCCTAAGGTGAATCCTAGATTCTATTATTACTACATGAAAGCGACATTCTGGGATTATATTGGTGCAAACGCTTTTCACGCCTCCGTTACATCAATCAGACGCCCCATGTTGGAAAAATACCCTGTTCCTCTCCCACCCCTCACTGAACAAGCCCGCATCGTCAAAATCCTCGACCGTTTCGACACACTGACAACCGACATCACAAGCGGCCTCCCCGCTGAAATTGCGGCGCGGAAAAAACAGTATGAATATTACCGTGATAAACTTTTAACCTTCAAGGAGATTGCGTAAATGAGCACCTACAACATAGTTGCCAGTACTGATGAAAGTACCGTTGTCGCGGAATATGCCCCGCCATACCGGACGGCGGCTGAATACCAGAGTGAGGCCGATTTGGAGTGTGAGTTTATACGCCAGCTCACTGAACAGGGATATGAATATCTTGCTGTGAAAAACGAAGCCGCGCTCATTGCCAATCTGCGCCGGCAGCTTGAAATGCTCAACGGAATCTCATTTTCTGATAATGAATGGGAACGTTTTTTTAGCGAGTGTATCGCAAGCCAGAATGAAGGTATTGTCGAAAAGACACGTAAAATACAGGACGACCATGTTCAAATTTTGAAGCGCGATAACGGAAGCGCAAAAAATGTATACCTGCTCGATAAAAAGAATATTCACAATAACCGTCTGCAGGTAATAAACCAATATGAGGAATCGGGCGGGGCGCATGAAACTCGTTATGATGTGACAATCCTTGTCAACGGTTTGCCGCTTGTGCATATTGAACTCAAACGGCGGGGCGTGGCGATTAAAGAAGCGTTTAATCAGATTAAACGTTATCAGCGCGACAGTTTTTGGGCGGCAAGCGGCCTGTACGAGTATATTCAGATTTTCATTATCTCTAACGGCACTCACACAAAATACTATTCTAATACAACCCGCGATGCCCATATCAGGGAGCAGAGCGCGGGCAGATACCGTAAAAGTAAAAAGACGAGCAACAGTTTTGAATTTACTAGTTATTGGGCTGACGCGAGCAACAAGGTTATCGCTGATCTTACGGATTTTACCAAAACATTTTTTGCAAAGCATACGGTTTTGAATATTCTTACACGTTACTGTGTATTTACCAGTGAAGAATTGCTGCTTGTTATGCGTCCGTATCAGATAGCGGCGACAGAACAGATTTTACGGAGAGTTACCGTTTCTGCCAACTATAAGAAAACGGGAACGACCGACGCTGGGGGGTATATCTGGCATACCACCGGAAGCGGTAAAACGCTGACGAGTTTCAAAACCGCGCAGCTGGCGACAAAACTTGAAACAATTGACAAGGTTTTGTTTGTCGTTGACCGTAAAGACCTCGATTATCAGACCATGAGGGAATATGACCGATTTCAAAAAGGCGCGGCAAACGGGAGTAAATCTACCAGCCAATTAGAGATAAATCTGAACGATCCAAACGCCCATATTATCATCACGACGATTCAAAAACTTGATGTGTTCATCAATAGGAATAAGGGGCATGAGATTTACAAAAAACATGTCGTTATTATTTTTGATGAGTGTCATCGTTCGCAATTCGGAGAAATGCACCGGAAAATTATCAAGGTATTCCGTAATTATCATATTTTCGGATTCACGGGTACACCGATCATTGCAACCAATGCCGGGACAGGCGGTAATCCGCTGCTCCGTACAACACCGCAGGCATTCGGCGAAAAGCTCCATACATACGCGATTGTTGACGCAATTAATGACGGGAATGTATTGCCGTTCCGCATTGACTTTATAAACACGATAAAACAAAAAGAAAATATTGCCGATAAAAATGTTCGTGCCATTGATGCCGAGAAAGCTCTGTCCGCGCCGGAGCGCATCCGGGAGGTTACAGCGTATATTCTGGAACATTTTGACCAAAAAACTTATCGCAATTCTTCTTATTCGCTTAAGGTACTCACGAATATTAAAGAAATCGCATCTGATAAAAAACGTATGACTGAGGAAGTAAAAAAAGTTCTTCGTAAGAACGGCTTCAACTCTATTTTTGCCGTCTCCTCTATTCCAATGGCGATGCAATATTATGAAGAATTTAAAAAACAGCTTGCGGAGAAAAATAAAAATTTGACGATTGCGACAATATTCAGTTATAGCGCGAATGAGGACGATCCCGAAGACGCTTTGCCGGACGAGGAATTTGAAAACGACAAGCTGGATAAATCGTCCCGCGATTTTCTTGAAGCAGCCATGAGCGACTATAATGTTGCTTTCAACACAAATTATGATACATCTTCGGATAAGTTTCAAAATTACTACAAAGACATTTCGCTGAGAGTCAAAAACCGTGAAATTGATTTGCTCATTGTCGTTAATATGTTTCTTACTGGTTTTGACGCGACTACGCTCAACACGTTATGGGTTGATAAGAATCTGAAACAGCACGGGCTTATACAGGCGTTTTCACGCACTAACCGCATACTTAATAGTGTTAAAACTTTCGGCAATATTGTCTGTTTTCGCGATTTGAAGCAAGCCACTGATGATGCCATTGCGCTTTTCGGCGATAAAAACGCGGGCGGCGTTGTGCTTCTCAAAACCTATGACGATTACTACAACGGCTTTGAACAAGACGGCGAACACAAGCGGGGATATGCCGAACTGATAACCGAAATCAAGGAACATTTTCCGCTTGGCGAAGAGATTGTTGGAGAGGAAGCCAAAAAAGAGTTTATCCGGCTTTTCGGCGAAATATTGCGCCTGAAAAATATTCTCTCGGCTTTTGATGATTTTACTGGAAACGAAATATTGACGAACAGGGATTACCAGGATTACCAAAGCGTGTACATCGATCTTTATCAGGAACTGCGCCCGAAAGACAATATCAACAAGGAAAACATCAATGACGATATTGTGTTTGAACTGGAGCTTATCAAGCAGATTGAAGTCAATATCGACTATATCCTCATGCTTGTTGAAAAATATCACGAAACCAATTGCGAGGATAAAACCATACTTGCGGCGATTGATAAGGCGGTTAATTCAAGCATGGAGCTACGTAGTAAAAAAGAATTGATAAACAGTTTTGTCGCGCGGGTGAATATTTCAAAGAGTCTTGATACTGATTGGCAGCGTTTTGTACAAAAACGAAAAGAGGAAGATTTATCTGCGCTGATAGCCGAAGAAAAACTGAAAGATGAGGAAACCCGCCGTTTTATTGACTTTGCTTTCCGTGACGGCGCGTTAAAGACCACCGGAACGGATATTGATAAAATCATGCCGCCCGTATCGCGTTTTGGCGGCGGCAATCGTGCGGAGAAAAAGCAGGACATAATTGACAAGTTGACGCAATTCTTTGAAAAGTATTTGGGATTGGTGTGAAGTTGTATTTCTGTCACGTCGATGGAAAGAATGAATAATTAGTAAAATTGCACAGTACAGAAAAAATTAAAAGTAATTAAACCTTGTTTTTTTTTGGCGCATTTTCCGGTTATACTTTTCTGGCGTGGAGTTTGCGAAGCAAACTCCCAATCTGTCCGCTTTGCGGACAGTCATACGTTTCAATTCCTCGACTTTGCATACGCAAAGTCTGCGGGATTTCCACTTCTATCCCTTGCGCTGCTATTCGCCTGCGGCGAATAGCTTGGGAGTTTTCCAGAGGAAAACTCCAATACTCCCGGATTATTGATGACAGGGAATTTTCTCTGATTTTGACAATGGCTTTTTCGCGGTTATAGCTTTCGCGGGAGTCTGAGGCGTGGGCGGTGTTGACCATGACATTTTTGCCGAATTCCCGGCGCACCGTTCCATCAGGCGCTTTGAGCGGATCGGTCGGGCCTAGAACATCCCGGATTTTTTTGATAGCGTCTTCGCCTTCGTAAACGATGATCATGCATTTTACGTTGCCGGGTTTTTGGCTTTCTTCCGGCGTACATTTGCGGGGACGGCTGCCGGACATAAATTCGATAATCTCGGCAAATTGATTTTGCGCGTATTCGATGCCGAAACTGCTGGAAAGGACATTTTCTGTTTCGGGGCTTAGTTTGATTTTGTACTCTTTTTCCAGAGTTTCCCTGGCGTTCTTGCCGAATGTTGCCGAGAATTTTTCCTTGAGCGCGGCTTCGACTGGGCCGTAAAATTCCATTGCCTGAGCAAGTGAAAAGCGGTGAACTTTCAGGCCGATTATCCGCAGACCTGTCCGGGAAAACATTTCTAGTATCGCGCCTGGTCTCGATGAATTGTAGTCCCAGTTATCGGGTTTAATTATAACTAGTGTCTGCTCGATTTTCGATGGATCGGGATAACTGACATTTTTGACGATATTTTCTTCTTTTTCGAGGAAGCGGGCAAAGCGCAGCAAATCCGCGTTTGCGTCTTCCTGCAGGCGCGGTGTCAATACGGCGGGTTCAAAATAAGAGACTTCTGTGGGATTGTCTTTGGAAAAAATCAAATCCGAATATGTTTCCCGTATGGTCTCGGCAGACATGGCATCTACCTCAATGTGCTCTGTATAAATATGGCCGCAAATCTTAACGAGCTGCTCGCAGGGATTTTCTCCCCGGAACAGCAGCAAAACAGAACGGTGACGCCTGCCGTTGGATGGCCCCAGATTTTCTTCAACATAATCTGAAAGCAAATGAAGCTCGGCCATCGGATCGCGGGGACGTAAGCTTTCGGCGTATTCCCGCACGAAATCTTCATCGGGAGTAAAAACCTGCGCTCCCACCAGCTCCAAATTCGTTCGTGACAAAAGGCGCGAAAGAATGCCGCCCGTTCTGCTTTTTGCTATTGTGTACGGCGTTATTAATACATAAGACAATTCTAAACTCATTATTTTTTATACCATTTATTTTTTTTCATGGAAAGAGGTTGTTTTATAGGGAATGGGGATTGGGGAATAGGGAATTAAGATTTTTGTTTGCTGGCTGCGCGTTAATTTCGAGGTTCGTTTGCTGTGTGGGAAATCGTTGTCAGCAATCGCAATTTGCACTTTTACGATCAGATTGCATACAACAAATTCCCCATTCCCCATTCCCCATTCCCTAGTCCCACTATCCGGCTTTGCCGGATAGCCGGGGGATAGCGCAAGCCGCTTGCGGCTGGAGCGTAAGGGGGGACACGATGAATGTTTCGGTGTGCGGGGAAATGTTTGGAAAGTGTCCCCCCTTTCTTAATACAACAAATGTTTGTTTTTATGTTGATTTTTCATGGGTTTTCGGTTAGCTTAATAGGCGGCGGTTTTATGAGGATAAAATATAATGCTCCTACGGTGTTGACTTACGCGATTATTTGTACGCTTGTGCTGGTTTTGTCCAAAACTGTTTTGCGGGGGCTGGCTGAGAACTGGTTTATGGTTCCGGGCAGGGGGCATTTTTCTCCTGCGAGTTTGCGCGACTGGGTCTGTCTGTTTACTCACGCGGCGGGGCACGCTGACTGGCCGCATTTGATTAACAATTTTTCGCTTATTCTTATCATCGGGCCGTTGCTGGAAGAGAATTATGGTTCGCTGCCGCTGCTGGTGATGATTGTTATTACGGCTTTGGTTACGGGCGCGTTGAACGCGATTTTGTTTCGGACATCTCTTATGGGAGCGTCTGGGGTGGTTTTTATGATGATACTTTTGTCGTCTTTTACCAATTTTTCGAGAGGAGAAATTCCATTGACGTTTATTCTGGTACTGGCGCTGTATCTCGGTTCGCAGTTGGTCGAGTCTTTTAGCACCGATAATATTTCGTATTTTGCCCATATTGCCGGCGGTTTTTGCGGCAGTTTATTCGGGTTTTTTAGGTCGCCTCGTCATGACTGATAATAGTTTTTTCGAGGGTATGACTAGTCCGCATTTTAATCCTGAAGCTGTGCTGGATTTGAGCGGGGGCGGTAAGGCGTTAATTCTCAGCGATTTGCACATGGGAACAGGCCGCCGTGACGATTTTGCGGCTAATGGTGAACTTGTGATCAGTATGCTGGAAGAATATTATTTTAAGGGCGGCTGGTATCTGATACTGAACGGCGATATTGAAGAATTGCAGGGCTATTCTTACGACAATATACGTGAGCGCTGGTTTCGCTTGTTTAGGGTGTTTGATCTTTTTGCCGGAGATAATCGTCTGTATAAAATTGTCGGCAATCACGATGAGGCGCTGCTGCTGAGAAAAAGTTATCCCTATGCTTTGCATACGGTTGTGCGTGTTAATACGGGGGTAGTTCCGGCGTTTGTGTATCACGGGCATCAGGGGTCGCGGGTTTTTCTTAAATACAATAAATTGCTTGGCGTGGGTGTGCGTTTTTTCCTGAAGCCGTTCGGTATCAAAAATATTTCTTCCGCCCGCAGTCCGAACCGGCGTTTTCATGTGGAAAAAATGGCGTACCAGTTTTCGCTGGAAAATCATTGTTTGTCGATAATTGGTCATACGCACCGTCCGCTTTTTGCGTCTTTGGGGCGTTTTGATTTTATTAAATTCGAGATTGAGCGTCTGTGCAGGGAGTATCCTGAAGCGCCTCAGGCGAAGCGTGAAAAAATCGGTGTTGAGGTTTCCGCGCTCAGGCGGGAACTGGGGAAGCTGAAACGCAAGGAGCGCCGCGATGTGCTGCGACAAAGTTTGTACGGCGATGAGCTGCCTGTTCCTTGTCTTTTTAATTCCGGCTGCGCTATCGGCAATAAAGGCTTGAACGCTATCGAGCTTTCCGGCGAGGACATTGCGCTGGTGTACTGGTATACCGAGGGAGACGGCAAGCCGTTTGTCAGCCGGGGCGCGTATCACATTGACAAGCTGGGGCCTCACCGCCGGGCAATTCTGAACAAAGATCGTCTGGACTACATTTGGGCGCGGGTGCGGCTTCTGGGGGACTGACGCGGTTTTTCGGGCGGCGGCGCTTTTCCCGGAAGCCGGGGATTCTTCTGTTTGTTGTATGACTGTAATACGTGCTCTTGTATATTTTTTGTTTTTATGAAATAATTTTTCTATGAAAAGATGTGATGCTTTCTTTTCGATAATTAAAACACACCCCGCGCATCAATCAATCAATCAATCAAT
>QMCE01769837.1_pt1 | contig 16553 bp, 13 predicted proteins | sample 1821851 | NCBI WGS metagenome assembly QMCE01 (sample SAMN09453174, study PRJNA476694) | Termite gut metagenome, whole genome shotgun sequencing project. | isolation source: worker | host: Odontotermes sp. | place: South Africa:Pretoria | collected 2016-01-28
TTTTAACGCTTCTTCTTTTAAAAAGATTTCGTCTTTTTGTTTTTCCAATTGCAGGGCTTTATCGTGTGCGGTAACAAGCCTTTCATTTTCTTCATGCAGCGATTTTGTGATTTGCAGAACATTTTTCAAAATCGATTGTCTGTCAAAAATCATTTTGATTTTTTGCCTGCACGATTCCGCGTCGTCTTTTGCTTTCTTCCGCAAATCATCATAGTCTTCGAGTGAAAATCTTTTTGATACATCTTCAAGAGAACGTTCGATTTCATTTTTTTGTGCTGAAATAATTTTTGCTTTTTCCTTAACGTAGTCCTGAATCGCGGTTGCTTTCTCTATGGGAAATAATTTTTGTAACACTTTGCGCCGCTCATTTGTTCCTTGTTTCAGGAATTCCGCAAATTCTCCTTGAGGCAGTAACACGATTTTAAAGAACTCATCTTTGGAAAGTCCCAGGAGTTCGATAATTTTATTATCCGCTTCAGATTTTTTTGAACTGATGCAAATATAGTTTCCCTCTTTCAATTCGTAGAGAACCGCTGTTTCATCATATTGAGAAAAACCGGAACCGCGTTTTTTTGGTTTCTCTTGTTTGGGACTTCGGTCAATGCGGTATTGTTTTTTGCCGATAGAAAATTCCATCGACACTGAACTTTCATCATCCTTTGAGGCATAATCACTTTTGATGCGGTTTACATGATTGGAACGGTTCCCCGGCAGCGATCCGTACAAAGCAAAACAGATAGCATCGAAGATAGTGGTTTTCCCGGAACCGGTTCTGCCGCTGATAAGAAAGACATCATCCAGCACGGAAAAGTCGATAATCGTTTTGCCAGAAAAAGGCCCGATGTTTTCAAGAATAAGTTTAATCGGCCTCATGATCGGACTCCTTCAAAAGTTTTTCAAATAATTCTATTTTTGCGGAATCGCTTTGTCCATATATTTCTTCGAGGAAGGCTGTAAAGTCTTCGGTTAAACTTCGGCGTTTTTGTTCTTGGTATGCCGTAACTTGGTTGTCTTCAAATCCTTTTGCAATATTTGTAAACGCTTCATCCTGCCGGATAGAAAGAAGATGAGGAAAATGGGAACGCAAAAGCGCGAGCGGATTTTCTACAAGGTCAATATCTTCCAACGCAATTTCGATATAGCCGTTTCGGATTTCTTCCGCAAGCGGAATGCGTGAAGAAAAGAAATCGTTAAAGCTGCCTTTAAGCCGCGATACTTTCGGCTTTACCGGTATTTTGGAAACAGCGGCGCCGTTTTCTGAAAACTCTACGGACAAAAAAACTTTTTCCTGATCGGCTTCGTTAAACGAATAGGCGAGGGGGCTTCCGGCATACCACATATTCGGCAGAATCTTTTGGCATCGGTGCAGATGCCCAAGCGCGGCATAATCGAAACCGGAAAAAAGGTTTGCGTCAACCTGTTCGGCTGTTCCAAGGAAAATGCGTTCCGACTCTGATTCTTTTCCGCCAAGCGTAAAAAGATGCGCCGCCAGGAGCGAGTAATCGGCTTTGCCGGAAGAAATGATGTTATCAAGAACGGTCTTTAATCGTTTCGATGCTTCTTCGGAAAGTTTTTGCTGGGAACGCAGCGGCAGGTTTTCATCACCGTTAGAATTATCATCATCAATGTTGTTATCATGTTTCCCGGAACTCAAACTTCCGGGCAATAAAAAAGGAAGGAGGAATACCGCCGTCTTTTTGCCGGAATCATCTTCAATGATAACCGGCTTATCGGAATCTTCGGGATCGGAAACAATGTGAATATTAAGAGAACGAAACAATGCGCTGCCGAATCCAAGACGATCCGGCGAATCATGATTTCCGGGAACAAGAAAGATATGCAGTTTTGGGCAGTGTTGTCTAAGCTGTTCCAGAAATCCGCTGAAAAGATTCACCGCGTCGGGAGACGGAATCGAACGGTCATACACATCGCCCGCTATAACAAACGCGTCGTAAGCTCCCCGTTCGGCAGTTTCAATCAATTGCCCAAGCATGTATTCCTGATCTTCTACAAGGGAATATTCATGAAAGAGGCGGCCCAAATGCAGGTCGGCAGTATGGAGTATTTTCATCTATGCCATGCTAAATATTGATTCAATCTGGGTCAAGTCCCCTTTTCTGTTATCCGATAATAAAACATAAACCATTGCTTATTATGCAGTTAGGAGGAAGATATGACCAGATATGCTATCAAGAGTGATCCCGGCAGAACGGAATTCATGGATGTTTTACAGGAAACTGCGAATGGTTATATGGTTCGTGTTACAAGGGAAAAAGACGGATACGAAAAAGTTCTTGATGAGTTTATTTCCAGAGAACTTTTTGAAACGTGTATCAATACAGGGTTTCTCTACAATATGTAGCGGGACTCTTCTCGGACAGCGAGTTCTGCCAGTTGGCGTACACGATTTCCGCTTCTGCTGCTTTGCCTGTTCGGAACAATTCCATAATAATGCCCATCTCATGGCGCATGTCGTGGCGCAATATTTCCATATCGTTTTGATGTTTTTTTTCGGCCTCCGTTTGTTCGCGCATTGCGTTCATCTGCACAAGCAGCGTTTCCGCGTTATGCGCCTGTGCCTCTTTTTCGTGCGTGTTTATTATCGTAAAGCACAAAATTCCATTGTTCCACAGGATGAACAGCATGAGGGCAAAATACAGACCCGGGTTCAGCATCGTCCATTGAACCGCTAAAACCAAGATATATGAAAACACGGCGCATAACGAATAGACAGACCACTCGCCGCGCCTGCCGTCCACAAACATCCTTTCCAGAAAACGCCGTCCAAACAAAAGCGCCGCGGCTATGTACATGCCTAACAAGAACAGTGACAGTACAAGCAGTACAATTTGTGCATAAGGGTTTTGATAACCTATGGTCAGACCAAGCAATGCTTCGATAAGGGCCGTCAGCAGACCGGTGAGTTGATACAGCATGAAGAACGCAAACACCTTTTGAAACACCTGTCCCCGGAACAACAGTATGTTCATCGGCAAAAAGAGGATGGCGATGAAACCCGCAAGAAACGTATCTATAATTCCTATATGACGCGCTATAAGCTGAATAAGAAAGTGTACCGCCGCCGAATAAAGCGCAAGCGCGCCGATGGTAAAAAGCATACCGCGCTTCGGGCGCAGGCAAAGGAATGTGGCGGTAAAATTGGCAAGCATCATAACCGGCCCTATGAATATCTTCGCGTTATCTATGATCATAGCTGTTCACTTCCAAATCCATTACAAGACGCATCGTAAATTGTTCCTCTGTGTAACTGAAACTCAACAGATAGCCATTATCCTCCGCGAAGGCCGCGATAGAGCGCACACCGATTCCGTGGCCTGCTTTGTTCGTTACAGGCAATCCCCTGCCGTCAAACTCCACAGGCGCGGCGCATGGGTTTGTAATCTCTAGGCCAATCTGCATATCGCTTTGCGACCCGCTCTGAATCAGCTTCACGCGGATTGCCCGCCTGTCCGGCTCCGTCACCTTGTCCGCCGCGGTCAGCGCGTTTTCCAAAGCGTTTGACACCATGACGGAGAACTTTATCGTATCGACAGGAATATCTCCTGGTATATTTGATGCTACATTCAGATGTATTTGCATATCATCCGCCCTGCGCTTAAAACGCGAAAACACGGCGTTTAACACCGGCTCCGCGCACATTACTGCAGGAGCTGCTTTGGACAGAGATAGCTGCCATTCGGAAAAAACCGTTTCCGCTTCTACTGCTTTGCCTGTGCGGAACAGTTCCATAATGATGCCCATCTCATGGCGCATGTCGTGGCGCAATATTTCCATATCGTTCAGATGTTTTTTTTCGGCCTCCGTTTGTTCACGCATCGCGTTCATCTGCACAAGCAGCGTTTCCGCGTTATGCGCCTGCGCCGCCTTTTCGTGCGTGTTTATTATCGTAAAGCACAAAATCCCGCAGCTCCACAGGATAAAGAGTATGAGGCTGAAATACAGCGCAGCGCCTACCCTTGGCCACTCCAGCGTTAAAATGAGTGCGAATGAAAATATGGCGCCAAACGAATAGAGCACCCACTCTCCGCGCCGTCCATCCACAAACATCCGATCAAAGAACCGCCGTCCAAGACGCAGTACCAGCGTCAGAAACATTCCCAACATGATGAACGATAGTCCAAGATACATGATCAGCGCATACGGGCTCTCATAACCTATGGTCAGCCCGACCACCGCGTCTGCAAGGTGAGTCATCAGAACGCTTAATTGATAGGGCATGAAGATCGCGAACAGCTTTTGAAATGTCTGCCCCTGAAACAGCCGCAGCATCACAGGCACCCAGACAATGCCGCTGAATCTGACGAGAAGCGGACTCAAGTCCGCTAAAAATATCGTAAGAATGTGTATCGCCGCCGCGCAAGCCGCAAGCACACAGAGTGTAAAAAGCGTTCCGCGTTTGGGGCGCAGGCATAGGAACATAGCAGTGATATTGACAATCAGCACAACCGGTCCCACGTATGGCATAGCATAATCAAGTATCATTCCTGTTCCCCCCTGAAAAAATAGTGCAGATACTTCTCTTTGACTTCATCCGCCGCGCGGTGCGCGATAGGAACAGTTTCTCCTGTTTTCATGACAAAACAATTGCCCTGTATGCTCTTAACATAATCCATGTTGACCGCAAAGGAGATGTGCGGGCGTATGAACCGCTTGTCAGCAAGAAGCGGCGACACAGCCTTATCAAAAGGCGCGCGTAATGTAACGCTCCTGTGTCTTTCGCCGTCCGCCGTTACGCACGAAAGCGCGCGGTTTTCAAGCTCGCAGTAAACAATCCGGTGAAAGGGAATGGCCTGTTGGCCGTTTTTTGTTTTCAGCAGAAAGATATTGGCGTTTTTGGCTTTTACGGCAGTGAGCGCGATGTCCAGTTCGCGGTAGAGCGTTTCGCGGCGCACCGGCTTCGTAAGGTACTGCGACGCCCGCACACTGAAAGCGTCCAGCGCGCGTCCGTCATGGCTTGTTAAATAGATAATAGCCGCCGTTTCGTCCGTTTGGCGGATAAGGCGCGCAAGCTCAATGCCGTCCGGATTCGGCATGACGATGTCCAGTAAATATACATCGAAAGCCGCGCCGTCCTCTATTGCGCGCGCCAGTTCTTTTGAGCTTGTATACACAGTGATGTCAAAATCGCCGTCATAGGCGCGGACAAAGTCCTCGATTTTTTTAACTTCGGAGGCATCGTCATCGCAGACGGCAACCTTTACCATAAACTTCACTTCCTTATTGCCAATGGTACCATGATTTTCGCGATTATGTAATCAATTTTACGCAAAAAGACATCATTTTTACGCAGTCTACCGTTTGGGAAAGACTTCCGATAGGATTCTATGTTAATATCTGGAGGAGTAAAGTACCATGACCAACATTAAAAGTCCAATCGCCAGAATTTTCACCAACCGGGACGAACTTTCCCTAAAGAATATACGAATCGAAAGATGGGCCGCCATCCTCGTGTTTCCCTTGTCTTTCATTATCTGCGATATGCGCCATTTCGATATTGAAGCATCGATATTTGGCCTAAAAGCCTTTATGCTTATTGATTGCGCGCTGGGTTTCGGCTGGCTTGTGCTGTCATTTCTGCCGAAAAAATTGATTGTTCCCGCGCTTCGCCTGTCGGCAATTATATGCGCTGTAATTCTTCCTTTTCAGATGATATTGCCGGATGGTCCCGCTCTGCTGGCCGCGCTTATGATATTCCAGTTTTTTATCGGCATCTGTCTTGGCGCTTCGTTTTCGGTTTTTTGTTTTATGCTGAATAATGTCGAGCGGCTTTTGGGAATGTTTATTATCACGTCTTGCTTCGGCATTTTTTATCACGTCCTTTTCAATTTTCCGGCCTTTGTCGCTTTTCAAAAAATCTGGGGAAACGCTGCCGCGATGCTTCTCTATCTTGCCGCTGTTTTTTGCTGTTTTCAGAAAAAAACTGCTATCCTTGCCGAAAACGATGCATCCGAAAAAAACGCAGCAGACCTTACCGGCAGCGATCATTTCAATGCCGCTGTTTTTCTCGTTATGCTGCTGGTAATTATTAATCAAATTATGTGGATTATGATGAGCGACATGACGGCGGAAGGGCAGGTAAACTCTTTTATTTATGGTATTGGGACACCTGCCGCCATCATCCTGATTATTGCCATACATTTCTATATCAATCGGAGCGCCTTGTATAGCTGGGTTTTATCACTTATTTTTTCCCTGTTGGGAGTCAGCCTGCTCCTGTTTGATTCGCCTTTTACACTGTATTCCGGATCCTTTCTTTGGGGACTGGGGGACAGTGTTGGGATGATTATTACCTATTTCATGTGCGGAGGAGCGGTCAAACTCAGTAAATCCTTCAAAATGTACCGGATTTTCTGCTTTATGTTCTTTATCTTTTATACGATCTTTTCGGGAATCTTTTTCACTGTAATTCATCCCCTCATCGGAGCGCAGTCCCGTATTATTTCTTTTGGCGTTGTTCTTGTCCTCTGCTGCGTCTGCTTTGTGATGATGCCCTACTTACAGCGCAAAATATTTGACATGCCCTGGTCAGACGGGTTGAAATTGACTGATGTGATTGAATACGTTCCGGCACTTGCGGAAATTGAACAGCAGGATGAAATGAAAAATCTTGGCCTCAGCCCCAGAGAAAAAGAAATCTTCATTTTGCTTTTAGGCGATTCACAGCGGAAACACATAGCCGATACCCTCAAAATAGGTACCGGAACCGTAAATTTTCACATCAATAATTTGTACCGTAAATTACGCATTCAAAGCCGTGTAGAATTGTTTGCAAAATATGGCAGAAAATAGGTAATTCGAGTCCCCTATAGTTTTAACAGGTTGTCAAACGTTAAATCCTCTTCTACCATTATTTATTCGTAAGAATATTTTAACACAGAGGAAGATATATACTGATGAAAACCCTCTTTGGCAAATTGCTTTTGTCATTTATGTTGATTATTGTGCTTATCATTACTACCGTACTTACCTGTTTTTACTTTGTTTACTCGAAAAGCTATGAAGATCAAATAATTGCGGAAAACAGCCGGCAGGCTCTTCACATGTCCAATTCATTGTACGCTTACCTGCATAACGCGTACAAAATTACTGAAGAACTATCATTTAATACCGATGTCCTTTCAATGGAAACAGAACGGCAGACTCCGGTTTTTGCCGACTCGATCATAAGAAACGATTATTTTGAACTGCTGTATGCTCAAGGGATGGATGGTATGCAGACAGGCCGTTCCTCCGGCAGCCTTGGAAACCGGAAAGAACGCTGGTGGTTTATCCAAATGGAATTGCTCCGAAAACCCTTTGTCTCCGAATCTTACTATTCGGTAGGAACGAATATGCCCTGTACCTCCGTTTTTTATCCCCTGATGAACAATAATGAGATGATCGGTATTATGGCGGGCGATATAAAACTTTCCGCCCTTCATGACTTTGTTGTTAATGATGCCAGCGAGGGGTCATGGACTTTTATTCTTGACGGAAAGGGAATCGTCGTGGCGCACCCCAATTCGATCTATCAGGAAGAATTATATAACTATGTAAAAATGACGAGAACCGTAACGCTCCGGGATGCCGATGGGAATCCCAGACAAGACGCGGCCGGAAATCTTACCGAAGAGCAGCCCTTCACCGTATCCGAACCGTACAAGGCCCTTATCGCGGATATGATGAACGGAAATATCAATACCGCAAGATTCAAGGAAGAAGGAGAATACATTTATGTCAGCTACCGGCCTGTACAGTTAGACGGCGTTTCAGATCCGTGGTACGTTCTTTCCGTTATGGAAGAACATGTCGCCATGCAGACCAGAAACACGGTACTCATGGCAATCCTTATCAGTATGGCTGTTATCATTCTTGCCGCTTTCTTTGTGGTTTTTCTTGTCGCAAGGAATATTAGTTCTCCCATCAAGAGTGTTTATTCGGTTTTGCAAAAAATAAAGGAAGGCGATTTAACCAACACGGTAACGGTTCGGTCTCAGGATGAAATAGGCGAGATGATGCAGATGTTAAATGATACACAAAAAGGGATTAAAAACCTTATCGTCAATATTAAAAAAGAGGCAGCAACCTTATCCAATATCGGCAATGCCCTTGCGGAAAATATGAGCGAGACGGCCGCCGCGGTAAGCATCATGACCGGCAGCGTTCAGAGCATTAAGGGAAGGTGTTTTAATCAAAGCGCCAGCATGGATCAAGCCCACAGTATCATGGGACAGCTTGTGGAAAATATCGACAGGCTGAACGGTCACATTGAAAATCAGAGCGGCGACATATCCCAGGCTTCGGCTTCTATCGAAGAAATGGTAGCCAATATCAATTCAGTAACCGCGACCCTTGTCAACAACACCGGCAATGTAAAAACGCTCATGGAAACCTCGGCTGTAGGCAGAGATAGTCTTTCGGAAGTAGCAAGCAATATTCAAGAAATCGCCTATGAATCCGAAGGTCTTTTCGAGATCAACGCGGTTATGGAAAGCATTGCCAGTCAGACCAATCTGCTTTCTATGAACGCCGCTATTGAAGCGGCCCACGCCGGAGAAACAGGCAAAGGTTTTGCTGTAGTAGCCGGCGAGATCCGCAAGCTGGCCGAAAATTCCAGCGAACAATCAAAAACCATCACTACGGTCCTCAAGAAGATCAAAGAATCTATCAATAAGATAACGCGCTCCATCGAAAATGTACTCAGTAAATTTGAGGACATAGACGCAAGCGTCAAGGTAGTGGCAGAACAGGAAGAAAACATCCGCAGCGCAATGGAAGAACAGGGAATCGGCAGCCGCCAGATACTCGAAGGCACAAGCAGATTAAATGAAATAACCAGTGCGGTTAAAACCGATTCCGGTGAAATGCATGTTGAAGCGCGGGAAGTGATTCGTGAAAGCGAAAACCTTTCAAGAACAACTCAGGAAATCAATACTGACATGAATGAAATGACTGCCGGAATAGAACACATCGACCAGGCTGTAAATCATGTCAACGAGATGAGCGTAAAGAACCATGAAGGAATCGGCGCGTTGCTGGAAGAAGTTTCCCGGTTTAAGGTTGAGAAATATGAATATGATGATGAATAGGCGAGAAATAATACCTTCGGATTTGTTTAATCATCCTCTGTGCTGCAGCTGCAAATCCCGTTCAAAATGTCTTGAGGTATGGGGAAAAAATATAAATAAACCGTGTGAGGATTGTACCGGATGCGCTCTTTGCTTTTGCTGGGTATCGCATCGGGTTACGTTATTGGAAGATACCGTTGGTCATATAACTTAACGCAATTAAGATAACGCGATTAACTTAATCCAATTAACTTAATTGGATTAAGTTATATCGTAAAATCATTAATCTTATGCGGTTATGAATGGTGTTATTTATTTACACTCGAGGAAATTGCAAAACTTCAGTTTTTGCAATTTCAACCTCTTAAAAACGCGTATTTCACAGCCTTTAGGCGCGAAATCGCATGAGCTTGTGCAAAACTCAAAACTAACCGAGTTTTGCAACAAGCTCACTCAATTTTCTTTACTTCTTTGTTGGCGATTCTGACCCCTCCGGCTTTTAATCCTTTTACAAGGAAGTCGTCGGCTTTAAAACTTTCTTTTGTAATCTTGAGCCGCGGTTTGGGAACATAGTGAACCGTAAAAGAAAATTTCGTTCTTGTATCCACATGAAGCATCGTGGAACCTTCGGGAATTAAGCTGTAATTCCTGTTCATAATCCAGCCTTCTATTACGCAGCGTTTTATATATGGATAACCCGTTTCTTTATCTTTGTAGATAATCGTGAAAATCGTTTTGGAAAGAAGGTCTTTATCAGCTTCCTTTATCAAGGCGTTTTCACCGACAAATATTTTTTCGGGAATATCAATAACACTGTAGCTTGCATCATGCTTGAAAACGAGGATTCTGTCAAAGGGAGAAAGTTCCGCAATAATATCGCCGGTAACATCTGTTCCTAAGTATCCTGTGGCTTTATCGTAATGAAGTTCCAAATCTTTTTTGACGACTTCTTTTACATCAACTTTATCGAAAGTTCCGACTTTTGTTTTCCGCTTTCCGTTCCCGATTTCTTCATTGGCTTTTACTTTTGCGATTATTCCATCCAAAAATGAAACCGCGTAAGCAACAATGTTTTTAAGATGAACGCCTATTTGTTTTATGCGCGCTTTAATTTCATCCATCTCCGTTCGGGCTTTGTTGATGTCGTAAAGCGAAATGCGCCGGATGGGAATGCGGAGCAGGCGTTCAACATCTTCACCGCTCACGCCGCGCGGACCTATTTCTTTTAAGAAAGGCTGGAATCCGTCGATGACGGCTTTTTCCACGCTTTCCGCGGTTTTCATTTTTTCTATAGCTTTGTAAATCCGCTCTTCGATAAAAATCCGCTCCAGTGTCCGCTGGTGCAGTTTGTCGTTTAATTCTTTGCGTTCAAGTTCCAGTTCTTTGGTAAGGATGTTTACAAGCTGCTTTGTATGATGCGTAAGAATTTCCGTAACGGTCATCACCCGCGGGAGTCCATCTTTAATGACCAAAAGATTTACCGAGATAGACTGTTCGCATTCGGTAAACGCAAAAAGCGCGTCAATCGTTTCTTCCGCATATACGCCGCGCGCCATCTTAATTTCAATCTCCACGTTTTCACTTGTGTAATCGTTGATCGATTGAATCTTTATCCGTCCCGCCTTTGCCGCGCTTTCTATGCTGTCGATAAGGCTTTCGGTGGTTGAACCGAAGGGCAGCTCCCGGATGACGATGCGCTTGGGATCGGAGGTATCGAGCTTTGCCCGTACCAATACTTTACCGTTGCCATCTTTGTAATCTGATACATCAATAAGGCCGCCTGTAGGAAAGTCCGGGTATATCTCCGCTTTTTTCCCTCTGAGGATGGATTTTTCCGCTTCCAGAATTTCGATGATGTTATGGGGAAGAATTTTTGTGGACATTCCGACCGCGATTCCTTCCGCCCCCATGATGAGTACTACGGGAATTTTTGCGGGGAAAAGAATCGGTTCCTTGTTACGTCCGTCATAAGAATCAAGCATGTTGGTAAGTTTCGGATTGTAGAAAACATCTTTCGCCAAAGGCGTAATCCGGCATTCTATGTAACGTGATGCGGAAGCCTCATCGCCGGTGAAGATGTTCCCGAAGTTTCCCTGCCGGTCGATGAACAATTCCTTGTTCGCGAAAACCACCAAAGCGGCTCCAATCGCCGCGTCTCCGTGAGGATGATACTTCATGCAGTGGCCGACAACATTGGCAACCTTGTGGAATTTCCCATCGTCCATTTCAAAAAGCGAATGAAGGATTCTCCGCTGAACGGGCTTGAGTCCGTCTTCAAGGTCGGGAATCGCGCGGTCTTTAATTACATATGAAGCATATTCTAAAAAGTTTTTATCGAACAAATTCTTAATATATGACATAACTAAATTATATCACAAAAAGAAATTTTTTTCGCTAGCTCCCTGCGTGCCGCATCGAGTTACTTTATACACCATACCGCGTATAAGGGCACACTTTTGATTCCGTTTTCAAAGCCGAAGTTTTTGGCGGAAACTCTTATTGATTTTTCTATGCCGTATTTTTTTCTAAAAACTTCCAGACTTTGGCTTCGGACGGCTTCCCAGGATTTTGCTTCAAATAGAATAGGTTTTCCCGGTTTGCCTTGCGCCGTAGATTAAGAGAGGCTTTCTGTTTTCTTTGTTTTTCCATTCCAAAAGTTTGTTTTCAATGAGTCTTTTCATGTTTTTCCCGCTTCATGACTATAGTCAAATAAACCAAAACTATTTGACTATTTCCAATCTCATTATTTCAGAAAGTTACATTAAAGGAATATATACATTTTATTATAAGCGGGAAAAACATCGATATCAATAAAACTCCGCTTTTAGGTATGCTAAAAACGGAGTTTGCATAATCAATAGAGATTATCAGGTACTTTCCCTGACAGCCAGGTCCGAAGTCAGCAGTACCGGGGTTTCCACTTCGGCGTGTTCCATAAGATCATGCATCATATTGGCGACCAAAGTTGAAAATGTTTCTACTTTGGTATCTATCGATGTAAGCGGCGGGTCCGAATACAAACTATAGAACGAATTATCGTTTCCGATAACCGCCATATCTTCCGGGATACGGAATCCCTTTTCTTTAAGCCGCCGTGCTCCGCAAAAAGCGGTATTGTCATCGGCAAAAATGATAGCCGTGGTTTTTGAATTGATAAACTGATCAACCATATTTCCGCCTTCCAATCCAAAGGGAACCCTGATTACTGTGCCGTCTAATGACAAACCATGTTTTTCCATTGCCTTGTAGAACCCGGCCAGCTTGCGATTTGCGTTATACGTTTCCGATGTACCTACATATAAAATATCCTTGTGTCCCCGTTCCTTTAAATGAGCAACCGCTAAATCAAAACCGGAATTAAAGTCAATCGATACGTTGTGAATGGTTGGAAGCGCCAGAAAACTGTTCGCAAGTACAATAGGCGTATTCGGGAGGTACTTTTCAATAATCGTCTCAATTTCTATTCCGGTAAAAACCGAACCGACAAGTACAATACCATCAACTTTTTTTTCAGAAAGGATATGGATATATTCTTTTTTCTTTTCGGATTTATTGCCGGTGTTACAGAGAATAGTACTGTAGTTCCATTCAAAAAACAAATTTTCTAATGTTGCTGCTATTTGACCAAAATAATAATTCCGGATATCGGATGTCATAACTCCAATGGCTTTCATTGAATTGGATACAAGTCCGCGGGCAAATCCGCTTGGAACATAATTATGACGATATATTATTTCTAAAATTTTTTTTCGCGTTTCAGGACGTACATACTCAAAACCGTTTAACACCCTGGACACAGTTGAAATAGAAGTTCCCGCTTCTACGGCTATATCATATATTGTCATTTCGTTAATATACCGTAAAAAGAAAATTTGATCTATTCCTCCGCTGCAATCAACGGAGGAATAGACTGTTTATCATTTCTTTTCGCTTTCGTAGCGCTGTTTGAGTAAAGGCAGAAGGCCGCCGGCGTTGAAAATTTCCTCCACTGAAGAAGGATATTTTGTCAACGGGATGCTTTCTCCGGTAGAAATATTTGTTACCAGTCCTTTATCATAATTGATTTCCAATTCGTCTCCATCCTTTACCATGCTGCCTATTCCGGCAGCTACAAAAGTAGGGTAAGCGAGGGAAATGCTCACTCTAAAAAAAATTCTTGCGATAGATTCCGCAACAATTGCTCTGACGCCTATATCACGCAATATGGTGTTGGCGGTTTTGAGACCCGCAGCCAAAATTACGTCCCGCACCGAGAATATCTCCGGGTTTTACCTCTTTGGGAAATTCCGGACGGACAGCCGCCATTGTAGTTTCCATGAGACGCTCGGAACGGTCTCCGCCGGGAGAAATAACATCAGTATCTATAGAGTCTCCGAATTTCCAAACTCTGCCTTTAATAACATTCATGCAGCACCTCCTTCGGATCTACAATTTCACCGGCTAATGCCGAAGCGGCAACCGTAGCAGGTCCCGCAAGATACACAAAAGCATCAGTGCTTCCAAGACGGCCTTTATAGTTGCGTGTAGCTGATGTAATACAAACCTCTCCTTTGGACAAAACTCCCAACACAGGCTGACAAACACCGCAGCCGGGATTAAGGACCTGTGCGCCCGCGTCCAAAAGATCGGGAATAATGCCGCTGTTTAAACACTGGCGGTAAACATCCCATGACGCGGGCTGAATCAGGAAGCGCACGTGAGAAGGCAGCTTTTTCCCTTTCAGGATTTTTGCCGCTGCAAGAATGTCTTCATAGCGGCCGTTTGCGCAAGAACCAATAACGGCCTGGTCTATTTTCACCCCTGCCGTTTCCTTTACCGGAACGACCTTGTCAAAGTTATGCGGTTTTGCTACGACAAAATCAAGATTATCAACATCAACTTCGATTATCTTTTCGTATTTCGCGTCACTATCCGCTTCAAGCGGCTTAAAAGCCTGTTTCGTCCGGGCGGAGACATATTCCATGACTTTATCGTCGGCACGGAAGAAACCAAACTTGGCGCCTACTTCCACGCCATGATCCGCCATACACATACGGTCAGAAATTGCCATTCCATCCGCGGCGGAACCGGTAAATTCCAGCGAACGGTATTGGGCAAAATCATCACCGTACTTTCCGGCTAAATAAAGGATGATGTCTTTCCCAAAGGGATAAGGCCGTGCTCTTCCCTTGAGTTCTATTTTGATCGTCTCCGGTACCTGAAACCAGAGTTCCCCAAATGTCATGGCGTATGCAATATCGGCTTCTCCCAATCCCGTACCGCCGGCGTTTAACGCGCCGTAAATGGTACTATGAGAATCATTTCCAATGATCAGTTCACCGGGACGGACAAATCCTTTGTCACACATGACTTGATGCCCTACAGCCGGATGACTGTCAAAAAAATGCTTGAACTCGAGTCTGCGGGCCATTTCTCTGCCGATTCTGTTTCTCTCCGCTACTTCAACGTTCGGAGCCGGCTGAAAATGGTCCATAATATAATAGACTTTATCCCTATCCCATACGCGCGGAAGCCCTTCGGGCATTCCGGTGTTATGCATATGCTTCTCAATCTCATCAAGTGCCAAACAAACCATCACACCGTCAATTTTTGCGTCGACAATATCGCCCGCGTAAACTGCGTTACCTGTTTTGTTATTTCTTGAGAAGAGCTGTTCTGCCATCGTCATTCCCATAAATACTCCTTTGTAAAATCTCTCCTGTTATCCGGCAACCGCAGCTTTTGCTTTCCGTTTTTTCACAATGGGCGTAATGATCGGTACCGCCAAAACCGCGAAGATCACTACCCACATAGCCCAGGCAAACCCAGATTTAAAGAATATGCTGAAACTGCCGCGGGAAATACTGATGGCAATAGCGTAATACCCTTCCGCCAGAGCGCCCATAACAATTCCTAACACCAGCGCGGTATAATCATGACCGCTTTCTGAAAGTATATAGCCTATAACACCGAAAATAACGAAAATCCACATGTCCATCATAAACTGCCGTGTAGCGAAACTGCCGATGAGACAGGTTGCCAACACCGCCGGAATAAGGAACTGGTTTTTCGTTACCGCAAGTTTGACCGCGAATTTGGTATAAAAAATAGCAATACCCCATTGAATGAGCGAAGCCGCCGCAATAGCCAGCATAAAAGCGTATATCTGACCGGGATATTCCCGCATTACCTGCGGACCGGGTCGTACTCCGTGCATGATGAGGGCGGCGAGCATGACTGCCGCGGTTCCGCTCCCCGGAATTCCTAAGGTTATCGTCGGTACCATTGAACCGCCGACTACCGCGTTATTCGCGCATTCAGGCGCGATAACTCCTTCGGCAGCACCATTGCCGAATTCTTCCGGCTTTTTAGAAAAAAGCTTTGCCTGAGAATAAGCAATAAAAGCGGCGATATTTACGCCCGCTCCGGGAATAATCCCGACAAAAAGACCGATAAATGTTGAAAGGGCAACCAAAACAGGAGATTTAAACACCCGTTTAGAGCCTTCCCAAATTTGACTGAATTGTCCGACTTTCTGTTTCTGCTTCTGCGTACCCGAGGCGTCGTCATCGGTCAGAGAGATAAGCGAAGTAAAAGCAAAAAGACCGATCATCGCGGTAATACTGGGGAACTCATCATACAGTTCCAGAAGACCGAAGGTAAAACGGGGATAACCGAGGGTAAGATCCGCCGGCATAGCGGCAATGAGACAGCCTAACATTCCTGTCAGCAGCCCCATCGCCGGAGACTTGTCGGAAATTCCTACAATGATAGCGATCCCCATAAGGGCAAGCAAAAATATTTCCGCGGGACCGAATTTCAGGGCAACCTGAGCAATGGGCCGGAGAATGATAATTGAAGCGATGGCGGCAATCGTACCGCCGATAGTCGATGCGGTCAGAGAAATACCAAGCGCGTAATCTCCCTTTCCTTTTCGCGCAAGAGGATACCCGTCAAGCCCCGTCGCCACGGAACCTAAGGCTCCCGGCGTTTTAAGGAGTATGGCAGGTATGGAACCTCCGTACTGGCAGCCCACGTAAATAGCGCCGATAAAAATCAATGCCCCTTCCATAGACATTCCTAGGGTTATGGGCAGCAAAATAGCGGTCGTATTGCTTGCGCTGAGTCCGGGAATACTCCCGGCGATCAATCCGACAACCAGACCTACAACCAGTAATATTATCGATTCCAAGCTAAAAAGGGCCGCGAATCCCAATTGTATTGAATCAAAAAAATTCATAACAATTATAAATAAAATGTACTTATCAGATATACTTTTTATAGTGTTACATTGTGAACAATTTCAAAAGGAAGAAATAACAGGTAACTTTTATTTTAAAGTACCTGAAAAATTCGGGGTGTTAATTAATGCAAAATCTTCGTTATTGAATTTGAGAAATGCCATTGCGCATTTTAATTTCAAGGATTATGAGAAAAACAAACACGAATATCTTGATGCACTACTTTTGTTTGAAGTTCACATTGGTCAAAATATCAAAGGAATTA
>QMCE01000914.1_pt1 | contig 16552 bp, 16 predicted proteins | sample 1821851 | NCBI WGS metagenome assembly QMCE01 (sample SAMN09453174, study PRJNA476694) | Termite gut metagenome, whole genome shotgun sequencing project. | isolation source: worker | host: Odontotermes sp. | place: South Africa:Pretoria | collected 2016-01-28
GGTCCTGCCAAAGGCGGGTATTGGAAAATTTTAATAAAAACAACAAAGTAAATGCCATGCGCAGCCCTGAAATAAAAAAATTCATCGACGACCACCAATACCTGTTCTGGTACACCCCCCAGCCCAAAAGCGAAAAGGTTACCGACGAACTGTTGGTGGAAACGGTATTGAACTACGGCAACATGGACGATCTGAGAGGACTATTCGCAACAATGGGCATCAACAATGTAGCCCGGATTTTCTTCGACTCCATCAATAAAAGCGAACGGCGGAAAGGCAACTACCACGAATTAACATTGAACTACTTTACACTACTGTTTAATCGGTATGCATCTTGAGATATTGTCCGAACAGCAACGTGAACTGCTGCCTTTTATCGCACAGTTCAGGCGTAATTTCTACCTTGTGGGAGGTACGGCTATCGCCTTGCAAATGGGACATCGCCGCTCTATTGACTTTGACTTATTCACAGCAAAAAAAATCAACAAATCACGCATTCGAGAAAAAGTATTTGAATTATCCTATCGCAAACAAACACTTTTTGACGATGTCGACCAGGCTCATTTCTACATTAACGAAGTAAAAACAACATTTTTCCATTACCCCTACCCTGTTGAACATTTAGCCATGCTAGACGGTGTCATATCCATGCCCACGCTGCGCTCATTAGCAGCCATGAAAGCATTTGCCCTTGGGCGTCGTGCGAAATGGAAAGACTATGTAGACCTGTATTTCCTGTTAAAAAACTACTTCTCCATAAAAGAAATTTCAACAGAAGCAGTACAGATTTTCGGAGAATTATTTTCCGAAAAGTTATTCCGCAACAATTAGCCTTCCACAAAGACATTGACTACTCCGAGCCGGTAGAATACCTCCCCGGCTTTGAAGTCCCCGACCGGGAAATAAAAGAATTTTTGATTGATAAAGCGCTGCAGGAGATATAAGAGAAATTTAATAAAATAAAACAAATCATACCGTCGCTCAAAGCCAAAGGTTGGATAGAGCATGTAAAGGTGGACAAAAGAATATTAACAACAATTATTTATGAAAGCTGTTATTCTTGCAGGTGGTTTAGGCACTCGACTAAGTGAAGCCACAAACCTTATTCCTAAGCCAATGGTGGAAATAGGAGGAAAACCTATTTTATGGCATATCCTTAAAACATATAGTCATTATGGCATTAATGATTTTATCATTTGTTGCGGATACAAAGCATATGTAATCAAGGAATATTTTGCAAACTACTTTCGACACAATAGTGATATTACAGTCGATTTGGCAACAGGAACTATAAATGTTCATTATTCACCCAATGAAAAATGGAGGGTAACCTGTATTGATACGGGATTAAACACCATGACAGGAGGGCGTGTTAAACGTATTCAAGAGTTTGTTGGAAATAATTCTTTTTTGCTTACATACGGAGATGGTGTAGCAGACCTTAATATTGCAGATACCGTTGAAAGGCACAAAGCGAGTGGAAAAGCTATTTCGGTAACCATCTATCAGCCCAAAGGTAAATTTGGCGCCCTTGATATTGACACTGATGGAAATGTACGAGCATTCCAAGAAAAACCGGCGGGTGACGGATCATGGATTAATGCCGGATATTTTGTTTGTGAACCCGAAGTATTTGACTACATCAAAGATGGAGACAATACAATTTTTGAAAGAGCCCCTCTTGAGAATTTAGCTAAAGACGGCAAAATGACATCTTTTAAGCATCATGGTTTTTGGATGCCTATGGATACTTTACGCGATAATATGGAACTAAATCAATTATGGGATTCTGGTAAAGCACCTTGGAAAGTATGGTAAATCTCAATATATATAAAGGGAAACGCATTTTACTTACCGGACACACCGGCTTTAAAGGCTCATGGATGGCAATATGGCTTCATTCATTGGGCGCAGAGGTTATTGGTTACGCATTAGAACCATATAGTGAGAAGGATAATTTTGTTCTGAGTAGAATTGGCGAGAAAATTTATGCTGACATTCGCGGCGATCTTCGCGATAGAAAAAAACTACATGATACATTTAAAAAATTTCAACCCGAAATAGTTTTTCATTTAGCAGCACAACCATTGGTTCGGTTGTCCTACGACTGCCCCGTAGAAACATATGAAATTAATGTAATGGGCTCCATCAACATAATGGAAGAAGTAAGGCAATGCCAAGCTACCAAAATAGCGGTCATGATTACTACGGATAAATGCTATGAAAACAAGGAGCAATTATGGGGGTATCGTGAAAATGAAGCAATGGGAGGTTATGACCCCTATTCGTCCTCAAAAGGCGCTGCCGAGATAGCCATTAGTTCGTGGCGTCGTTCCTTTATGAATCCAACCCAGTATGAGAAGCATGGAAAATCTATTGCTTCGGCAAGAGCTGGTAACGTTGTTGGTGGTGGTGATTGGGCATTAGATAGAATTATTCCGGATTGTATTCGAGCGTTGGAAACCAATAAAGTCATAGAAATTCGCTCCCCACAATCGGTACGCCCTTGGCAACATGTGTTAGAACCGATAAACGGGTATCTAACTTTAGGCGCAAAAATGATAGAAAATCCAACTAAATATGCCGAAGGATGGAATTTTGGGCCAACAACAGATGCGATTGTTCCTGTATGGGATATTGCACAAATGGTCATTGAAAGCTACGAAAAGGGAGAATTAAAAGACATTTCAAATCCGCACGCTTTGCACGAAGCAAAATTATTGGCTTTGGATATTTCTAAAGCGCGTTTTGAATTGGACTGGAAACCCAGATGGGATATTCGTACGACCATTTCCAAAACTGTAGAGTGGTATAAAAACTACCCGAAAGAAAACGTATATCAACTTTGTTTAAAACAAATAGCAGAATATAGCCAATGACTACAAAAGAAAAAATTCTTGAACTAACCAAAGAATACTACAAAGAACAATTTGAGCGTAAAAAGAAAGCTTTTAATCCGGGTGATAGAATCAGTTACGGTGGACGTTTTTTTGACGAAAACGAATTGATAAACTTAGTTGATAGCTCTTTGGAATTTTGGCTTACTACCGGGCGCTATGCTGCCCAATTTGAAAAAAAGATGGCTGCGTTTCTAGGGGTACGTTTTTGTAGCCTTACTAATTCAGGATCATCAGCTAACCTTCTGGCTTTTATGGCACTTACATCACCTCGTTTGGGTGAAAGAGCTGTAAAACGAGGCGACGAAGTAATCACCGTAGCAGCCGGTTTCCCCACAACTGTAACTCCTATTATACAATATGGTGCTATTCCGGTTTTTATCGACGTTACCATTCCTCATTACAATATTGATATAACCCAATTAGAAGCCGCACTAAGTCCAAAAACCAAAGCGGTAATGATTGCCCACACATTGGGAAATCCATTTAATTTGAAAACCGTTAAAGATTTCTGTACCAAGCATAACCTTTGGTTGGTGGAAGACAACTGCGATGCGTTAGGTTCCAAGTATTTCATTGATAGCGAATGGAAATACAGCGGTACTATCGGCGACATCGGAACATCAAGTTTCTATCCGCCTCACCACATGACCATGGGTGAAGGCGGTGCCGTATACACTAATAATCCAACATTAAAAAAAATCGTAAACTCTATACGGGATTGGGGGCGTGATTGCTGGTGCGACTCAGGGAAAGATGACACTTGCGGATGCCGCTTTACACAACAGTTCGGTGAATTGCCTTTGGGTTACGACCATAAATATGTTTATTCTCACTTTGGTTACAACCTTAAAGTAACCGATATGCAAGCAGCGATTGGTTGTGCCCAATTAGAAAAATTGCCTTACATTATTGAAGTCCGTAAAAAAAATTGGGCTTATCTGCGGGAACAACTCAATAAATTCAGCAATAAGCTCATCCTTCCCGAACCCACTGAAAATTCAGATCCCAGTTGGTTTGGGTTTCTCATTTGCGTGAAAGATGATGCCGGATTCACACGTGATCAACTGGTACAACACTTGGAAAAACATAACATTCAAACCCGCATGTTATTTGCAGGAAACCTCATTAAACATCCATGTTTTGACGAAATGCGCGCCTCCGGACAGGGTTTTAGAATAGTGGGCAGGCTGGAAAATACGGATAAAATCATGTCTAATGTATTTTGGATTGGGGTATATCCGGGCATGACTAAGGATATGCTGAATTATATGGTGGAAAAAATGGGGGAAATTTGTAAATAAATGAATATTCTTCTTACCGGAGCTTCCGGATATATTGGTTCTCATATTGCAGAACATCTCACTGCCGACAATCATATAGTTTTGTGTACAAAACGAAATAAATCGGATTTGTGGCGTTGTCAAACGTTCTTAAACAATGTACAATGGATATCTACTGATGAGCAGAATTGGAAAGAAATGGCCATTTCTTTCCATCCACAAGTTATCATCCATGCGGCTTGGGATGGCGTAGATGCTACCGGTCGAGGAGATTGGAATAAACAAGTTTCCAACTTATGTTTTCAACAGGATCTTCTTCATATTGCACAAAAAAGTTTATGTAAAAAATTCATTGGTTTTGGCTCTCAGGCAGAATATGGCGAATTTTCGGGGTGCATTGATGAAAATTATCCTACACAGCCCAACTCGGCCTATGGTGCAGTAAAGTTAGCCGCATTGGATATACTTCGTACATTTTGTGAACTTCATAAGATGAAATGGTATTGGTTCCGTTTATTTTCCTGCTTCGGAGAACGGGAAGGCGATACATGGCTCATCCCCTCTACAATTAGAAGCATGCTTCGGCAGCAATCAATGGATTTAACTCCCGGTGAGCAAAAATATGCTTACCTATATGTTGGTAATGTGGCAAAAGTTACCATTGAAACTCTTACAACACTAGCTAATAGTGGGATATATAACTTATCATCAGAATACGTGATAAGCATACGCGAGTTATTGGAAAAAATTAAAGATAAAGTCAATCCTTCTTTCAACTTAAACTTTGGAGCATTGCCCTACCGTGCAGGACAATCTATGTGGATGCAGGGCAACAACAAAAAAGTATGCGCAAATATACAAAACATTAACGGTAGCAACTTTGAAGAAAAATTAGACCAAATAATAAGGTATTACACAACAATATATGAATAGTTCAGAATTAGCAAAATTGATCCGTACCAATGCTGTGGAAATGGTTTATCGAGCAAAAGCGTCTCATATCGGGGGGGCTTTGTCAATTGCTGATATATTAGCAGTGTTGTACACTAATATATTAAACGTTAACCCGAACAATTCACTATTACCGGACAGAGACCGGCTATTATTATCCAAGGGGCATTGTTGTACATCACTATATGCTGTTTTAGCTTTAAAAGGCTTTTTTCCAATGGAAGAACTGCAATCCTATGGAATAGATGGAAGCCGCTTATTATCGCATACTACACATTACATACCAGGAATCGAAATCTCTGCCGGAAGTCTTGGACATGGTCTTCCTATCGCTTGTGGCTTAGCATTAGCTGCCAAACGTAAAAAACAAACCTACAAAACATACTGCATTGTTGGAGATGGTGAAATGGATGAAGGCTCTAATTGGGAAGCCTTATTATTTGCTGCCCATCATCAATTAGATAACTTGTGCTTGATTATTGATTACAACAAGATACAAAGTTTAGGAAATACAAATGATGTCATAAACTTGGAGCCATTGAAAACAAAACTTGAAGCATTCAATTGGCATACTATAGAAATTAACGGACATAATCATGATGAAATCAACCAAGCTCTAAATCTTTTAGGTACACTATCCAAACCTTTAGCTATTATTGCTCATACAATCAAGGGAAAAGGTATCAGCTTTATGGAAAATCAGCTATTATGGCATTACCGCTCTCCGAATGAAGAACAATATGCAACAGCTATCAATGAAATACAACACCAATGAGAACTGCATTTATCACACAACTTATAGAAGAAGCTCAAACTAACGACAAGGTATTCTTAATTGTCGGAGATCTGGGATTTAGCGTTGTGGAACCTTTTGCACAAAAATTTCCCGACCGTTTTCTGAATGTTGGTATTGCTGAACAAAATATGATTGGCATTGCTGTTGGTTTGGCAATGGAGGGTTATAATGTTTATGTATATTCTATCGGCAACTTTCCGACCTTACGGTGTATGGAACAAATTCGCTACGATGTGGCTTATCACAATTTATCAGTAAAAATTATTGCTGTCGGCGGAGGATACGCATATGGCTCGCTGGGTGCTTCACATCATGCCACTGAGGAATTAGGGATGATGCGAACTATTCCCAACATGATCGTCGCTGCTCCCGGAGACCCCGTTGAAGCTAAGGCTATCACCACATTTTCAGTCAATAACACTTCTCCAATGTACATTCGCTTGGGGAAAGCTGGCGAACCTGTCGTGCATCAACAATCAATCAACAACATCCAAAGTGGACAAATCTTGACTATTCGCGAATCATCTTCTGCAAAAATTGCTGTGATGACTACCGGAGCCATGTTAGATTATGCCATAAATTTTATTAATAATTATCATATTGACTGCTCTGTATATAGCTGTCCGTTTATAAAACCGATAGATGAAAAAAAATTAATTGCTATTGCAGATCAATATAAAAAAATCATTACATTAGAAGAGCATCAATTATCCGCAGGTTTTAGCTCTGCTTTAATAGAGCAATACAATGACTTATTCGCACAAGGCATAATCCAAAGATATCCCATTATTATACGCCGGGGAATAAATAATAAATTTTACAGCATGTCCGGTTCTCAGCAATACCTGCGAAACAAGGCAGGAATAGTATTGGATCATGTGGATTTTAATGATTGACGCATTCCTTAAATGGCAAGTAAACCAAATATACAAGTTTTCATTTCTACGTATAATCGCCCGGATTTGGTTGTTAAGTCTATAAATTCAGTGCTGCAACAATCGTATAGGAATATAGAAGTTATTGTGTCGGACAACTCCACCAATAATGCAACGCAAGAAATAATCCAAAGAGATTTTTCCGAAAAAGTAAACTATGTGAGACGCATTCCATCTGTTGATGGCATCACTCATTTAAATATGATTTTGAAAGAGGTGTCGGTAGATTTTTTTATAATATTCCACGATGATGACATCATGTACCCTGATATGGTGGAAACGCTATACAATAAAATACACAATGATGCTTCTATAGCAGCTGTGGCGGCCAACGCTCGAATTGTTAGACATTCCAAACCTACTTCTAAAACATTTTTTTCGGATAGAACTCCATCTATCAGCATCAACACTCCTGATGAAATGGCCTATCAATATTTATGTGGTAAGATAGCACCGTTCCCTTCCTATATGTATCGTAAAAAAGTGGCAGAAGTAAATATCATGGATTCAAAACAGGGGGGAAAATACTGTGATGTTTCATTCCTAATTAAAACAGCCAAACTGGGGAAGATAGAGTGGTGCGAGACACCCTTAATGGACTATTACTACCATCAGGGACAAGATAGTTATAATAATGATTTTCGAGCCCGATTAAGGCTCATTTATTTTATTAACCTAACTACCTCGTTTAAACGAAAAAGCAAAGAGCTATATAACTATAGGCTCATGAATGTATATAATGAATGGGTTAGTATGTTGAAAAAAGATCAGGCTTTCCCTTTAAAGAAAAAAACGTTGCTTCTTCTCTTCAAACATTCTCCATTCAACTTTTTCCCAAAAATGATTTTTCATCGAATATTAAAAAGAGCAAAAGACTATGATGCCAAATAATCAGAACGTTTCCTCGAAATGGTTTTTTAGAAAAATATACCGAACAGTCATACCATCGGCTTTCAGGAGATGGATTCATTCTGTTAGAAAGGGTGTTCACAACCACTTTTTTCCGATGGAGATAACATACAAATCTTTTGGCGATTTTATGCCTGAGAAGACATTTTATATTATTAGAAGATCCCAGCCTGCAGGTCTTTTTTCAAATTTTCATTATGTGCTTAGCCATGTTATTTGTGCAATAGAACATAATTATATTCCGGTCGTGGACATGCAGAACCATCTTACTGATTTCAACGAAAAGAAAGCAATCGATGGGACATGTAATGCGTGGGAGTATTATTTCAAACAACCGATGGGGTATACTCTTGATGATGCATATCGCGGAAAAAATGTGATATTAAGTGCTAATGAGTATTTTGAAAACTTGGTACCATATGCTTGTTTTGATGCAGAAATGATAAAAAAGTTGCACAGGGTTATCTGTACCTATCTACAATTTAATGATAAAACGGTGGCAACACTAAAAGATGCCGAAAAAAAACTATTTGCAGGAAGAACAAATATTCTGGGAGTTCAATACCGCGGCACCGACTATAAAACGGCTGTAGGACACAGTAAGACCCCTGATTTGGATGTAATAATTGAAAAAGCAAAGTTTCTTTTAAAGGATTGGGGAATGGAGTATATTTACCTGACGACAGAAGATAGTGCTGCGGTGAATAAATTTCGTAAATCATTCGGAGAATTGCTGATCACAACTGATAGCAAACGGGTTGATAATTATAATAATCATATGGGAGAAATATCCAAGATAGGATTTAATAGAAAAAATGATAACTATTTAAAAGGATTAGAATATATAATTGATATCTATTTACTATCGAAATGTGATTCGATTATTTGTCCCAAGGTCAATGGTGCAATGGCTGCTTTTGAACTTAACAATAACAAGTATAAAAACAAGTATATCTTTGAATTGGGAGTAACAACATAATGCTTAGTATCAAATAAATATAATATTCCCATGAAACTATTATTTGCTGCATTAGAATACGACTACGGAAAACCTAAGAGGGGTGAATCATTAGAAATAAAGGCATTTCTGCCGGCTCTGAAGGCTAATTTCGAAGATGTCGTTGTTTTCCCAATAGAAAAAAACGGATTCCCAAACGATATAGAAGGGCTACAAAGGTGTCTATTAGACACTGCCGAAGAGTTTCACCCCGATATTATTTTCTTCGTTTTAATGAAAGACGAGATTAGGCGGGAAACGATTAAAAAATTATCGGAAAAATACATGACCGTAAATTGGTTTTGCGATGACCAGTGGCGCTTCGATAATTACACTAAATACATTGCTCCGCTTTTTTCTTTGCCAATAACCGTAGATAAATACAGTTTACCCAAATACAAAACAATCGGATGTAATAATGTCGTTCTATCTCAGTGGGCGACCTTCTATGATAATAATACATTGATGAACAGTGATTTACCCCCCCCCCACACCCTCTCCCACCTCCACCATCACACCAGCAAAGATCATTACAAATACGATATATCGTTTGTCGGCTCGAAAAACGCTACACGTGCATGGATAATACAAGAGTTGAAGAAAAGAGGTATTCACGTTGCTTGTTTTGGAGCCGGTTGGGAAAACGGCCGGATTAGCTACGACGAAATGAAGGATGTGTTCATGTGTTCTAAAATAAATTTGAATCTTTCCAATAGCATTCCCGTTGACTATCGATTTAAGCAATATTTAGTTCGAAACATGCTAAGGCTACCAATTAAGGAGACTCTGCGAAATTTTAAAGAATACTATTTTTCCTCGAAACGAATAGAGCAAATGAAAGCTCGTAATTTTGAAATACCCAGTTGCCGAGGCTTTATGCTGAGTCAATATTGCCTGGATTTGGAAAGCTACTATAAAATTGGTAAAGAAATTGCCATATTTACAAGTATAGATGAGTTAGAACGCGTAATTCGATATTACCTTATGAACAACGATGAACGAGAACAAATGAAAAACCAAGCATACGAAAGAAGTTTACACCACACTTACACACATCGATTTAAAGAGATCGCCGAATATATTATGCAAAATAAATAGACATGGATTTTGATAGATTATTAAAACAAATAAGTTTTGGATTAAGGGGTAAAAAGTATAAGGTACCACGCGGAGCTATTTCCTCATACGATGGGAGCAACCTCTCTATCGGCAAAAATGTGAGTTTTGGTGGCAACGTATTTTTGTTTGGCACAGCAGAGATCCCTATTGGCGATGATACGATGATTGCTTACGGCGTAATTATTCATACCTCAACACATGATTATACGGTTCATCCCATGCGCGCTATCCGAATAGATAGACCCGTTAGTATCGGCAAACACGTATGGATAGGAACAGGGGCAATTATACTGCCCGGCGTAAAAATAGGAGACTATGCCGTAATTGGCGCTGGAAGTGTTGTAAATCAGAATATTATGGGAGAGGGCAATTGTGGCCGGCAATCCGGCTAAAGTGATAAAATTTCGAGATTTATCAGCGCTAAAAACTGTACCGGAACAAGTTATTACACTCGGATTTTTACCTGACACAGCTATTTGTAAAAATTATAATCAATAATTTACATGAAGATTTTATTTCATAATCGGTATAATTCTCACAATATCGACAATATGCTTTTTGAAGAGCAAACCGATGCTATTGGCGATGATATGTTGGCACCATATCGTATATTAGCCTCATTGGCCAACAATAAAGGGATAGAAGTTGGTACATTTTCCCATATTAATAAAGAAGAAGCCGATGCGTTTGTCTTTATTGATATACCTGATGAACGTGATGCAATCTTCCGTTATGCCATGCGGCATGATGTAAAAAAATACTTACTCGCCATAGAAAGCCCCATTATTAATAAAAAAAGTTTCTCTCTAAAATATCATACCTATTTCGAGAAAGTCTTTACGTGGTCTGACGATTTGGTGGCTTCCAATCCTCAAAAATATGTAAAACTTAATTATACTAGTGTCGTCAATCATTCTTTTCAGGAAGGGTATCGGCCAAAAACATGTGTCGTCATATCCGGCAACAAACAGAGCAGCGCAAAAAATGAGTTGTACTCGGAACGATTGAAGTGCATGCGTTGGTTTAATAAATATGCGCCCTCCGATCTTGACATATACGGCCCTAATTGGAATTTATGGTTGATGAATTCCCAAAATATCATAGCGCGAATTTTTAACAAGATTAATCGCAAATACAAATTTTTTCCCGCACATTTTAAAGGATACAAAGGAATGACCATAAGAAAGGAAGATATACTCTCCTTGTATAATTTTAACCTTTGCCTTGAAAATGTGTATGGTTATAACGGCTATATAACGGAAAAAATTCTGGACAGCCTACTTTCCGGTACTATACCCATTTACAAAGGAGCCAGCAATATCACTGATTACATTCCGCAAAATTGCTTTATCAATTACGATGATTTCAATAGCATTTCGGATATGCATCATTTCATGACGAACATGTCGCCGGAAGAAGTTGTCACCTATCAAAAAAATATAAAGGCGTTTTTACGGAGTAAAAATTTTGAGCAGTTTCTCCCGACGACGTTTGCCAACACCATACTATCCAATATTGTATGCGGTTGAAATTTCCTATACACGACCGATCGAGGAAAATGGTGGAAGGAGCGCTTTTTCAAGGAGTTTCCTCTCTTTTAACCAATTTGAGCCGGCTGGCTCTTGTTGTTATTTTACTTCGGTATTATTCGAAAGAAGAATTTGGCTTGTGGGGAGCCATTACTTCTTCCGCTGCCGTAATCGCCACCGGAGATTTTGGAATTGTGAATGCGTTGCGCAACAAAATAAGCAAACTCATTGTGTCAGGTAAGGAAGGGATGGAAGAGAGCCGGATTTACTTTTTCACCTCGTTCTATTTTTTCTTTGTATTAGCCATTCTGCTCAGTGGAACAATTTACTATTTAAGCACCATAGTGCCGTTTGAAAGCTTGTTTAAAACCGATAACACGTATCTGAAGGAGCAGGGCGTAGCTATTCTTCTTTGGGTTCAGTTTTTGTTTCTGATCAACATACCTCTTGCTTTGGGCTCTCCACTTTTTTTCTCTTTTCAAGAGGCTAAATTGTCGGCCATGCTCTCTTTTGTCCAAGCCATGTTGTCTTTTAGCAGTGTACTGATCCTTGTGTTGATGAAAAGTGATATTGTAACTATCTCGATTGTTTATTTTTCGGCCAATATTCTTGTAGGGTTATTGGGGACATTACTTTTTTTATACAAACGACGGTGGTTTAATTTCAAAATACAATTGTCACGTTTTTGGGGTATTATCAAAGAGTTGCTGTTAGTCGGATGGAAGTTTATGGGATTACAGTTATCCAACAGCTACCTGCAAAACATTGGTGTTCTTTTGTCCAGCGCTATACTCGGGGTTACAGTTGCAGCTGATTTCTCTTTAGTACAAAAGTTTTACACCTTTGGTATGGGAATCTACACGAGTATGCTCAATCCCGTATGGGGCGGCTATGCAGATGCCTATGCTCGAAACGACAAGCAATGGTGTAAACGCACGCTATCTAAATCAATGTTACTTACTTTTGTCTACTTCCTTGTATTACTTGTCGGTATTACGACATTGGGTAATATGGTCGTAAAATTGATGGGTGCAGGTAGCTACAACATAGCTCACAGTATGTATTTTCTGCTCGGACTGCTCACATTAAGTATGGCTCTTTTCGATAGTTCGACTCTTATACAAAATGCGACCAATAAAATCAATTTAAAGCTGATCGTGCTGCTTATTTCAAGTTGTATAGTAGTTCCCGTTCTCAAAAACATCACGTTGACATGGGGACTTTCCGGATTGGTTATAGGTTTAACAGTTATGTGGGGAATAATGGCAATAATCACCTATACACAGACCCGTTCAATAATTCATAAAATAAATGAATAACAGGATTCTATCCTATTTGGACTTTTTTATCGTGTTGCTCATGTCACTGTTGTTAACCATCGACATGGTTACCGGGTTTTATTTGGAAAAAGGCATACACCTTCCAATATCACAAACTGCAAAATTTATTTTATCAGCTCTATTACTTATGCGGATTACGATGTCCAAATTGACTCGTAATATTGCTGTAATGTTCTTATTTTTCCTTGCTTACACTGTTTTTCTCACTTTATACTTCTTACTGTTTGCGCCGCAAGCCATACAAACGCTTATTTTATACAGTAAATTTTTAATTACGGTATTCGTCTATATCTATTATTATACTTTATTTCAAACTCAACCTCAAAAAACTTTACAGCAAATTCATACCATTATCACTATAAATACAGTAGTAATGATAATCAATATAATGGGAACTGTATTATTGAATATCGGAACCCAGATGTACACGGGTACCGGCGGTTTTGGAGGTAAAGGGTTTTTCTATGCCGGAAATGAAATCAGTGCACTATGGATTATTCTGTTTGCTTATTGCATGTTCCACATTTTCAGAGAAAAAAAGCGGCATAAATACATTATTACAGGCATCCTTTTACTAACATCTTTGAGCATGGGAACTAAAACAGTCATTGCAGGATGCATTTTATTTTCCATAGTCTTTTTACCTCGCTTAATAAATGTGAATTTACTCAAAAAATTTAATCGCTTGTTTTTAGTAAGCCTAGTATCAGTATTATTGTTAGTGGTGGTTTTTTATTTTATTAAAAATAGCGGTATGCTTGATCGTGCAATGTGGTTTTACGATAGGTATGGATGGACATCATTGCTATCCAACAGAGACATTTATGTCGCAGAAAAAATTGCATGGTTTTCTGCTTCACCACTTCTAATGAAGTGTTTGGGATTAGGACGTTTTTTAACAGTGGAAATGGATTTTTTTGATACGCTTTTAAATTTTGGTTATATAGGCGTTTTAGTTGTATATACGTTCTATATTAAAATTTGGCTTACTTCCCGTACCCATGCAAAATCAGGCGTTTTTCCATTTGCAAAATGGAGTAAATATACCCTGCTTTTAATCCTTGCTATATCTTTTTTTACAGGACATACTATATTCTCCGCTATGGCCGGTCCTTTTATCGGAATTGCAGCTGCACTGATTTTCTATAAACCAACATCTAACTTAACTGGTCAGACTATTTTATAGCTATGCAAAAGATATCTATATTAATGATCTCAAATATGTATCCGTCAAAAAGTAATGCCTTTTACGGAGTGTTTACGCAAAATTTCTACCAACATTTATTAGATAATCCCCATTTTAAAGCAGAAAAAATAGTTATATCTCAAAAAACTACTAATTACGCTTTAAAATTATTAGTATACTTAAAGTTTTACGCTGATATCTTATGTCAGTTGTTAATACGGAAATATGATTTAGTTTACGTTCACAATGTCACCCATTCTGTTCCTGTACTACGATTAATTTACCTTTTCAAAAAAAACAATCTTGTTTTTAACTTTCATGGAGAGGACTTGTTAACTAAAACCCGGTTATCATCTATACTATTGAGCATAGCTAAACCATTATTGATTAAAGCACAATTGATAGTTGTTCCTTCACAGTTCTTTAAAGAAGAAGTGCAAAAACAAATGCCGGTTAACCCTAAGCAAATATTTATATCTCCTTCGGGAGGTATTGATTTGAATATTTTTAAACCGCTCAACGTGAAAAAAAAATCCGAAAACTTTACAATTGGCTACGTTTCCCGAATTGACAGAGGTAAAGGATGGGATATTCTATTGTCTGCTGTTCACTTATACATGCAGCATAACAATGATGTGCCACTTAGTGTTATTGTAGTCGGTAATGGTGCGGAACTTCCTTTGTTTTTTAAAATGCTTGAAAACTATCAATTGCAAGACGTTGTTCAATATGTAGGTGGAGTAGAACAGTCGCAACTACCTCTGATTTATTCAAGAATGGACGTATTTATATTTCCTACTACGCTACACGAAAGTCTTGGTTTAGTGGGATTGGAAGCTATGGCTTGCGGAGTACCTGTTATCGGTTCAGAGATAGGTGGTCTGAAAGGTTTTATTAAAAATAGCTATAACGGCTATTTTTTCAAGCCGGGAGATAGCACTGATTTACTCGAAAAGATTGTGGCACTATGGAATTTAAGGAAAGAAGAGAAACAAAAATTACAGCAGAATGCGGTAGAAACAGCGCAACAATATGACGGGAAAAAAAGTATGGAAATATTGTTAAATAAACTATGTGAAGTATATCAAAAATCATGAAGAAGATATTAATCGTATTCGGTACAAGACCGGAGGCTATAAAAATGGCTCCGTTGGTCAGGGAGTTTCTTACGAACAAAGATAAATTTGTAACCAAAATATGTATCACGGCTCAACACAGGGAAATGTTGGATCAGGTAATGAGCATATTTGATATTAAGGCTGATTATGACCTCAATATAATGTCTCCCAATCAAGATTTATTTTTAGTAACTCAAAAGGTTTTATCCGGTGTACGGGAGGTAATTGTAAAGGAAGTTCCGGACGTGGTACTTGTCCACGGAGATACGACTACAGCCTTTGCAAGTGCATTGGCAGCATTTTATTGTAAAGTACCTGTTGGACATGTTGAAGCTGGCCTGAGAACATATAACATCGATTCTCCTTGGCCTGAAGAATTTAATCGTCAAGCTGTAGATCGTATTACTACCTACTATTTTTCACCGACCCGAGAATCCGGTGAAAATTTATTAGATGAAAAAGTTGAATCTTCTAAAATTTTCGTAACGGGAAATACTGTGATTGATGCACTACTATATGTTAGGAATCTTATAGAGAGTGATGTAAATATTGAGAAGAAGGCTATTCAAACAATTATTGAAAGCGGATATACGATTACGGATAGAAAGTTTATTTTAGTCACAGGGCATAGAAGAGAAAATTTCGGGTATGGTTTTCGAGAAATATGTATGGCATTGAAAGAAATTGCTATGCGACATCCCAACATAGATGTTATATATCCGGTACACTTGAACCCCAATGTGCAAAAGCCGGTTTACGAATATTTATCCTTGATCAAAAACGTTTATCTGACTAGTCCGTTAGATTATATACCTTTTGTCTATCTGATGCAAAAATGTCATTTAGTATTAACAGATAGTGGTGGTATTCAAGAAGAAGCACCCACATTTGGGAAACCTGTCCTGGTTATGAGAGATACAACCGAGAGACCCGAAGCAGTACAGGCAAGAACAGCAAAGTTGGTTGGAGCCAATGCAAAAAGTATAATAAGACATGTGGATGATTTGCTTTCGGATAATAACTTATATCAACAAATGGCTAATGCTCACAATCCTTATGGATATGGAACCGCTTGTAAACAAATCGTTGAAATATTAGGAAAATAAGATGGAGATCACTTTTTGTAATATAAAATTCAGGGGATTAAAAAGAGAGGATATTTTGAAAGCTTCTCTTTCGGAATTTGTTCAGGTGGTGACACTATCTTCCGAATCAATTGTAATTGCGAATAAGACACCTAAGCTAATGGAGATCGCTAATACAAATTATTCTACGTTTGATGGTTTCCTGCCTTATAAATTAGCTAAATTTACGAATAAAGATGTCGACTTTGAAAAAATATCGGGAGCGGATTTTATATATGATATTTTAAATTTTGCAAAAGAAGTACAATGGAAGGTATTTTTACTGGGCGGAAAAGAATATTCAAACAATGAATCTGTTAAACGAATTAAAGCAGAATATGCGTTATCGACAAAAGGAGTTGTGACCG
>QMCE01000812.1_pt1 | contig 16542 bp, 17 predicted proteins | sample 1821851 | NCBI WGS metagenome assembly QMCE01 (sample SAMN09453174, study PRJNA476694) | Termite gut metagenome, whole genome shotgun sequencing project. | isolation source: worker | host: Odontotermes sp. | place: South Africa:Pretoria | collected 2016-01-28
TAGTGGGTATTGTTGTCGCAGTTGCAGATACTTTTCATCTTCCATAGCACTCTCCAAAAAACCAATGGTTATTGTCAATGACAGATGGCGTTATGCGAAGCGAAAGTCCATTTCTATTGCATTCTTGGTGCCGCACCACTATGGGCACAAATGTCTGCTCAATGTCTGCTCAACGTGCGAAAAAAGCGAAGAAATCGGGGGGTCTTTCGAACTCGCATCATCAGCGAGCTTGTTCGAAAAGCGCAGCAAAATAACCGGGAATTCCTTTTTTTAATAAGGAATTCCCGGTTTCTATTTTCTTTCATTTTCCGTCATAGTATGTCAGGTGCTCTCAATACAATAGCACTCGAAATCAGTTTGGGAGCAATCCCACGTGGGTTCGAATCCCACCCGCTCCGCCACAGAAAGCCAGTAGCCATGCGGGTTGCTGGCTTTTCCATTTACCCGGAAAGTCTTCGTTTTTCCCGTATGTAGGAGTTCTGCCCTGATTTTGGGCGGTTTAGGGCAGAACTCGGAGAGAAACAGGGCTAAAACTGGCCTGTGATTTGTGAATAATCAACAAGTTTGCCATCTGCTGCCCAGTCCGGCAACCTCCGGGAGGGTCACGCCCTTCTCCATTGCCTGCGCTGAGGAGATTTTTGAGGAGTAATCCAAATGGGCGTAGATGTTGGCCGTGGTGCTGAAATCGCTGTGGCCAAGCCATTCCTGTATTGCTTCATGGGGACGCCGTTGGCCAGCAGGAGCGAGGCGCAGCTATGTCTGAGGTCATGGTAGCGTATACGCCGCAGACCACTTCGTTCCAACAACTTCGGAAACTCGCCGGTGAGATACGAGGGCTTCATCAGATCACCCATCTCGTCCACAAATACATAACCGTCGTATTTGCGGTTGTACGCCTTGCTGCAGACCTTCTTATTCACTTCCTGCGCTTCCTTAACTTGAAGGAAATACTCCCGAAACTGACCCACCAGCGGCAGCGTGCGCATACTGGATTTTGTCTTGGCGGAGTCCTGTTCCAGCTGTACCCGCTTGCCGTCCAGATGGAAGCTGGTGACGGTGTGCTTGATCGTGATGGTGCCGCGTTCGAAGTCGATGGCGTTCCAGCGAAGCCCCAGCACCTCGCCCCGGCGCATCCCGTAGAACGCGCCCACCAGCACCGGCCACTCCAGCTGATGGCCCCTGACCGCCTCGAACAGTTTTTCCATTTCGCCGCTGTCGTAGAAATTCGGGGCAAAGTCGTTCTTGCGGGGGCGGTCGATCTTATCGGCGGGGTTGCTCGCGAGTATCTCGGTTTTTACGGCATATTTGAGCGCCTGATGGATGACCGCGTGATAGTGGATGACCGTGTTGGCCTTCACGGTGCGCAGCTTTTCGGTGTAAAAGCTCTGCAAGTGCCGTGGCTCCAAGCCGGATAGAGTGACACTCTTCTGCTTGAAGTACGGCGCATCCGTGTTCTTCACCATGCCGGAATAGGACGCGAAGGTCGCGGGTCTGATCCGCACCTTGACGATTTCCAGCCAGTCAAGCAGATACTCCGAAAAGAGCATATCGCCGCCGAACTCCTCTTGCTTGGGATTTCAAAGGTTCTGCGCATCTCGCTGAGCATGTGTTCCGCCTTGCGCTTGAGGATTACGGAAGCTATGAGGATTTTCTGGCGGACGGTGAAGTGGAGACCTGCGAGGAGTTTAATAATTGGTGGTTATCCGAATATCCCGAATCGCAAAAGTGGTATGAGTTAATTACGACGGTGTACAAAGGGGTATCATACATATTTTTAGACGGCAAGCTATTATTTCAAGTAACTCCGGACGAAAAAAGCGCATACGAACTGGATTGGTCTGATTTCGCCGAATGGCTGCTGGCTGCTGTGGGAAAATGCATAGAGGCGCTGGAATCCGGAACCTACAATACCTATGTCAACGAGAATCTGCCGTATCGAAAGCGCTTGGGTAAAATTCTCCGCGAGAAATACTGGCATATTTACGTTGGCGAAAAAGAAGAATATCTGAAAGACATCACTCAGGAGGAAATGAAACGCTTTTCCGATCTGATACAACAGCAGACAGAGAACGCGCCGCCGACGGGACGTCTGTCGGAAATGACTGCCGGGCGTTTCTTTGACTGTTGCCGTTTGGGCTATGAAGCGAATCAATATGACGGTATCGGGAAACTTTCGCCCAAGGAGTTGTACCGCTCACATGCCGACGGGCGGGATGACGGTTTACTCAGCTTGCCGGAAGACTCGGCCGAGGCATTCGCGGATTGGTTTGACAGAAGCAAAACGCTCGGTGGGCATCCGTGGGAGGTTTGCCGGGGCGGAAACTCCACACATATATCCCTGTATGTCGCGCATGACGAACAGGGCTGGTGGCTTCATCTGGCTGGCTCCAGCTACGGGCGCTCTGTGGAGACAGTCAAGTTTTACTTAGCGCTGGCGGATTACAGTCTGCCTGTATATCTGCGCGACGGGCAGGAAATAGACGCTATGCTGAACGGACAAGATTTCATCGGCATCGTCCCCGAAAAGGTTATTCCGCGTTATTGCGATAGTATGTTTCCCGGCGAGAAAATGCTGAGTTTTATGAATCTGCCGTGGGAAGAAACTGATGCCGTTATTGAAGCGGCGGAATGGTACCCGCCTGAAGAGGTGAAGCTGGCCGATTGAACAGCTTTCTTTCTCCGCTTGATTTTCCCTACAATGTAGGGTATAATACATTTGTAAGGGGCGTCTTATGAAACGAGAATTTGTCATGACAGAATGGTTTGATTCATCTTGGAAAGAGCAGCGCCTTTCAGATGAGCATTTGCGGTCACTGCAAGGCGAATTGCTCCGAAATCCAGATTGCGGCGATGTAATACGCGAGACAGGTGGCTTTCGTAAGATGCGATATGCTCTCCCAGGTGGAGGGAAGAGCGGTGGTCTGCGGGTCATCTACCTCGATATCCCGGAGTATTTCACGCTGTATCTGATGATTGCTTATCCTAAAAGTGAGAAAGATAATTTGAGTCCTGCTGAGCGCAGTGAATTAAAACAAATTGCCGCTAACATCAAAAATAATCTGCGAGCACGGGGCAGGAGGGGGAAACACCATGTCTGAGATGTCGTTCGGTGAAAAGCTGATACAAAGCGCAAGACAAGCGGAGGCGCACTCCGCAGGCAAAATGAAGCTGCGAACGAATGTGATTGAAATATTGCCTGTTCCAGACTACAAGCCGCAGGAGATCAAAGGCCTCCGCGCGCGGCTTGGCCTGACGCAAGGACTTATGGGCGGGATTGTAGGCGTGTCCACAAAGACTGTGGAGGCTTGGGAGATCGGTTACCGTCGTCCAAGCTCCGCCGCTATGCGCGTGCTTGCCGAACTTGACACCAATCCGAAATACTTTGAAAAGATTGCGAGAATAGGGCGGTAATTTGCAAACATGTCAGCAATAATAGACGCAGATATGCGAAACCATCCGCTTTAATAAGCTGTTTTACCTTTGGACGCAGTTGGTGCAGTAGACCAAAAGAAAATCCCGCCATCGAAGATTTCCTTCTCATGGCGGGATTTTTTACGGTTGTAGGCTTTGGGGTTCGCCGGTTTGCGCGTTACGGGGTTCAAGACTCCCCAAGTGCCTCTCCGCGCTTTCGCAAGCGCCTGTTTTTCTTTTTTACTGCGCTTTTCAATGGGAATGTACTTTTCCATATCGTATTGCCTCCAATTTATTGGATCAGCCAGTCGTAATTGCTTTCGACCTCGCTGATAATCCCGTTAAGATAGCTCTCCATTTGTTTATCAGTTCAAGAATTGCAGAAAAGACGTCTGCATTTTTATGAAGCTTCAATGTCCCTTCCCCCTAAAGCTATATCTATAGTCTTTAACAGCGTCTTGTGTCCACAAAGCTTCCGGGCGTGCCAAATCAGTTTTTCATTATTAAGATTGCCGCTTCGAAGTGTAGTTCGAAGAACATCGTCTGATCGGTCAGTGTCTACAGGATACTTTTCCGCAGCCATTATCGCTTCCAACATCTGCAAATAAAGAACATTTTCATCGTTTACAGTGATCATAGGTTTATATACGCTGATATGTGTGTTTGTGGGAAGTTGGTATCGGTGGCGGTTAGATACGATATGCCGCTCTGCAGGGATGAGGCTGGAAAGCCCAAGAGCATTCAATAATGTCGGCCCGGCTATATATCCAATCTTGCTATCACCGTCTCGCAAAAGAAATCCGGTTAATATCTCATCCGGGCGCGGCTTCAGCTTCCCAAAAGGCGTTTCACGTATTTTGCCGTAAACTCCTCTATGAACACGCTCCAACTCTCCTTTATCAACCAGACGCTTCATGTTTACATTTGTGATTTTTTTTGCCCTTTCAATATCTATATCGAAAGCGTTAGTCAGAGCTATGGCAATTTCAGCGGTGGTAATCGCCTTTTTAACAGGCCAGTTCCGTATCTGATCTCCTATATACTGCCCGTAGCCTTGCATTTCCATAACCGTCCCCTCCCTCCAGTGTTATTAATGATTATTAATCGCTTCTATTATGCACATCAATAATAACACATATGCAAATAAAAAGCAAGAAGCTTTTTCGGTGTTCCGCAAAGCTCCTTGCTTCTGTATTGAGGTAAAGGCTTCAGCTCTGAGCGCTCTTCCTCCTCCGATATCCCTTCAACAGCTTAACATGCCGCGCTGTCTTCCTCCTGATTTTCCGAAAATGGTCTGAAACGAGAAACTCGATGAAAAAGACCTTCGGCACCATATTGGCGCGGCGTTTCGTGAAGTGCTTGAGCAATCCCTTGGAGCACCAGTTGTTGATAGCTGTCTTCTTATATCCGGTAAACTCAATAATCTGCTGAACGGTCATCACATCCGAATGCTCCGACAGTATTACGATCGTGCCGCCGTGGGCCTCCACGATTGTCTAGCAGATAAACAGGCCGTAGCCTGTTCCTTGCCCGCCGGAGATTCCGCGCTCAAAGATGCGGGGCAACAAATCGGGCGGTATTGCTTATCCTCTTTCTTGGGTCGCCGGTGATTGAACTTTCGCAAATCCTCCGGCTTTTTCGCGGATGCCGGAAGAAGCCAGAGGTTCCCCTTATTTATCACACCGTCTATGCGCCCGGCCACGACATAATATGTGATCATCCTTGTCGTAATGCCCCACGCCGCCGCTTCTTTTATCGTGATGTAATCCATGAAATCACCTCTGCACAATGTCGGGCTGGTTTCTTCATACCATTACATTTCTTTTTGATGAAGTATTCAACGATTTTTCAGTAAACTCTTCCTCGCGCCTTTGCCAAAACGGGCCTTGCCCGTTGTAGTAGTGAGAGTGGGTGACATAACAATTTCTTTTAATCAACGCGTTTGGTCACTCCCTGAGACAGAGGTCTCTTGACAGTTGAAGGAGATGGATGTTGAGGAAACCCTGTAGCGAAAACGGCACCGTTGCGCCAACCACCCCGGCGCTGCGCGCTACCCCTCCAAAGGAGGGGAATACGGGCCGGGCACACTAAGCAAACGCGCCGCCGGCTTTGGCCGGAGGCGCGCTTTGGCAAAGGGCAGAATTATTTTCTGTACTTTTCGGGGCCTGTTTCGTAAATATTATTCCCCATACTGTCGATAGCCACCACGGCGGGGAAGTTTACTATCTCCAGACGGCGGATGGCCTCGGTGCCCAAATCTTCATAGGCGAGCACAGCCGAGGAAACGATGCTTTTAGAGATAAGTGCCGCCGCGCCGCCCACGGCGGCAAAATAGACGCAGCCGTTGCGCCGCATAGCCTCGATCACCTCGGGGCCGCGCAGACCCTTGCCGATCATGCCGCGCAAGCCAAGATCGAGGAGGCGGGGGGTGTATTTATCCATGCGATAGCTGCTGGTGGGGCCCGCCGGACCGCTGGCATGTCCGGGCTTGGCGGGTGTGGGGCCAACGTAGTATATGATTTGGCCGCGCAGCTCGACCGGCAGCGGCTTGCCCTCGTCCAGCAGCGCGATAAGCCGCTTGTGGGCCGCATCCCTGCCTGTGATGACCGAGCCTGTCAGCAATACCGTATCGCCGGCGCGCAGCTTCGCGGCGTCTTCGACGCTCAACGGCGCGGATATGTGAATGGTTTGTTCCATCAATACTCCACTCCTCCTGCGTTTTGTCAACGCTCAAAGCGTTCCCGCCGCGTGGCGGACGGCATGGCAACAGATATTGACAGCCACCGGCATACCGGCGATGTGTGTCGGGAAATGCTCGATGCGCACGCGCAGCGCTGTCGTGACGCCGCCGAAGCCCGACGGGCCGATGCCGAGGCGGTTCACACGCCGCAACGCTTCCTCTTCGAGGGCGCGGTAGCGCGCGTCGGGGTTGGGGGTATCGATGGGGTGCAGCAGAGCGTGCTTGGCCAGCAGGCAAGCTTTTTCCAGCGTGCCGCCCACCCCAACGCCCACAACAAGCGGCGGGCATGCGTTGGGGCCCGATTGCCGCACGGCGTCGACGACGCAATCGAGAATGCCCTCCTCACCGTCGGCGGGTACAAGCATTTTTACCCGGCTCATATTCTCGCTGCCAAAGCCCTTTGCCGTAACTTCCAGAGAAATCTTATCGCCCGGCACAAGCTCGGTGTGTACAATGGACGGGGTGTTGTCGGCAGTATTTTTGCGCGCGAATACGGGGTCGTCAACGACCGATTTGCGCAGGTAACCGTCCGCGTAAGCCGCGGCCACGCCGGCATCCACCGCCGCGGCGAAGGAACCGCCGGTGAAGTGCACCTCCTGCCCTACCCGCGCGAAGACCACCGCCATGCCGGTATCCTGACAGGCGGCCAACTCCTCGTCGGCGGCGATGCGGTTGTTTTCCAGAATCTGTTCCAGCGCAGAGCGTGCCGGCGGCGAGGTTTCCTCCGCCAGCGCTCGGCGCAGCGCGGCCATAACATCGTCGCCAATACGGTAATTGGCCTCCAAAAACAGCGCCTTCACCTTATCGCGCACGGCGTTTACGTGCACCTCGCGCATAGAAATTCCCCCTTATGCTGGTTGTCCCGTTGTAAGTATACGGCAACGCCGAAATATTTGCAAGATGAAGATGAGGGTCATTTCTTTTTGAGCAAGAGAAAAAGTATCACAGCCGCTACAAGGACAAGGTAGGTGAGCATCCCGGTGTCGAAGGCGCCGACCTCGGACGGGGCGCGATAAATATCGTAGACAATGGGCGGCGGGCTTGAGGGCGGCGAGGCGGTGGTGGGCTCGGGTTCCGGGGACGAAATCTGCGCCGCATCCTCTCCACGGCTGGAAGCACTTGCCGACGGCGCCCGGGAAGAGGAAGATGCCCGAGGCGAGGAGGATACCCGAGGCGAAGAGGATGCCCGCGGCGAGGACTGCACAAGCTCTTGGGATGCTGTTTGGGAGGTCTTGCTCGGCGGCGCGGTAATAACCCCGGTAAACTTCGACGTTGTGGGATTGGGCGCAGCCTTGGACGACGAGCTTGCCTTTGATGAGGACGACGGCCGCCCTGTTCCGGAGGGAACCGACTGCGACGGAACCGACGGTGACGGAACGGACGGCGACGGAGCGGACGGCGACGGAACAGATGGCGATCCGCTACCCGGCTGCGATGCGGCGGGGTTTTCGGTATAGGGACCTACGGTGATGGACCGGCCCTGTATCTCCACCCGCGCGAGGCAGACGGGAATGCCGCCGCGCCCCTTTACATCGTAAGATACGTCGTTGAGTTCGACATAAAAGCCGGTGGCGTCTTCCGGCGGCCGGCAGCCAAGCACCTCGGCGCATATTATCCCGCCGTCCGCTTCCACAAAATTAACGCCGTCGGGCAGCGCGTCGGTCGGGTGGTCGGCTCGGGCAAGAGAAAGCTTCACGCGCCCGCCGGGAGTGATCGCGTAGAGCGTGACGCCGTAATCGGCCAGCCCCTGCCCATCGAAATCGGGCGCCGGTTGGAACGTGGCGTAGCTTCCGCTTCCATCCGGCTCGAGGCTATACCAGCCGCCGCGATGACTGGCGTAAAGCTTGCCGTCGGCAAGGCTCACGTACGCCGGGTCCAGACGCGCGGGGTCGGGCCGGAAGACGCCGCTGTCCATCCCCAGCGCGGGGCTGCCGGTCGCATCCTCCGAGATATAGGTGCCCTTCGCCGAATAGATCCACAGTGTGACCGATTCGGCATCCCGCACATGATAAAGCATACCGCCCCGCAGGCGGTCGCCGCCCGGCCGGACTATCATCTGTCCGGCGGCGTTGCGCACAAGCCCTTCCTCGCTCTCACGCGCGCCGTAGCCGCGCACATCACGAAAATCGTCCGCATAGGTCATCCCGTGGGCGGGCACGGCGCAAAGCAGCATAAAGAGAAGGCTCGCACAGGCAAAAACCATCGTCTTCAACGGCATATCCTCAAATATAGCGTGTGTCGATATGTGTCTGATTCAGTCTGTTTCAGTATAACACAATTCGTCATATATGGGCAAGGGTGGAATAAAATATGTAAAATTCTTAAATTCGCTTGACAAACAAATGAGAAAGCAATATACTGGTAATTAATACTTATTGATATAAATTATTATTAAGGAGGCGCATATCATGAAAAAATTCATTTGTACAGTCTGCGGATACGTCCACGAGGGGGCAGAGCCGCCCGCGCAGTGCCCGCAATGCAAAGCGCCGGCGTCCAAGTTCCGCGAGCAGGGGGGCGGGGGCCTTGTATACGCCGACGAGCACATTGTCGGTGTGGCGCAGGGCGTGGATGCCGAGATCCTCGAGGGGCTGCGGCGAAATTTTGAGGGCGAATGCACCGAGGTGGGCATGTATCTTGCCATGAGCCGTCAGGCCGACCGTGAGGGATACCCCGAAATTGCCGAAGCGTTTAAGCGCTACGCGCTCGAAGAAGCCGAGCACGCCGCAAAATTCGCCGAGCTGCTGGGCGAGGTGCTGGATGCTTCCACCAAAAAGAATCTGGAGCTGCGCGTGCTTGCCGAGCACGGGGCCACACAGGGCAAGAAGGATATCGCAGTCAAGGCCAAGCAGCTGGGGCTGGACGCTATCCACGATACGGTACATGAAATGTGCAAAGACGAGGCGCGCCACGGCAAAGGCTTCGCCGGCTTGCTGGCACGGCATTTTTAACAGCGTGGCGACCGGCGGCTTCAGGCGCAACACCATCCAGCGGCAGGCTATCCTTGACAGTATGCGCGAGCTCAACATCCACGCGACGGCCGAGCAGGTGTATGAGCATGTTGTAAAAAAGCACCCCGCTATCAGCAAAGCCACGGTGTACCGCAATCTCGCGCAAATGGCGGAGGCGGGCGAGATACTCAATATCGGCAGCTTTTACGGCTCGGCTCACTACGACCACAACTGCCACAGGCACTACCACTTTATCTGCGAGGCTTGCCGGCGTGTATTTGATGTGGACAATTACCTCCCCGCTCTGCCCGAGCGCCTTATGGGTATGGATGGCTTTGAGATCACAGGCCACCAGCTGAGCTTCAGCGGTTTGTGCGGGGACTGTAAGAAAAACACGGCATAGCACCGTTGCTTGCGCGATAGCGGTAAGATTAATTTGCGGGTACCTAAGGAAACGGATAAGGAGGATATACGATGATAACGCTCACAAAGGATATGGAAACCGGGATCCCGAAGGTTGACGCGCAGCACAAAGAACTGGTCGACCGGCTCAACACCGTTACGTCGATGGGGGCAAAATCGGTTTCGGCCGAGGAAACAAAGCGGACGCTGGATCTGCTTGGTGAATACATCGTGAAGCATTTTGGCGACGAGGAGGTTCTGCAAAAGCAATCGGGCTACCCAAAATACGAATGGCACAGGGGCCAGCACCAGCTTTATGTGGGCGAGTTCAACAAGCTCAGGCAGGAGTTTGCCCGCAACGGCGTATCGGCAAAATTCACGCTGGACCTCAACAACTCGATCGTCAACTGGATCGTGCGGCACATCAAAACGGTGGACGTTGAATTTGGAAAGCATTACCGCGCGCGGTGATTGCCGCAAATAGTGCGGGCGGCACTCCGCAAGGAGCGCCGCCCGCCGTCGCTTTCCTGTTTTTTGTGAATGGCGTGTGCGCCGCAAAGAAATATCTACCGCAGCAGCGCCCACAGCGTTTCGCTGTTGATCTGGCCCGTAGCCGGCAGGCCGTTGTTGTACTGGAATTCGTAGACAGCCAGCGCCGTGGCATCGTCGAAAACGCCGTTGGGCGCACTGTGGAAAAAGCCTTTGTAGAACAGCTTTACCTGATACAGCCAGGTGATATTTCCCTGCGTGCGCCCCTTGACATAACCGATGCTGGAAAGATACGCGTGGGCGGTCTGCGTGATTTCGCTGCGCGCGCCGATATTCACGCCGAACTGGCGGTTGATCTCGGTGTGCAGGGCAAGGGAAACAGCCTTGTTAATGGCGTTCATGTTGAGGGTGTTGAGGTCAATATCTTGGCTGTAATAGCTGTTGATCGCTTCCTTGATATAGCGCGAGATATCTGCGTTGACAAGGACGGTCCGCTGGTAGCCCACGCCCCAATCGGGGTACAGCACATTGATATCAACGCGGCCGTTGATGCCGTAAACGGTGCCGTGAGAGGTGTACTGCCACATAGCCTGCCCCAGTGCCGGCTCGGAGCTGTAGTTGGCCAGCCACAGCTTGTAATCGCGCAGGGAGGTAATGTCGAGGTAATCGCGGAAGAAGTTTGCGTAGGAATAGATCATCACGTCGTAGCCCGCCGCCTGTATTTCCCGCGCGAAAAGGGTGACCAGACGCGTGAGCTCGGCTCGTCCGAGACCGCGGTTTGCTTCGACATCCACGGCAATGGGGAAATCTATCGTTACCTGCCGCAACTGGTAAAGCAGGGCGCCCAGCTCGCGGCGCATCGAGGTTTCGTCGGTGAATTTGCAGTAATGGTACGCCCCAACGCGCAGGCCGTTGGCATAAGCATTTGTGGCGTTGTAAACAAAATGCGTGTCGATCTCTTCGCCGATAGAAGCGCGCGCCATCACGTATTTGACGTTATCCTGCGCCACCTGGCTCCAGTTGATGAGGCCCTGCCACTGCGACACGTCAATGCCCATCACGCCGCCCACCCGTTGGGCCGACTCCCAAGATTTAGACGCGGCGCTCAAACCAATATTCAGCCCGCGGCCGTCGCCGCCGTTTTGCGCCGGCGGCAAGCCGCCCGGCCGGCGCAGCGTGGTACAGGCCAGCAGCATAAGAAAAGTCATGCCCAGAGCCGCCACGCGGCGCAAGGGATTTAATCTTCCGACCATAATATGTACTCCTTTTTTGCAAGAGCGTGGTTTGCCTGTCCTTGCAAGCTGCCGTCGGTATTTTTGCCGGGGAGCGGCTTACCGACATTATATCAGAGATTTTTGCCTTGCGCAACAACCGCCTACAAGATATGGTATACGCTTCTGGCGCCAATCTATGGTATATTCTATAGGTGCCGGTTTCCGGCCTTTTCACTGCGCCGCGCCGTTGACAGCCAAATATGCGCCTTCGAGAAAAAAGTGCGGAAGAACGCGCTTTTCGCCCTTTATTCAGTGGGGGTTCATGCTAATTTAACAATAACGACATAAAATAGAGAGGGAGAGACTGTGCACTGAAATATGCAGCCGGTATACAGGTGCGCGTATATCGGTCATACCCGGGAGGAAACTATATTGCAGCGTTACGATTGCGCCATTGTCGGCGGGGGGCCGGCGGGGCTGGAAGCGGCGATTACACTGAAGGTGCGCGAAAAACGTTTTGTGCTCTTTGCGGGGCAAGGGCAGCTGCGCAAGGTAGAAAGCGCGCCGCGTATCGATAATTACCTCGGTCTGCCGGTTATTTCGGGCATGGAGCTTGCACGGCGCTTCCGCGAGCATTTGGCGGAAATGGAGATCACGCCGCTGGCCGAGCAGGTAAGCATGGTATACCCCATGGGCGACTACTTCTCGCTGGCCACCGCCAGAAACACCTACGAAGCCCGCGCGGTGATACTGGCCCTCGGCACGGCGCCGGCCAGATCGCTGCCCGGCGAGGAGCGGCTGCTGGGCCATGGCGTAAGCTATTGCGCTACCTGCGACGCCCCGTTGTGCCGCGGCAAGCGTGTAGCTGTTGCCGGGTGGAGCGCCGAAGCGCCCGCCGAAGCTAACTTTTTGGCCGAGCTGGCGGCAAAGGTGTATTATCTGCCCATGCGCGGCGCGGGCACGGCGCTGCGCGGGGATGTGGAGCTGCTGCACGAGCGGCCGCTCGAGCTGTTGGGCACAAACAGGCTGGAAGGTCTTAAAACCACCGAGCGGGTGCTTGCGGTAGATACCGTCTTTTTGCTGCGCGAGAGCATTGCTCCCGCGGCGTTGGTACCGGGCCTTGGTGTGAGCGGCGGCTATATCACCGTAGACGCGCGCATGGCCACCACGCTCCCCGGCTGCTTTGCCGCCGGCGATTGTACCGGCAAGCCCCACCAGTATATCCGCGCCGCTGGGCAGGGGCTTACCGCCGCGCTCTCGGCGGTGGCGTGGCTGGATGAAAGCGGGAAATAAATGCACAGAAAGTAATTGAAACGCTAATCACGAGTTGAGACGGGATCTCAGACGCGGGGATGAAGAACCGCGACGCTGCAACAGAACAACCGCCACTAAGATTGCATTCCCGGCCCCAATAGGCTATAATAACGCTGGTACCAAACGGAAAAAAGAAAGGAAATGTAACATGGTGGAGCTTACCGACAAAACTTTCACGAAGCGCATCGCGGGTAAAACGCCGGTGCTGGTGGATTTTTGGGCGGCATGGTGTATGCCGTGCAAAATTTTCTCGCCGGTGCTCGAGGAGCTTTCGCGCGAGCTTAAGGGCAGGCTGGAGTTCGCCAAGCTTAACATCGACGATTACCCCGCGCTGGCCGAGGAATACGATATCACCAGCATTCCCACCGCCATTCTCTTCCGGGATGGCGAGGCGGCCACACAGATGGTGGGCGCACTGCCCAAAAAAGAAGTGTTGCAACGGCTTGAAGAATACCTGTAACGGCCCGCCATGGTAGCAGACCTCGCACACATCGAAAAGAGCTATGGCGCCGCCCTTGTGCTCAAAGACGTGACGGCGCGTATCGAGGATAAGGACCGTGTCGGGCTTATCGGGCGAAACGGCGCCGGGAAATCCACCCTGCTTTCTCTGGTCTTCGGCGAGCTGGAGCCCGATGCCGGCGCGCTTTCGCGTACCGATAAACGTATGGGCTTTTTGCGGCAGAACGGCGGCCTGACCGGCGCGCGCTCGATATGGAGCGAGATGCGCTCGGTATTTGCCGGTTTGCTCGAAACCGCCGCCGAGCTGCGCCGCCTTGAGGAAGAAATGGCCCGTGCGCCCGCCGAAGGCCGCGACGGGGCGGCCGTGCGCTACGCAAGCCTGCAAAACGACTTTGAAACGCGCGACGGCTACTTGATTGACGTGAAGATTCGCACCGTGCTAAACGGCATGGGGTTTGAAGGAACCGACCCCGAAACGCCGGTGGACGTTCTTTCGGGCGGCGAGAAGACCCGGCTCGCGCTGTGCAAGCTTTTGCTGGAAGAGCCGGAGCTGCTTATCCTCGACGAGCCCACCAACCACCTCGATTTCAAAACACTGGCCTGGCTTGAGGCATTTCTCGCCTCTTACCGGGGAGCGTTGCTTGTAGTATCGCACGACCGCTACTTTCTCGATAAGCTTTGTACGTCGATATGGGAGATCGAGCATCATGCGCTGGCCGTTTATCCCGGCAATTACAGCCGCTATGTCGTACTCAAGGAGGAGCGGTGGGAGCGGCAGTATAAGGAATGGGCCATGCAGCAGCGTGAGATCGCCGCCCTGAAAGATTTTGTGGCGCGCAACCTCACCAGAGCCTCGACGACGGCGCGGGCACAATCGAGGCGCACTAAGCTGGAAAAACTCGATCTTATCGAAAAGCCCGGACCGCCGGCCCATCCGCCCAAATTAAGCTTTGCCTACCGCCATGAGCCGGTGAAGGACGTGCTGCATGTTTCGGGTCTTGCCCTCAGCGTTGGCGACGGGGCCGGGCGGCGCGTGCTGTGCGAAGGCTTGGAGTTTGAGCTTGCGCGCGGCGAAAAAATCGCGCTGGTGGGCGCCAACGGCATTGGAAAAACAACGCTGCTGCGCGCGCTGCTGGGTCAGATACAGCCCGACAAGGGCCTTGTTGAGTGGGGCGTCAACACCGAGATAAGCTACTTTGAGCAGGAGGAATTCGCCCTACACTCCAACAAAACGGCCCTTGATGAATTGTGGGATCGCTTTCCGCAAAAAACGGCCAACGAGCTGCGTACCGTGCTGGGCAATTTGGGCCTTACCGGCGAGGACGCCCTGCGGCAGGTGGGCGAGCTTTCGGGCGGCGAGCGGGCCAAGCTCAAATTCGCTATCCTCACCATGAACGCGGGCAACGTGCTGCTGATGGACGAGCCCACCAATCACCTCGACCTGCCCGCCAAGGAGGCACTGGACCAAGCCCTTGCCCGCTACACCGGAACGCTGCTGGTGATATCTCACGACCGCTACCTGCTCAACAAATTCCCCCACCGCATCGCCGAGCTGCATCCCGACGGCTTGTGCTTTTATAAAGGCAACTACGACAGTTATTTGAAACAGAAAGCGGCCGAGGTTGCGCCGGCGCGTTCTAAAAACGGGCCGGAAGCCACACGCGCGGAACAAGCCACCGAGCGCGAAACGGGCGTACGCGGCAAAAAAGAGAGGGCCCGCAAGGTGGCCCGCAAGCAGGAAACGGCCCGGCTGGAAGAAGAGATCGCGGCGCTGGAGGCAAATATCGCGGCGCTGGAGCAAGTGGTTTCGACACCCGAAATCGCCAGAGATTACTTGCTTTTGAGCGAAACATGTGCTACCCTCGAAGAGAAGCGCGCCGCGTGCGCGGTGCTGTTTGAGCAATGGGAAGAACTGGTGGCAACCGACATGTAAGCGCCAAAGCGCGGGCGTGATTGCCGCGCTATTGATCCGAAACAAAACGGATCCCATTTTGTCGGATTAACAACACAATTCCCGCTGCCCGGCACTTGCCTCTGCAACTGCGGGTTCTTGCCCGATGACGCTAAAAAGTCCGTTTATCCGAGGTTTGCCCATGAAATTTGAGCGCAACGCCCGTTATACCGCTATTGCTATCTATGCGCTGCTGGTTTTGGCCGCCGCTATCGTTTTTTACGAGGTGTTCCGGAATCTCGGCGTTGTGGGGGCGTTTTTTTCGCGGGTGGCGGGGTATGTGCAACCGGTCGTAAACGGCGTTGTATTCGCTTTTTTGTTAAATCCGCTGCTGCGCGCCGTCGAAGAGCGGATAGTGACCAAAAAGCCGCTGCCTCCCAAAGTAAAGCGCGGGCTGAGCCTTGCCGTCACCTACCTTATCGCGGTGGTGCTGGTGGGCGTATTCTGTGCCATTGTAATTCCGCAGGTGTTTGCCAGCATCAGCAGTTTGGGCAATAACCTCAGCGTTTACTTTAAGCGCATCGACGAGCTTTACTACCGCCTTGTAGAGTGGACGCGCGACCTTTCGGACGAAAGCGCCTTTGAGGCGTATGTGGCCGATATACTTCTGCAGCTCACGCAGTCGGCGCAGATGGGCGTCGAGCGGCTGTTTGAATACGGTACGCAGATGGTGCTGGGCATCCTTTCGGCCACACAGCGCGTCACCGCCGCCGTGCTCAATCTGGTGCTGGGGCTCATTGTCTCGGTATATATCCTCACTGACCGCGAGAAGCTCTTCGCACAGCTAAAAAAGACCCTTCGCGCGTTCACCGGCGAGCGGGTATACAATCTTTTACTGGGCGTCGCAAGAGATTCCAATCAAATTATCAGCGGCTTTGTTGTCGGCAAGGTCATCGATTCCACCATTATCGGAATCCTGTGCTTTATTGGCGTGAGCATCCTGCGCCTGCCCTACGCCGCGCTTATCAGCCTTATTGTTGGCATCACCAATGTCATTCCTTACTTCGGCCCCATTGTGGGCGCTATCCCCGGCGTTTTGATCCTCGCCGTGCAAAGCCCGGCGCAGGCGCTGTGGTTCCTGATCTTTATCCTGCTGCTCCAGCAGTTCGACGGCAATATTCTCGGCCCGAAGATATTAGGCGACAGTATCGGCCTTTCGCCGCTTTGGATCATTTTTTCCATCATGCTGTTCAGCGGCCTGCTGGGTATTCCCGGTATGTTCATCGGCGTGCCTCTGTTTGCGATACTGTTTAATCTTGTGCGGCAGCTGATCCGGTTCCTGTTAGAGCGCAAGGGGCAGCCCGCAGCGACAGACGCCTACGCTTCCGAAAAGAACCCGTTACCAAAATAGAATCGTGGGAACGCCCCCGATAGAGAAGGGGGCGGGGATCGCCACAAGGCTGTGGCGGTTCCTGCCCGCAGCCTGAAGACAAAGCCGCCGGTTGGATAAGCAATCGGCGGCTGTTATAATAAAAAGCAGAAAATCTGAGGTTACAGCGAACAAGGAAGTATGTAGGCCAACCTTAAAAAGCCTAAAATTCGCATTGCAATGGGACAAAAGCAGGATTATATAGTATAATATCTGTATAAGAAAGCAGCGAAATTGCCAAA
>QMCE01000813.1_pt1 | contig 16542 bp, 13 predicted proteins | sample 1821851 | NCBI WGS metagenome assembly QMCE01 (sample SAMN09453174, study PRJNA476694) | Termite gut metagenome, whole genome shotgun sequencing project. | isolation source: worker | host: Odontotermes sp. | place: South Africa:Pretoria | collected 2016-01-28
AAGTAGGAGCGGTGGGATTAAAAGAGTTCTCCCCCATAGAATCTAATAAAACATATATCTTTGATGAACATAAATTAATTATGGGAAATTACGAAGATATATCTTTCCCTGTTCTATTTAAGCAATATGATGGTAAAAAGTTGCAAGATATTTTAGACACAGGATGGGTAAGCTTAAACCTCATCTCTGATAATATGAAGTCGGTTTTAGAGGCGAATAATTTGACAGGTTGGAAAACATTTCCTGTTAAAGTATTGGATAAAAAAGGAGAAGAGATAACAGGTTATCACGGCTTATCTATTACGGGTCGATGTGGTCCGATAGATAATAGTAAAGCAGAGATAATTGAAAAGCAACATTTTACCAATGGACCGATAGTCAAGTTTCGTAAAGGATTGTATATTGGACTTGATAAGTGGGACGGAAGTGATTTTTTCCTGCCAGAAAAATACTACGGCATAATGGTAACTAAAAAGGCAGCTGATATACTTAAACAAAGCAAACTAACTAATATTAAATTAGAAAATCTTACAGAAGTAAAAATTCATTTATAGGTTATAATAGAGTACAATAATATAATATTAACCATATAACCATACTTAAAATTTGATGTTTCCTCTTTGGACAAAGTTAGTATTGATAATCCCTGCGGTTGTTATGGCGGTTGAGGATTTTCGCTGTCGTCGTATATCCGTTATTATGTTGGCGGTGTTTGCTTTATGCGCTATTTCCTATGGTGGCTTATCAGAGGGGATAGTGGCGATGCTTATCAATATGGCTACTAATATCGGATTGCTTGCCGTTATGTTCGGCGGGGTTGCATTATCGTTTCTTGTACGCAACAAAAGTAACCGAAAGCCGTTAAAAGAGCTTATAGGGCTCGGCGACGTATTGTTTATGGTTGCCGCAACTCCGTTGTTTCCATTGAAAGAGTATCTCTATTTTCTGCTCATATCAATGGTTGCGGCATTGCTCGACTGGCTCGCTATACGCTCGGCAAAGCGTAAACAAAAATCGACTATTCCCCTTGTCGGAGCAATGGGGAGCGTTTTATCTATTTGGATTGTAATAAGTGTAATTGTATGTTAAATATAGACCGAATACCTACCGAAATCGTGCAACATCTATCATCGGCGCAAGCGTGGCAATACAGGCTCGTACCGTATGATGTACGGGGTGGTGTGCTCTATTGTTACGGCAGTCAGGAAGAAGAGTATGAGTCGGCAATTTTGGAGATGGAGGTTATATATGACCTTCGCATTGCCGTAACGCCGATTGAGGATTCCGAATTACAAAAACAGCTCAAAACATATTATCGTTCAGATGACTCCACGCGTGGGCAGACAACAGCACGCTCATTAGCTAATATTGGTGCAGGGCAAGATTTTTTGATGGGTCTAATCGAGGAAGCATTCGACAGCTATGCCAGCGATATACACGTCGAAACTTATGAGGAGCGTTGCAGAATACGTTTTCGCATAGATGGCAAACTGCTCGAAAAATATGTTATTGAGAAGGTAAACTACTCTTCGCTCGTAAATCAGATAAAGATACTCGCCAACCTCGACATCTCCGAAAAGCGTCTGCCACAGGACGGGCGAATACTCTACAACCGCAACGGCAAAAAGTTCGATGTGCGCGTATCGTGTCTGCCATCAATATATGGTGAAAAGATAGTTATGCGTATTCTGACTCGTCACGCCGAGCTATTGGAACTCGCAAATCTCGGGTTTAGTGAGAGACAGCTAAAAGACTACACGGAAGCTATCGGTAAACCTTATGGTATGGTGTTGATATGCGGACCGACAGGTTCGGGCAAAAGTACCACTCTATATGCTACATTGAGGCGACTTAACAAGGAGAGCGATAATATATTGACTATTGAAGACCCGATAGAATATACGCTCGACGGGATAAATCAGGTGCAGCTCAAAGAGGAGATAGGATTGACCTTCGCAAGCGCCCTGCGCACTTTTCTACGCCAAGACCCCGATATAATAATGTTGGGCGAGATACGAGATGTTGAGACGGCACAGATGGCTATCCGCAGTTCGCTTACGGGACACCTTATATTCTCGACTATACATACCAATAGTGCTTGGGGCAGTGTCGCACGTTTGACCGATATGGGGGTACACCCATACTTGATTGCGGGGACACTTATTATGTGCGCTTCGCAAAGACTTGTAAGATTGCTTTGTCCGCACTGCAAAAAGGAACTCGATACGCCCGAAATAGGCGGTATTTCCAGTGACATACTGCCCTCAAAAGTCTATACCGCAACAGGGTGCTCTCACTGCTATTACACAGGATATAGCGGGCGTAAGGCAATATATGAAGTCATTCCGATGGATATGGAGCTAACCTCTGCCGTCCGCCGCTCAGAAACCGATATAGAACCTATGTTGAAGGCTCGCGGAATTATATCATTGCGCGAGGCTGGATTACAACTACTGCGAGAAGGATTGACATCGCTCGAGGAGTTAATACCCATCTTAAAATCGTAAAACAAACCAACCCAAACTAATACAAATGAAACGAATTTTAATCACAATCACGGCAATGTTGATTGCCACAACAGCGCTGTCTGCACAAAATATATCGACCGATAGTGTTCGAATCCAAAATATAGGTGAACAGCTGACGGCTCTCTCAGAGCGCGACCCTGCTTTTCAAAACGAGGTTGACCTATCTATAGGACGTATAACGATGGCAGAAATTGTGCGCCACGTCGCATCGGTGGGAGGTGTCAATCTTGTCGTTAAAGGAGGCGAAGGGGTTCAGGTAAGCTGTAATTTTACGCGGGTAAAGATTGTCGATTTGCTCTATTTTCTATGTCGGGAATATAATTTCGACATTACGATTATCGGCAATATTGTCTCCGTATTTCCTGTTATGCCACCCCCTCCCCCACCCAAAGAGCTACTCATCGAATATGATACATTGACCCATACGTTGAGTTACAACCTACTCAATGAGCCTCTTGCCATTGTAACTCAAAAAATAACTCTTCTTACGGGTATCAATATAGTGCTTCCGCAAAGCTATTATACTAAAATGGTATCAGGATTTGTTCAATCTCTGCCGATAGAAAACGCAATAGAATTGCTTGCCCAGATGAATAATCTCGAAATCGAGCAAAGCACCACGACAGATGGAGTATGGTCTATTGTGGACAACTCGGCAGTAGGTGCAAATAATAGACGAAAACCCACTTATGCACCCAACGACCTCTTTATAGACTCTCTGGGATTGATTACGGCACGCATAAGCGGCAATATGTCGGAGATTATAACTGAACTTTGCGAGCGACAACGATTGAACTACTACTTTATATCCCCCATAAACGGCGATATTGCGGTATATTTGAGAGAGGTCGATTTCGATACGTTGCTCGATATAATGATGAGCGGCACTCAAAATTCATACTACAAAGAGGGCGGCATCTACATATTCGGTGCCGCACAGGGACAGAGCAAGATGACCTCCGTACAGGTGGTCAGAATGAATAATCGGGCTGTTACGAAGATTGCCGAAGCTATTCCCGATGCCCTTAAAAGCGGGGTGCAGGTCTATACGTTTGCCGATATGAATTCTCTTATTTTGAGCGGAGACCAAAAGCAGGTGGCACGCGTAGAGAATTTTGTGCGCTCGATAGATGAGCGTGTCCCGATGATAACTATCGAGGTTATGATGGTCGATGTTAAACATACCGATATTCGCGAGATGGGATTGGGCTTCGGAGTCGGAAAATCTCCTGCCGAAGCAAGTACGGGTTCTCTATCGCAGGGAGGACTGGCTATTGACCTCGATGCGCAATCGGTCAATAGCCTTATCAACAGCTTCAACGGATTCGGACATATAAATCTCGGTAAGGTTTCCGATAATTTCTATCTGAATTTAAAAGCATTGGAAGATAGAGGACAAATAGAGTTGAATTCAACCCCAAAACTCTCAACCCTCAACGGACAGGAGGCAGTATTGAAGAGTGGCGAAACACAATACTATAAAGAGATAACCAATAACTATATCGGCTATCAAAATCCGACTATGACGGAGAACTATATCTGGAAAAGTATAGATGCCAATATGAGTTTAAAAATTACGCCCTATGTGAGTGAGGATAATACGATTACGCTCGAAATAGAGATTGAGCAGACCGAATTTATGGCGCGCGAAGACCCTACGGCACCTCCGGGAACGACGACTCGTAGCTTTAAGTCGATAGTCAAAGTTGCTCCCGAAGAGGTAGTCCTGCTGGGAGGTATAGACCGCCACAGCGTTGAAAATAGCTCTCGCGGATTACCTTGGATAGCACGAATACCTGTTTTAAGATGGTTGTTCGGCTACACTAAACGGAACAAGGTAGAGCATAAATTGAATGTGTTTATAAAAACTTCAATCGTCGAATAATGAGATTATTGGAGAACATATACAATAAGTTGAGCATTGTTATCTGCAATTTTTCGGACGCCGATAGCTATACCCTCTCTTATGCCCTGTCTCACAAAACCAAAAACGGCATTCGGATAAAGCGAACCAACTCAGAGACGGAGAGTAAAGAGTGGTCTGCAAAATATCCCGCCGTGTTAGTGGTGTGTGGCTATGGAGTGGTTGCAAAATCTGTCATTGAGGGGGACGAAACGATTGCAAAGATTACGAGTGAGGGGGGCAATTTTGTGTGGAACTATTCGTCGGACGGAACGATGCTATACTTTGCGCGACGCTCGCAGGTCGATAAACTCACTGATGCGCTCGACGACATTAAAATTTTCAAGTATGAGTGCTGTGGTGCTGTTCAGGCAGATGATGACACTTTCTTAACAGAAGCGATTTCTGCGCTATATGCCGATACTATAAAGTACCGCACGTTGCTAAAACCTGCCTCGCAAAATTCGGTATTGGCACTATACCTTGCAAAGCGAATTCGAATGCCGTTACTCGTAATTCTGTTTTTGCTACTTCTGGCAAACGTATTTATCGATAAAAATATAGGCGACAGAGCTACCATTTCGCGGGCACAGCTTACGACTATGCAAAATAATCGTAGCCGTCAAAACACGAGCGATAACGCTTCACGTACAGCGAGAGCCGAATTCGATAATGCGTTGCTCGATATTCGTTATGCTGTCGTTCTCGACCGCATAGCCGCTATCGTCCCTACCAGCATAACGCTAACTCAGCTTTCCGTTCAACCTAAATTGAGAGCTGTCGAGAACGGCAAAAAACCGATACTATCAAACAATAGTATTGTAATAGAGGGTACGGCACACTCAGCGGAAGACGTATCGTCATTTGTCGCCTCTTTGCGCAATGTAGATTTCATAAAAGAGGTCACACTTGCCTCACTCAGTACGGCGCGGGGAAGTTCCCAGCCACAATTTAGAATAAATGCCCGACTATGAAGATACCTCAAAAATATAAAGGCATACTCTATTTGGTATTGCTCGTTATCGTACTCCCCGTGGCGGTCTATTCGTTTGCTTTGAGAGGGACAATCGTTAAGTGGAACAGATTAGCGGTGGTAGAAAATACCATTGATAGCCTTCGTAGTGCTCCTATTAGTAGCGATACACCATCTCTGCAAATAACAATTCCTAATAGAGATATTATTTCAGATGGGGCGATAATAAATATTGCCTCCCAAGAGATGGAACGCAGTAGGGTATCGGTAGAGAAATTTACGATTTATAACATCTACGACTCCGAAAATGTAAAGGTTGTAGCCACCGAAATGGAGCTTTCGGGAGGATATAAGTCGATAGTCAAAGTAATCGACTTTATCGAGACCAACGTATCGGAGTGCCGTATAGCCTCTCTTGAATTTCGCACCAAAAAGCGCGAGCGACAGAACGTCTATTATCTTTCAGCCAATATTTTACTCCAACAAGTCATAACAGGTAAAGAGGAATGAAATCAAAATTTACGACATATTTACTTATCGCCGCAGTCGTTGTTATATGGGGATTGATAGTGAAGCGGATTTTCTTTTCAGACGATAAACAGCCCGCCGTTCAAGTTCGTACTGCCCCTGTTACAATAGATGACAAAGAGACCGAAGTGTTGCTATTGGACTATCGCGACCCATTCGGAATGAGAGAAGCGACACCGAAATCTGTGGTAAAACCGACTCCAAAACCCGCTCCGCAAGAGCCGCAATTAGAGCCGTTCAATATCCATTTTGTGGGAACTATCAACCACGATAAGCGTACATTCTACATCGTTGAACTTGGCGGCAGTCAATATACAATCTCTGTCGGGAGCGAGATAGACGGATTTCGATTAACAGCCGTTTCGGGAGGACAATTACATTTCGTAAAGAACAAACAAAGCTACTATCTTGCACTTTAAGAGCCACATAAAAGCATCCGTATTGCCGACCGTCATCGTTGTCTGTACGCTGATGCTACTTATCGTCTTTTCGCTACTCTCTTACAGCGAAATAGGTGCATTGATGCAGGAGCGAGCAATGTTTAAGAAAAATTGCCAAGCCGACATCGAGTCCGCCTTCATACTATATGAAAATTACCCCGACGTAGTGGGCGAAATACGACTATACGACTCCATTCCGTCCTCTTCTGTCGTCATATCGCACAAAATGTGGGGGCTATACGAAGCCGTATCCGTGACCCATACGGCAGGCGAAACAGACAAAACAAACTTGATGGGGCTTCAGAGCGAACCTAACTCAAAAACGCTCTATTATGCAAACGGAAGCACTCCACTTACAATCACGGGAGCGACTAATCTTATTGGAGATGTTGCTATTCCTTCGGGTGGAGTTATATATGGACGAAGCGGAGCAACGTTTTTCAGCGGTGCGACCATAGACAAAAATAGAATTACGCTCTCCGAAAATAGATTACCTGCCTCCCACTCCGACAGAGAACGAGAAATTAACGTTCTCCTTGAAAGTGATTACTCTACGGCACAACCACTATTGGGCGGCGATTCGTTAAACGTAAACTTTTACAACACTAAGCCACTAATAGTCTCCTGTCGTGGAACGTTAAACGGCGAGCTACTGGGGAACATAGTAGTTCGAGGTGATGAAGTCAAAATAGACCCACTCGCAAAACTAACAAACGTCCTTATCGCTGCCCGAAAAGTAATTGTCGGCGAAAAATTTAGAGGCAACGTACAGATATTCGCCTCAGACACGATAATAGTCGAAAAAAATGCCGTATTGGAATATCCGTCGGGTATATATGCCTCGAAATATATAGAGCTAAAAGACGGTAGCATAGTAAACGGTTACGTTATTGAAAACAGCAATGACGGCAACGATGTCTCTAAACCCAACTACCGACAATCGCGCCTTGCGAAGGTCAGAGGGTTGGTCTATCTGAAAGGTAATGCGATGTTACAAGGTATCGTTTCGGGAATGACATACGTCGAAAAGGCGGTCTATTACTCGCCACAGGGGTATTGGAAAGATATGTTGCTCGATTTTACGACATTGCAAAATGAGGATACGGCACATCCGATATGGCTCTCCGAAAAACGAGAACGAAAGAAAATAGTATGGCTCGACTGAAAACACTCAAAGGCTCTACGTTGATAGAGGCGGTAGTTTCGGCGGTTATCTTTCTTATCGTCTTTGCCGCATCGCTCGACATTGTAACCCGAATATCAACAAACCGCAACGATGACGACTACATCATAGTTGAGGTCGATAATTGTGTCGATATCGCTATGGCTCGCTACGGCAGTGGGGATTATGGTGTCGGCACGTATGAGGATACCTTCTCGTGGGGTATGATAACGACCCTTATTGAGGAGTACAGAGAATATGATTCTATGTTGCAGGTCGTAGTCCGCGCCGATATCGAAGGGAGTCATAGACGAATAACGTATAGACGTTTAATCGAAAAATTGGACACACAATGAAACGATTGGCAGCATTTACAATAACCGAACTGCTTGTCTATATGATTATTGCAGGAGTTGTACTGCTCGCCGTAATGGAGGGGCTTACGTTGCTCAATCGATATATTCAACGACGGACAGAAAAAATCGTATCCACCGCCGAGCTGTATGATGGTTATCGTCGCTTTGTAACGTTTGTAAACGAGACAGATAGCATTGGCGATAACGGAACGTTTATCGAATTGTTCGATGACGGAGAGTTACGCTATGAAATCAATATCTCTATCGACTCGTTTTTGATAGTGAACCGCAACTATACGCGCGATACCTTGTTTCGCCGAGTAATAGAACTCGACGCTCCGAACGACACGATAACGCTTAAAGTATTGAACGACCGCGACAGCTTGCTACAATACAGAGTAGCAGTCATACCCGATGAACGAAAGATTTCGACAAAGACCATAGAAGATAAAGAGAACGAATACCGATATGAATAGTTTATACAAACGCCGCCACTTGGACGATGCAAAGAAAGAGATGATTTTTGCCGAACTCGCATCGCTAATATCATCGGGACTCGATTTTTCGAGGGCATTTACGCTACTCATAGATGGGCAGCAAAATAAGAATGTCAAAGCCGTTTTGAAACAGATTTACGAGAGGGTCGTAAGCGGAATGCTCCTTTGGCAGGCTCTCGAAAAGAGCGGACAATTTTCTAACCTTGATAGTGGTGTTATCCATATCGGAGAAGAGACGGGACGATTGAACGAGGTGCTTGAATTTTTGAGTAACTATTATCATAATCGAATAGCCCAGCGTAGAATTGTAATGGCTGCCGTAAGATACCCCCTTATCGTACTCTGTACGGCGTTGATTGTTGTGGCATTTATGTTATCGGTGATAGTGCCGATGTTCGAGGAGGTCTATACTCGTATGGGCGGAGAGCTTCCCGCACTTACGAAATGGATTATCGCCGTCTCCAAATCATTCCCAACTTATGCAACCATAATAGGGACAATCGTTATTGCAGTAGCAGGAGCATTATACTACTATCGCACCCGAAAGTCTGTGCGCTCATTTCTTGCTACCGTAACATTGCGCACGCCTATCCTTTCGGGCATAATCCGTAGAACGAACCAAATGCACTTCTGTAAACTCCTCAACCTTGTAACCGAATCGGGAGTGCCGCTACTTAATGGTATCGATATGCTCGGTGGTGTCATCACGTTCTATCCCTATCAGCAATCTTTCGCCACTATGGCAACGGGAGTGAGACGTGGCGAGCTGTTGAGTTCGAATATGGCAAAGTTTCCAAAACTTTACGGCAATAAGCTCGTAGCTATGATACACGTCGGCGAAGAGACCAATAAGATGCCCGCAATGTTTGCCCGTCAAGGCGAAGAGCTGACAAAAGAGTTGGAATTCAACCTACAAAAAATCGGCGCTCTGCTGGAGCCGAGTTTGATTATATTTGTCGGGGTTCTCGTTGCCGTTGTCCTAATCTCTATGTATATGCCGATGTTCTCACTGGGAGGAATAATGGGATAATGATTTTTTAGATTACTTTTGCGGTATGAAAAAAACGTTACTAATCATTTCGGCGATAGCTCTATGTGGCTGTCAGAATAAAAATTTTACAGACTTTGTAAATCCCAATATCGGTTCGACCCATAGCCGCTGGTTCTTCTATACGCCAGCCTCAGAACCATTCGGAATGGCAAAGGTCGGTCCATCGACCAACGGCTCGTACAGCAACATTCAAGGCTGGGAGGCTGTCGGATACGAGGATAATCACACCTCTATCGAGGGTTTTGCTTGTCTGCACGAGTTCCAAATCGGAGCCTTTATGTTGATGCCTACCATCGGCGAAATACGCACCAAACCGGGTCGTATGGACGAAAGCGATGGTTGGCGGAGCGCATTCGACAAATCTTCAGAGTATGCCACAGCGGGATATTACAGCGTCCTGTTGAAAGATTACGGCATCAAGGCAGAGGCTACGGCAACTACGCGTGTAGCCTACCAGCGTTACACCTTTCCAGCTTCCGACAAGGCAAACATTATCTTCGACGTCGGTAATCGACTCGGCGAAAGCGGTCCCGTAAAAGATGCTTATGTCCGCATTATTGACAATCATACTATTGAGGGTTGGGTCATAACCGAGCCTACTTATGTAACTAAATATCAACAAGGCGCCGTGCTCCCGATGTACTTCTATGCTGTTATGTCGAAAGATGCCTCATCGGTCGGCACATTCCTGCGTGGCGAAGAGGTTCGAGCGGAATCCGAAATTAGCGGTATCGGAGCAGGAGCCGTATTAACCTACTCAACCGAAGCCGACGAAATTATCGAGGTAAAGATAGGTGTATCTTACACATCAATAGAGAATGCACGTCTAAACCTCGAAACGGAAGGAGCAGATAAGAATTTCGATAACGTGCGCCGCCAAACAAAACGAATGTGGAACGATTATCTGGGTCGTATTGATGTTGAGGGGAGCCAGGAGAGTATGACCAAATTTTATACGGGACTCTACCACGCATTGCTGGGACGTGGTACGGCGAGCGATGTAAACGGAGCATATCCGCGCTCGGACGGCGGTATCGGGCAAATTCCACTAAACGAGGAGGGCAAACCGCAATTCAGACACTTCAATACCGATGCGATGTGGGGAGGCTATTGGAATCTAACCTTACTTTGGGCGTTGGCATATCCCGAATACTATAACGACTTCGTAAACAGCCAACTGCTCATATATGACGAAACGGGGTGGCTCGGAGACGGAATTGCGGCATCGAAATATGTTTCGGGTGTAGGAACAAATATGATTCCTATTGTCTTTGCTGGTGCCTATAATTCAGGCATCCGTGATTATGATATTGAAAAGGCTTATGCGGCGGCTCTGAAAGATGTTGTCGGTTGGGAAGGTCGCATCGAGGGTGCGGGCAAGATGGATACGAAGGCATTTGTCGAATTGGGATATTCTCCATTCGATATGACCATTCCTTGGCACGCCCACCCGGGTGGCGGAATGTTCTCGGCATCGCATACGCTCGAATACTCCTTTGCTGCCTATGCCGTTGCTCAGTGGGCAAAAGAGTTGGGCAAAACGGAAGATTACGAGAAGCTGATGTGGTTGTCGAAAGGTTGGGAACGTCTTTTTGACGAGACACTCGGATTGATTCGTCCGAAATTGGCAGACGGCAGTTGGATTGAGAATTTCGACCCCAACGAGTCGTGGATAGGATTTCAGGAGGGCAACTCGCTACAATATACCTACTTTGTTCCACAAGACCCTGTGGGATTGGTTGAAAAAATAGGCAAACAACATTTCAACGAACACCTCGATTCGGTGATGTTCATTTCGCAGCAGAATATATTTGCAGGCGGCACAGAGGTTTGGGCATTTTCGGGTATCGAAATGGCTTATAATCACGGCAACCAGCCTAACCTCCATATCTCGTGGCTGTTTAACTTTTCGGGCAGACCCGATTTGACCCAAAAGTGGACACGCTCAATCTGTGACGAATTTTACGGCACAGACGGCGAACACGGCTACGGCTATGGGCAGGACGAAGACCAGGGACAGCTCGGTGCGTGGTATGTGATGTCGGCATTGGGACTATTCGATGTGCAGGGCGGAACATCCGTACCACCGACCTACCAAATCGGCTCGCCACAATTTAGTCGTGCCACAATACACCTTCGTGACGGAAAACGCTTCACAATCCGTACATCGGGTACGCCACCTTATATTCAGTCGGCAACGTTGAACGGCAACAGGCTCGATAATTGCTGGCTTTTTAGAGATGATATTTACAAAGGTGGAGAGCTGGAACTCGTTCTCGGTGCTGAATCAACCGATTGGGGCGCCGAAACACCGCCCTTCTATTCAAAGTAAAACCTTTACAGCATAAAAAAAGAGAGCTCTATAATTAGGCTCTCTTTTTCTTTGTCAAGTAAACTATTAGAATATCGGTCTGCCCGAATTGCTCACAACATCTACAAATTCAAATGTAGGAGCAACGCCAGCCGAACCATTCGTCAATACCTTGTATGTAAACGTGTATGAGAATTTATCTGTTCCGCTCTGATATGTCGTGCCATCGGGGTAGAATATATCAACCGTTATGTTATACATAACAGGAATACCCTGAACATCAACCACTGCATTCGGGTACTTCAATTCCAAGAATTTCGGCATACCCTCATTTCTCATACGAGCCCAAAGCACTACTATCTTCTCCTCATCGGTTTTATCCATAAGGTCGGGGTCATTGGGAGCATAGCTTGCTCTGTATGAGAGACGGAAGCTAACATTTACATAGTGTGCATTGAAACCGAAATAGAACTCCTCGTTGGTATAACTACTTCTGTAACTACCTTCAAATCTCGGGTCATTCAGAACATAGTCAACCACTAATTGATGGTCTTCTGCCGTCATAGTATGATTAACCGTCGGGTCAAATACCCAACCACCTTCACCTGAATGAATAAATTGCGCCGTCATCTTTGATATGTTCGTTTCAAGAGCCCAAAAACCATTTTCGGTTTTGATGAATTCCAACGCCGCATTACCCGAACTTGTTCTGTAAACGACAGCTTTTTTGTCGCCCGGCATTCCGTAATAGCTCATCAAATAGGTAGGCAAGTAAGCGGAAGCCTGTTCGGTTGTTAAATATGCAACTCCCATAGCAGCATAGTCGGCAGGTTGTACAGATATGGCATCTCGGTAAACAACCCAAGTAGTGCCGTTAAATGTATAGATAGCTGTCTCATCTCTGGTCGGAACATCACCGCCACCATCGGGAGCCGTGCCTTTAACCAATACATTATCAATTTGGAAAGTTGTCGTTTGGGGAGCTTCAGAATCCGTGTTATCACCATTATACTTGAAGGCAATATATATTTTCTTTCCTGAAAAATTTATATCCAGATCCAATGTCCCTGCCGACACGTACTCCGGTGCATAACCACCTGTCGGTTCAGTCGGGATAGTGAATGAAGAGGTTACATCTGTCCAAGTAACGGTTGCAGGCGTTGTAAGGCAATTTGCATCTTCCGTAATCAGTACCGACAGCCCTGCATAGTTCCAATATCCGACGCAGATATCGAATGAAAAATTGTTCTCTGTCGTCTGGCTCAAATCAACCAGCGGACTAATTACATAGCTCTCGCTTACTTCAACCGTACCTCCATTAGCCGACATTTGTGCATACAGGGTAGTTGTACCGCTAACAACGCGTGAACGTACCTGCCAGTATTTTGTGCCATCTCCTTGTGTTATTACCTGTGTCCAGCCATTTTGGTCCCACTTTGTATATGGAGCCGCCGTTGCGGGAATGTAGCCTGAAAAATCTTCTGCAAGACGTGTCGGCGATACCGAACCGGGGTCCGTGTCGGCAGTTTTATACGTTACGACAACCAAATCTCCCTGCACTGCATCGGGGTTAGCCGCTGACAAAATTGCGGGCAACGATGAAACGGCAGATGTCGAAGGAGTAAAGTAATTCATCGTAGCTCCTGCACTCTGGTACTCATCAGTAGTTACCGTATGGCTTGGAGCAGCCCCAAGAGCTCTCACGTATGCAGGAGCATCATCTTTGTAAGCATAGGTTACATTAACTGCAGAACCTTTCTCCAAAGCGTGGAAGCGTCGCTTCAAAACAGCAGGTACATAAGCATTCGGAGATGCAAACGAGTTAAGAGTTTTGCTTGCATCAACATCCTTTGACATATTTGTTGTTACCTCGTCGGTAGCATCTGCAACAGCAGCAGCCGAAATATCTGTATAATCAGCATCAGTAAGCGTGTATTCTACGCCTGTTACGGCATAAGGCTTATCGGGGATATCATCATAAATATCTTGAAGTGTTTCGGGATTACAAGCAGCAAAAGCCGTTGCAAGAGCGAGTATATAAATAATCTTTTTCATTGTCTTATCTTTTTTAGTGATTAGAAGTTAAATTTGAGACCGAATGTCCAAGTTCTGCCGAAGCCATAATATACCGTAGCATTGACTGCCTCATGACCTCCTCCATTTATTGCACCATCGGTTGCATCTGAAATATATTCTGCACCGAATAAGTTGTTAATGTTGCCGTAAACGGTTATCCACTGCTTGCCGATATTAAACTTGTATCGTGCCGATAAATCGAATGTATAATAGTCAGGCATCTGCCAAGATTCCGTTCTATCGGTAGGCTTAGAACGATTTTCAGGAGTAAAGTTTGCAAAGTTTTTGCCGAAATAGTTGAAATCGAGCCCAACATTAAAGCCTTTGAACGGCTGCCAATTTGCTGCCAACGAGGCAGTCATTTGTGCCGAGTTACCAACGTGTATGCCTGCAATATATGCCTCAAAACGACCTAATTCAACACGATTGTCATCATACATTATCACACGAGCATCATCTCTCCAAATCCAATCACCAAAAGAGAACATACCTTTAAGATTAAAATTTGTAGTCGGACGATAGGTTGCCTCTAACTCTATACCCATATGTTGAGCATTCACACCTGAGAAATTATACAATCTTTCCTCTATCTCTCCTGTTTCCTCATTAAGTACTTCTAAGGCTAACGGACGCTGACTCTTATCCAACCAAAGGGTATAATAACCATTCAAGCTGATATTCAAGTAGTTATTAGCAAATCCATAACCAAGTTCACCCGTTATTACCTGCTCCATTTTTGCCTCCGGATTAGGTCGAGTCGAATATCCTTCAAATGCATTATTTTTGAATGGAGCTCGAGTAAAGTAACCTCCATTCAAAAATATATTATGGTACTCGGCAAACTTATAGTTTGCACCGCCCTTAACTGAAATAGGCAAGAACCCTACCCAATCAGATGTCGCTTTACCTTGATATTGGTCTGCAATAGTACCATAATTACTCCAACGATAGCTGTGGCTTGTAATAGTTCCCGATAAAAATGCAGAGAAATTATCTTTCACATATTCGCCCTGAGCAAAAACACCTGCCCAAAGAACTTCACCGATTTCGTCATAACCCAATACATCGCCAACTCCTAACTTTTCCGTACCATCTCTGCCGAGACCATCGAGAATTGCTTCACCATTGCCATCAGGATTATCTTTTGTAGGTGCCCCACTCGCCTCATAGAACAGACCACCCAATAAATCATCTACCAACTCTTTGTGATAGCCTCTATAATAGCGACCATCAACACCTGCTGTAATCGTAATATTATCGGTAATCTTATTGTTATATGTACTTAAAATACCATACCAATCGTGGGAGTTCAATGACCTTGCCAATATAGCCGACGAACCGTTGATATTGTTTTTATTATCCTCGAAAATACCATCCCAATCTATAAGCCCGGAGTGGTTTCGTCTTGTTGCATCCTTTATATCCGTGCCATCAGTATTCGTTCTCAACCAATTCCTATCTTTTCCGTGTGTCGTGCGACCATTACCCGATGACATCGAAGCATAAACCGAAGTTGACCATTGAGAATTTTCATTGATTGTCCAATAATGAACCAATGAAATCTGAGGTTTATGATATTCATTACGTCCCACAGCCATTAGCTCACCATTCCTATATCCATACAACGGATTAGCCTTGATGCCGTTCTCTTTGACATACTCTATCGATTGGCGATAACTGCGTTGATTGTGCCATTGCGGCGCACCGAAGGCTGTCAACGAAAGACGATGTCCGCCACCAAGCTGTTTCGATATATTGGCAAAGTAGTTCCAACCCTCAAAGTCCGTACCGAGTACATAGCCATCACCAGCTGTGTGTCCGCCCGAGAAGGTCATAGCCCAACCATTATCCATCAGACCTGTCGAAACGGTAAACTGCTGCTTCTGTAACCCGTCATTACCAACGCCATAATAAATGCTTCCGCCTTGAACGGCATCAGTACTTTTGGTAACGATGTTTATCGTTCCGCCAACCGATGAAAGACCCAATTTCGATGCACCCAAACCACGCTGAACCTGAATAAGAGACGTTACGTCCGATAGACCCGCCCAGTTCGACCAATAAACACGACCATTCTCCATATCGTTCACAGGTACACCATTAATCAATACACCTATATTCTCAGAGTTGAAACCGCGCATCGAGATACGGCTGTCACCATAACCACCACCATCTTTGGTTGCATAGACCGAAGGAGTAGATTTCAAAATCTCAGGAAACTCCTGATTGGAAAGTTTCATTTCGATAATCTCCAACGGCACATTAGATATAGCAACAGGCGTTTCGCGGTCCTTGATAACGATACCTGCCGAAATCACAACCGCATCCATAGCATAAGCATCCGGCTCCATAGCTATCGTACCCAAATTCAAATCGCCACCTGCTGCGATTGCAATCGTCTGCTCGTGGTAACCCAAAAATGAAACTCTTACTTCCTGTGCACTCGAAGGCAACGGAATAGAGAAAGTACCATCTGAAAGAGCAACTGCACCGGCATTCGTTTTCGTCGAAATAATTGTAGCACCGGTCAGCGCCTCATCAGTACGAGCATCGATGACCTTTCCCCTGACTTGACGCGTCTGCGCCATAGCCGCAGTCGATAACCCTAAACAAAGGGTCATAACTGCCATTACTTGTAGAATTTTTTTCATAATTTTATAATGTGTTTGTGTTTGACAAAAAATAAGAGAGTGTATGGTTAGATACACTCTCTTATT
>QMCE01002552.1_pt1 | contig 16536 bp, 18 predicted proteins | sample 1821851 | NCBI WGS metagenome assembly QMCE01 (sample SAMN09453174, study PRJNA476694) | Termite gut metagenome, whole genome shotgun sequencing project. | isolation source: worker | host: Odontotermes sp. | place: South Africa:Pretoria | collected 2016-01-28
GCGCCAACTGGCGCCAGTTGGATCGCGGTGGGTACTGAAGCAAAATTATCGCTAACAACAGTCCTGCGTCGGGGGTGCAGTTAAATTTTCAATCGGGCTACATTAACTTGACACGGACCTCCATAATGAAAAATCTTGACAAAATATTTCTTGCGTGGTATGATAATAAAGTAAGGATGATGTGGCTATTGCGGTGGCTTGAAACGCCGGGCACACTGATAATACTTGATTTGTAGTGGCCTTCCAAGCTAGCCGAGTGGATTCGATTCCCGCCACCCGCTCCATTTTTATAAATATTATTACTCATCAGCTCAACGAAAATCCCCAACAATAACCCGCGCCAGCAAAAACCGAGCTGAATATTCTTGACAAGTTGAAAACTCTCTGGTATACTGACAGAGCCTTTCAAAAAGGCAGTTTTTTGGGGGAATTCCCGAGTGGCCAAAGGGGGCAGACTGTAAATCTGTTGTCACCGACTTCGGTGGTTCGAATCCACCTTCCCCCACCAGAGCGCGAATCGCCTGTGACCGTAAGGTTGCGGGCGGTTTTGCTTTGGAATATACCGAGAACGATTATTCCATAATATGAGAATATCCAGCAAATCATCCAGCAGATTTATTCAAATGCTAAAGCGCTACTGAGGATGCCTCCAAGCTGACGCTTCGAACCGGCTTTATGGTGCGCGTAAATGTCCGCCGTCGTGCTGTAGTGCGCGTGACCTAACCATAGCTGGAGCATCTTCATATCAACGCCGTTGTCAAGGAGTAGGCTCGCGTTGGAATCACGCAGTTCATGAAGACGTATTTTCCGGAGACCATTACTTTCCAACAGAGCGGGAAACGCGCGAGAAAGGTATTCGGGTTTGATAAGGTCTCCGTTCACATCGACACAAACGAACTCTTGCCATCTCGTTATGTAGGATTCACCCAGCAGCAATCGGTTTTCCGCTTGCTTTACCCGCAGACGCTTCAGAATTTCTGCAACCTCGGGCGGTAATGGAAACGAACGCAACCCGGACACTGATTTAGTGATGTTGCGGTACTTGAGGTTGTCCGCGCGTGAACTGACACCTTTATCCGTAATAACTCCGCGAACCGAAAGCGTCATTGTGTCAAAGTCTATATCCTGCCATCGCAGCCCCAAAGCCTCACCGCGCCGTAATCCAAACCATGCCGCCAGCATAACCGGCGTTTCAATCTTACTGCCCTTTACCGCTTCCAATAATACGCGCATCTCCTCGGCGGTATAGAAATCCGCCGAGAACCGTTCGATCTTGGGAAGCGTGACCTTTGATGCCGGATTGTCCTTAATCCGCTCAAGCTCATAGGCGTTCCTAAGTGCTTTGTGGATATTGGCATGGTAGTGATGAATCGTGTTTCCGGTTACGCCGTCCGTCTCCATTTTCCAACGATAGAAATCTTGGATATGGTGCGGTTTGAGGTCATGCAGTTTGATTTTGCGTTGCGAAAAGTACGGGTTGATTTGACGCTCAATTCTTGCCTTATAATCGGCGTAGGTCGTTTCCGCGACAGAGTGTTTAATAGTCTCCAGCCACTGGAGCAGGTAATCGGAAAATAGAGTGTCGGTAAAGTTCTCGGATACCTTACCTTCCCATTCATCCAGAATCCGCTTCCGCGCATCTTCCGCTTTCCGCTTGTTGTTGCCGTGTATTGGGATACCGATTGCAACGGATTTCTGTTTTCGCTTGCCATCCTGAACCCAGTTCAAAATGACGTGGTATTTTTCATTGCGTTGTATAAGACACGCCGTCATTTTTTTACACCTCCTAAGATTGCGGCGAGTCTTCTGCTACGGAGTCATTATAGCATGATTCCATAACGAAGTCGATTAAAAACCGTTTTGGAATTTTTATCGTCTTGCCAATCCGCATGTGCTTGAGCTGACCGCCGTTGAGCAATCGATACACCGTTGAACGTCCAATACCAAGAGCTTTCTGTAGATCCTCTGGCGTAAGGAGGTCGGGGTAGTGCTCGAACATTGTTGCTGTAGCAGTTCTATCGTTGTTTGTAACGCTAGAAATATAGTCCATCATACTGCCCTCTTTCGTAAAAATGTTTTATAACGGCATATGGACGCGGCGGAGCGGTTGCTTACTCAAAAATAACTCATGGTAGATCGTTATTTTTGAGGACGGGCGATGGAGCAGCTCTATCTGCTCCGCCGCGTAGTATTTGCCGTTATCTGCTTTGCACGGATTCACGCACCAGTCGTTCCTATGCAGGGTTTCCTCCACGTATTTGCAGGTATCCGCTATGCGGATATTAAGGCTTGGGCGCGCTGAATGCTGCACTGTCCGAAGCCGCCTGTATCCCTGGCCGCGTGCTATTCATTTGTAATGGGATTTCATAGAGGTGATGCGCCGTACGGGCGCTTTCTTCCCCGTTGTCACTCTGAAAACTCCCCGCTCCGGCTTGCGACACCGCATCAAAGATGCCTGCTCGCAAGCGCTTCGCTCGTTCGCCTTCGGCGAACACGGAGTTTTGCGGAGCTTCGGGGCGAAAATTATCCCTCTATATATTAGGAAGCGAAAACGGCCAACCACAAGCTGAAATTTGAAAAAAAGTTTTTTTGACCTGCGGTCAGTCGATCCCCATCATACGGGAAAGCCTTGCGATGACACGGTTTAGCCGTTGCTGGATTGCTTGGTAAGAAGCTCCGAGATCTTTGGCGATGCTCGCGTAGGACTGCCCTTCGTAGTAATACCTATGTACAAGCAGCCGCTCATAATCGGAGAGTGTACCCAAGCAGCGCAGCATTTGCTCGATCAGAACCTTCTCCTCTATCTCGTCGCTCATTTGACGGAGCGGCCGCAAGAGTATGTGGCTGTGGTAATCGGAGAGTTCCTCTCTAACCAGATGGGTGCGGTCGATACGCTTCTTGGTTTGATCGGTTCTTCTTGCCTGTTCGATCTCGGTATAAAGCTGATCGGATACGGGAACGGAAACAAGACGCCCGTGTACGTCTTTAATGGTAATGGTTTTCATAATGGTTTCTCCTTTCGTTTTTGGGTTCGGAAACGAAAGGAGTTCGGAGGATCACGGCATCGAGCAAATCGCGCGATGGTTTTTATTGATGAATGCCACTTGTATTTTCCGGTAAGCAATTGCGCCGCACCCTCACAAGAGAGTACGGCGCAATTATTTTGGTTCAAAGGTCATTAAGTTCTCCCTAAGAGGATCGCGACAATCTCCTGCCTATCTATTCATATTTTTGTTCGGTCGACCTTTCTTTGATGGAATATTGAAGCGCTCGAATGGGAGCCCCGAATATAAAAATCTTTATAACGATTCATTCGCAAGGATTTTTTACAACATATTCTGCGAGGATATATTCAGACCGAAGACATAGTCGTGCAGCCATGCGTCGTTTTGCCCAGCAAGTTCGAAAAACTTCACAAAACTGCGGTTTTGCTCCAGTTTTCCTCACTTGACAACTCGCTTCGCTCGGAGCAAAACGGCTTTGTCTGCAACCTGAACATATCCTGCGAGGATATGTTTTCTTTGACAAATAGATAGGGATGTTGTATAATAATGTCGATCAGATAAATCCCGCACTTATTCCGGCAGTTAATGATTCCTCACTGCGTCGCAAATAAAATCAAAGGGGTGTGAATGTGAACGACATATCCTTTCAGGATGCGGCTTCTGAAAATGCCGTAAACGGCCTGATTACCCAAACCCTTCTGAAACTCGATAAAACTACCAACGATGACAAGGGCGTAAATTACAAACCTTTGTACTACTTTCTATTTAACGGGATCAGTACCGTACTCGACAGAAGAGAAATGGTTTATCGCTCAATCGACCCGACAATCGCGGAATTTATGGACATGCTGATTAAGCTTCAGCGTGACGCTGAAGATCTCTTCTTGAAACAGGGGGAGAAATAGAGCTATTTCACCGCCCGTGTACCGGAAATAGCGATCTCCCGCGAGTTATTTACGGTACGAGCGAAGTCTTTGCCGCAGAATGGGTACATTCGCAGGCAGAGAGGGAGCGGCAGGGCGCGTGTGAAATGTGACCATTCCCCGCATAATCCTGCTCTGCCAACAGAGAGCAAATCATCGTTTTTACCGTCCCCAACCGGACGGTATCCAATCCGAGTATCGCATTCAGAATCTCGTCTATCCAGCGTTTTCTCAATTCAGAGTCACCCGGCCAATCCAACGCCAAAACATCAGACGGGGTAATATGGAACAATTCACATATCTGTACCAATTTTTCCAAACTGATGCCCTTTTTCCCATTCTCAACATTGATAATATGCAGCGGAGCGACGCCGATTGCCGACGCCAACTCCTTTTGCGTCATGGAATGTATCGTTCGGTAATACTTGATTCGCTGGCCAAGAACCGAATTGGCAATCATATAACCATCCCCTATCCGTCGCTCAGCGCCTGTTGCTGTAAGAAAACCTCATGGGTGAGCGCATTGTTTCCGCCCTTTGTGTTTATTAGATGAGCCAGTCTCATCAGCAAATCGAACCCGATTCCAATTTGCTCCCGGCTTAACCCATTCAGCGCTGCGGCAGTCACCGCGGGATCGGTGACACCAAACAGGATATAGTCGGAAGAAACCCCTGTTGTATTGCAAATATTAACAATGGCAGCGCCCGATATACGCTGCGCTCCCCGCTCTATTCTTCCTACATATTGCTCTGAAAGCCCGATCATTCTGCCGAATTGAGCGCGTGTCAGGTTCCTTTCCGTACGAATCTTTCCAACACGTTCCCCGATCTTAATCCACATACAACCCGCCACCTTTATCATCAATATGAATACTTCATTTTACCACGGTTTACATAATGCGGAATGCATATGAGATATGAAAATTTATGAAAAAACATGAAAGAGGGAGGGATCCTAATGGATAAAGAAAAAGCAATGCCCCTGCTTCTGATCGAGGATGACATTGCTGACTGTATCAAGTTTAAGGATTGCGCGAATGCCAGAACCGACGCCTACTTTATCGGGATGACCGATTCCAGCGAAGAGGGTATGAAACTCTTGAAAACCCGTCTTCCGGAAGGCATTATCCTAGACTTGCAGCTCATGAAAGGTACGGGTTCCGGTCTTCAGTTCTTAACCGCAATGAAAAAAGAAAAAATAGCGTTCCGCCCACTTGTTGTCGTTACGACAAGCAACCAATCCAAGGTGGTATATAACCACTTAGAGGGATTAGGCGTAGATTGGATTTTCAGCAAAAAGCAAGAGGATTACAGCGCCGCATTGGTTATCGATACCCTCATTGAATTACGGGATTCATTGCACACCGTTCAGCATGATGACGTACCTCGTGATCTGCAAACCATTGAAACCCCGGAAGAACGCCGCCTTCGCATAACACAGCGGATTGATACGGAATTGGATTACATCGGCCTCCGAACACGATACAAAGGCCGCGCTTATCTTCATGAAGCCATCTATCTCCTGATTATATCCGATATGCAAGCCGGGTCGGTCATTGAACAAGTCGCACAGAACCACCAGCTTACATACAGCACGGTGAGCCGTGTTATGCAAACAGCGATTAACAACGCTTGGAACGCTACGGATATAGATGAGTTGAAAGAGTTTTACACAGCCCGTATCAGCGAAAAATCCGGCGTCCCCACATCGTCCGACCTCGTTTTCTACTACGCTGAAAAAATCCGCAAAACCTTGTAGGCGCGATCGTTTCCTTTCGTTCGCATGGGTTTCATATCGTTTTTCATGTTTTGTCATATAATTGCACGCCTCATACCACACGGGAAAACATGTCCTGTGTGGTATCTTTATGTCAGATAAAAAAATCTGACGAAAGAGGGCGTGAACGTATATGTGGCTTTTGAACTGGGTTATGAGCATTATTGGTATGGCCAGCGGTTGCAACAGATAAGGAATTCGAGAAAGAAGGCCGGCGAATGTCGGTCTTTCTTGCTTTATTTCGACATATATGGTAGAATTGTCGGGGAAGGGGGTGGTTGCCGTTTATTCCTTCTTTGTTGACAGTATCAATATGCTCGGGGTTCTTCTCTCTTCGTTTTACATTTTCATGAAGTCATTAAAGATTCCCACCAAACCAAGCCGCAAACTGCTTTCGGTTTTGTGGTGCGTCTTTATTGCTTTTTTATACGCAGTCAGCCCGGCGTGGTTTCCGTCAATTCTGGTTCGTCCGCTCCATTGCGTTCTGTCCATCCTGTTTATCTTTGCTCTGACAAAGCAAAAGCGGGAGACAATTATATCGGCATTCCTCCTGTCATACGGAGTCAGCTATTTTTTGAATTACATTTCGGCTTTCTTGATTGCGCTAGCATTTAGCCCTCTTGTGCAATCTGAAAACCTTATCGAAAATACATTTAAGCTCGACAGCCCAATATACATCCTCATATTCATATTGATTTCTGGGGTACAAATACTCTTGTCCTTCCTGCTGTTCCGCATCCGGCGCTTCAAAAACGGCTTCCCGTTCTTGCAGCACAGGCAGACGGTGATTTTCGCCTTAATTGTCGCAGGCACCGTGTTGATACTCACCACATGGGCAAACGCGTTCTATAGGGCCGATAACACATATGCCATAACACTGTTTTTTATCGGCGTTCTGATTGTGGGTGTCGGCGCCATTATCGGGATTAGGCGGGGCATCAAAGCCTCTTACTTGCGTTGGGTTCAAAAGAACAACGATGAACTTCACAAGAAGGAGATCGCCGAGAAAGACCGGGAGATTCAGCGTCTGACGGAACTGTCCGAAGCGCAGCGGGTTATTAACCACAATATCAACCACCGGCTGGCGGCATCGGAGCGCATTTTATTCCTGCTCGCAGAAAAAACACACGGGATGGATCTTGAAATCAGTGATGAAATAGCTCTTGCAAGAGATGACCTGAAGCGATTGTCAAAAGAGTACCAAAGCGGTATAAACCGATCAAGTGAGGAGTTATCTCTGCCCTCAACAAAAGTGCCGATGCTGGATGCGTTGTTTAAGCACTTCGCGGAAAAGTACGCGGATGCCGCCATTGATTTTCGTCTCAAAGTAAACGGCAGCATCCTGTATATGATTGAGCACATCATCACGCAGAGTAAACTGGAAACGCTTGTCGGGAATCATTTGCAGGATGCGTTAACTGCCATCAATGCCGGGGAAAACAGCTTTCGCAGTGTGCTGGCGGAAATCGGAGTGATTGGGGACTATTATGAATTCAAGGTATATGACGGCGGGATTCCGTTTGGAGCGGATACCCTTCTGCGGCTCGGTACGGAGCGGGTAACCACCCATGCCGCCGAAGGCGGCAGCGGAATCGGGTTCATGACGACCTTTGAAACCATACGGGAATGCGGCGCAAGTCTGATCATCCGTGAAAACGCGCCGGACAACATCAGCTTTTCCAAGTCTGTCACAATCCGTTTCGACGGGATGAATCAATATATTCTTGAAACCTATCGGCCCGAAGTGTTTTCAGGCGCGAACAGCAGGGGTATGATTATAAGAGTGCATTGACCTCTGTAAGGCGAAACGGCGACACTGCCGCTCATCCCTTCCGCCGCTCCACAAACCACCGATCCTCATCCCGCCAGATATACGTCGTTTTACCGTCGATACGAACGGCGTAGCGTATCCCCAGCCCGCCGCCGCGGATGCTCGCGGCGCGGCGCACGTCGAGAACGCGGTCGATCTCGTAGCGGTGACCGTCCTCCCATGTGATCTCCAGCGGCGTGATGTTCCCCTCGGCGTCAAACGTGGCCGTCACGGGGACATAGGTTTTGCAGTTCATACAAAAGCCCCCTAAGCGATCTGTTTATCCAGCGCCGGAGAGTTCTCCGGCAGTTTTTTACCCTCCAGCCAAGCGGCGGCTTCGTCCTCTCGCAGAATCACCGGCATACGGTCGTGGACGCCGGACACCGAAGCGTTGGCTTCCGCCGTCAGCACAACGAAATGCGGAATAGATAGAGTGTCCAGCGGATAGTCGCTGAAAATCCCCGCGAGGTAGAACATCGGCGCGCCGGGCAAGGTAAAACGGACTTTGACCTTCGGCGTCTTTTTCGGCTGATGATCAGCGAATAAAGACTCCTGAGCGTTACCCCACTCAAAGTAGCAGGAAGCGGGGACGACACAGCGACGTGAAGTAGCCGCGTTTCGGAACATCGGCTTCTCCCAAACCGTTTCGCTGCGGGCGTTGAAGATGACGCCGCTCTTTTGGAACCCCGGAAAGCCCCACTTCATCGGTTCTGTTCCGGCATCCGTCACCACGGGGGCGATGTTCTTCGGGAATACGTCGCCTGTGGAGAGCTTTACCGGCGTGAAGATCACCTTGTTCCATTCCTCGATGATCTTGTTGATCTCGATGATGTCTTCCTCGGTATACGCGAAATAGTGCGCGCACATAAACAACAGCTCCTTTATGGGCAACTCGGAAACGTTCGTATATGATCCTCTTTCGGATTATCGCTTCCCAACGCTTTGTCTGCCAATAGCATTCCCCGCGCGATGGCGGTGTGTCCAAAGCGTCCGCGGATATCATCCATCGTGCGTTCAATGGACATTTTGTTCTGCCGCTTCTGCGCTTCCGGCAAAAACGAAAGCTGTAAAAAGTCTTCTTCCCGCATCAGGTCGGCGACGCGGACGCCTACCGAACGGATCGGGAGCAGGCGGGAACCGGGCTGCCCAAGCGACCCGTAGTTGGCGCGGAACAGCTTCATCGCCGCTTCCGATATCTCATAGGCGAGGTTGGTCGGTTCGGGCGTCTTGCACTGCCGCTCAAAGGCGTTCATCTTGTTGTCGCGGAGCCAGAGGGATACCGTCCTGCCAAGGCGCTTATACTCCCGTAATCTTTCCGCTACCGCTTCGGCTAAAACCATCACGGTTACTTTCATGTCTTCTGCGTTGCATAAGTCTCTCGGCGTGGTGGTTGAATGCCCGATGCTTTTCATCCCGCTGTCGTCGCTCATGCAGTCTTCAAAATGACGTACCGTATCGGTGTCGTGACCGTTCGCGTACTCCCAAAGGACATCACCGTTTTTGGAATTGAGCCAGCGGCTGATGTCCCGCCGGTGACTCTTGGCTAAATCACCGATGGTGTAAACACCATGATATTGCAGTTTCCGAGCCGAAGCCGCGCCGACATAGAGCAGATCACCCACCGGCAGAGGCCATATCTTCTCTTTCCAGTTGGTTCTGTCAAATACAGTCGTGGCGTCCGGCTTCTTATAGTCGCTACCGAGCTTCGCGAACGGTTTGCAGAACGATACGCCGGCCGATACGGTGATCCCCAATTCTTCTTTGACGCGCTCCCGAATCGCGTCGGCGGTTTCTTTGCCGTCGCTGCCGGTGACGTCCAGAAACGCTTCGTCCAGTCCGAACGGCTCCACTTGATCGGTGTAATCGTAGTATATCTCCCGCGTCAAGCGGGCGAAGCGCAGATACAGCCTATGGTTTGGTTTCACCACGACCAAATCGGGACAACGTTGGCGCACCATCATCAGCGCCTCGCCCGTCTTGACCATGTATTTTTTCTTCGCCAGTTGATTCGCCGCCAGCACGATCCCGTGACGCAAGCTCTCGTCCCCGCCGACTACCACCGGCTTGTCGCGTATCTCCGGGCGGTATAAACACTCCACTGACGCGTAGAAGCTATTCGCGTCGACATGGATACGTGTTCGTGGTTGACATAACATAAGTTCACCACCAAGGAATGAATGTTCGTATTCATTATAGGCGGTGAGATGCGATGTGTCAAGAGGAATTTTGTGGGGTAGGGGTAAAAAAGAAGCCGCGAACCTCCCTAACAGGACGCCCGCAACTCCAGCTTACTCTATCAGCTAATCTACCAGTGTTCATTTCGGTGAGCGGCTAAGCTCCGTTGATCTTGGAGCTTTCAGGTGGAAGATCGCCGGGAGTGTCATTTGATGGCGACGATTGTCATTTTCCACGCGTTGCATTGGGTGGGATAGCTTTCCGCGATGCCGCCGTCCAAGTAGAATTCCACGATATCACCGGCGCTCACGTTCGGCGAGGATTTTGCATTATGGAATATTCTATCTCGATGCACGGATAGCCAGATCAACGTTTAATAGGACATTCATCCGCCCGTTGTCTCCGGCAGTGACTTGCTCCACAGCGCCTTTAACCAACGGAGCCGTTTGCATTTTATTATAAATTCCGTCCATCTGACTGGCCTGCTCATATTCCATGACATACACGTTGTCTAAATCACTGAAGTACTTATTGCCGCCATGCAAGAATTCCCGGACTGTACCGTTTGAATAGGTAAGTGTAATACTTGTTTCCATTCCGTCTATGGCTTCGTCACTGTCTGTCCGGAGCCTCAAATTCAAGCCGTTGATGTAGTTTACGATTTCCCCAATTGTTTCTGGATCGTTCGTGTATTTGGGGCTGTCTGATTTAGGCGGTACGGTTTCGAGCCATACGCTGGTAATTTCTTCGGCGGTCAGTTCAGCCGGTTTTGTTATTGAGGTACAACCGGATAACGCTCCAATAATTAAAACGAAAGATAGCAGAATCCACTTGGGTTTCATAACCCCACCCCCTCGTGCTATTAGACGGCATTGGTTAGGATTTGTTCCCGATTGCCCCAAATATACGGCTATCCCCGATAAAAATGACGTGAAAAAGAAGCCGCGAACCTCCCAACCGGGAAGCTCGCGGCTCCTATTAAACCACTACGCGCAATTCTTAAGCCTGTTCGCGCGAAGGGTCAGTTCCTGCGCCTGCAGGCGCAGCATGTCAAAGTCACTGCTGAGATTCTCAAAATCCCGCCGGAGGATACTCTCGTAGTTCCGCTTCTTCTCCTCCAACGCGTTCACCTTCAGTACCCAGCGATTCATAACGGACGGGCTTTGGCTTTGAGACGCGATCAGATACTCGATCTTCTCCGTATACAGTTCGATCTCACGCTTGATCGCGCCGTAGAATTCACCCGCCATCTTCGTCCGCTGTTTCTCATCGTCCACCACATATAAGCTGTTCACCGTGACGATGCTGTTCGGATGCTGGTTGTGGGCGCACAGTTCCTCGATATACTGCTCGAACACATCCACATACTCCATATGGCTGCGCGGGCAGAAATAGATCTTGCCGTGGCTCACTTTCGTCGCCTGCATCCGGATAAGCTGATGCTCCAAAACCGTCTCCGCCTGCCCCCTGTGAACGCAGGAACGGTACAGGTCAAACAGCTCCGCTGCCTTCTCGCAGTATTCATAGGCGCTTTTGCCGAGACCGGCGGTTTCCGGCAGGTAGCCATACGGCACGTCATAGGTAAGGATTTCGCTTTCTTTATCCAGACACAGATTCGCCATCTTGGTATACCGGTTCGTATCCGTACCCAGCGTTTCCAATACCAGCTCACGCCGGAGAACGGATTTATCGGAGCGGTCGTTGTCCCGGCAATACACCTTCACGATCTTTGTCCCGTCCGGCGATGGGATCACCTGACGGTCATAGAGGTCGCCGGTCGCGCTCTTGAACGCGTCCACGACGCTGGTTCGGGAAACGCCGGATTTCGGTACGTCCATCGCCTCCCCGATTCGGTTGAAGGTTTCCCTGTCTATTAAGATGCTGCCAAGGGAAAAGTATACGAGCTTCCCCAGCACACCCTCGCCGTCTTCGCGGACGGCTATGAAATTGTTCAGTTCCATATGGTATTCTCCTTTTTTCAGTTTGTTAATGTCACATTCCACGCGCGCCCTGCCGCTCCGTCTTGACTTCAAGCGTATGACGCTTTATGTCAAGACTGCGCTCGTACCCAAAATAACTCGCGGGAGATCGTTATTTTCGGCACACGGACGGTGGAATTGCTCTTTTAACCGGCTGCCCGGCTAAGCAGATAATCGTCAATCCCTTTGAAAGACGAGTTCCAGTTGCAGGGCTGGTACTCCAGCCCCAGATTTCGGATTAGCCCCTCAACCTCCCGTACGGCGTCCGCCACGCGGGGGTTGTCCAGCTTATCCATATCAAACGCTTCGATCACTTTGGTGATGTTAAGGGTTTTCAACGCGCCGGGCAGTCCGCCCAGACAGTTGATCCCGGGAACGGCGACGAATAGCGCGTCTTTTGAAAGAGAACTCGCCACATCGGCCTTCAACGCCCCTTCGGTCAGAACCGCCGTCTTGCTGTCCCTGTTGCCGGTGATATGAACCCAAGGAACCGCGCGGGTTCCGTTTTCCTCGTATCGGCTGGAGAACCAGCGGTATTTTCTGCGATCCTCGCCGTCCAGCCGGATTTGCAGTCCCTGTATGTACCCTTCCGGCGTGCAGACCGGGATGAAGAAGCCGCTCTTGATATACATCCGCCGCCGCCCGTCCTTTGTATAGAAGCCGGGGATGCCCGTGAGGTCGTACAGAGACGTCAGGATTTGAAGGATGTCGTAGACGTCATCCGCCGGGACGCTGCGGTACATGTTCCGTTCGATCCTCTCTTGGGACAGTCCGCGTGATAGCAGCGCTTCCCGATGTTTACTGTTCAGCTCCAGCAGTTTGAGGAGGTCGTAGTATACGTCATGCCGGATATGGAGTGGGGACGGTTCCCGTTCGTCTTGCGGTTTCACTTCCCGCTCCTGTGGGAACGCGTAAAGGTTCCCTTCCAGCAATTCCCGGTAAGCGGTTTTGTTGTCCACGCTCATCAGCCGCGCATAGAGCGTGATGCTGTTGCCGGAGGCTTTGCAGCGCTGGCAGTAAAACAAGTTCTTGCGGGTGTTCAGATAGAGATGGTATTTGCTGTCCCCGCAGAACGGGCAATGCGCTTCTACTTCGGTATTGTTAAGTGTACTCTCATATAAACGCAAGCCAACGCGCCGCGCCGCCGCTAAGATGGGGATTTGGATGAAGCCGGTCACGCGCCCTCACCTCCTACGCCGCGGCTTTTGATACCGCCGCTCCTTTGAACGATACCGTAAGCGGCTGGTTATGAACCACCTTCGCGAAAAATGTCTGTCCGCTCGGACGCACGTTTTGAATCGAGGTGACACTCTCCCCGTTATCGATGAAGGTGGGGTAACGGCGGTCGGTAAGGGTTTTGATCAGTTCGGACACTTCCAGCCCCGCGCGTATCTTCTCGGATAGGGAGAGCCAGCGGTAGGGTCTTCCGTCAAAGGTAAAGCGGAATGTGTCCCTCACCTCGCCGGTACTCTTCACGACGTCGTAGAGCGAGATACGGACGAGGTTCATCGTGAGTCCGGCGAAGGTCAGTTCGGCGCGTTTCGCGATATATTCCGCCGCCGCAGTTACGAACCTCTTTTTTGCGTTGATTTGTTCCTTGATAGAAACGGTTTTATCGGATACCGTGTTTTGAGACAGCCATACCTGAAGTTCCTCAACGGTATCCAGCAGCTTTTGCGATTGCTCATACCGGCTTCGAAGTTCCGAAAGTTCGCTTTCCCATGCGGCGATGTCGTCCGCCTTGAATTGCTCGAACACCGCTTTGGCTTTTTCGTCCAGCTCCTTGGCTTCGGCCAAATGCCCTTTCACCGTTTTCCCGCTGGATACGATAGACGCCAGCGCGCTTACAACCGCTTCCGATTCTCCGGTTCGTTGGAAGCAGGTCGGGCATACGCCGTCTTCTTTTAGTTTGGTTAGCCGCGCGTGCCCGTCATACAAGGCTTTCAAGCTTTCGCTCATCTCGGTGAGCGTCTGTGCATATTGGGATTGATATTGCTCGGAATAACGGTTTTTGAGCTTTTGCTCCAACATCGTGATCTCAACAGCTATGGTACCGTCCGGCGTCAGCCCTTCGGCTTTTCGGAGAGCTTCTTCCAGCAATGTAGTCTTTTCGCTGATCCGGCTTGCCATTGCGTCGTCCTGTCCCTGCTGATATATCAGCGCGTCCTCCAATTCCCGGATCTCCGCCCTGCGGTTTTGCAGGGTCAGGGGTGTAACGGATTTCTCCTTTGAAAGCAAACATCGTGGTTGTTCGCTCAGTTCCGCGAGCACTGTCTCATGCGGAACCGGCGGCAGCAGTTTTTCAAGGAGCTTTTTGCCGTCTTCCGCCAGTTCCTCGATGAAGTACAGCGGGTTGAAGATAGACAGGAAGACGTCCGGCTCCCCGAACACCTCGTTGAGATCCGCTTGGCGCACAGGTGTTTATGCTAAACTAAAAACCCGCCAAAAAGCAGGAAGTATTCTAATTGAAAAATCCGCCACAAGAAAGCTTCTCCGTATATGCTAAACTAAGGTACAAAGTGGAACCGAAAGCAATGGGAGGAGCAAGAAAGGTTGGTAGGACAAATGGACAAGGCAGACATCATCAGCCTCAAACGGAGAGGCAAATCAAACCGGGAGGTATCGCGAATAACCGGCTATGACCGGGACACGGTATCGAAGTATTGGCGGGAGTGCCAGCAGTTGGAAAAGCGGTTAAAAGAAAGCGGCACGGATACGCATGAACTTCAAGAAGCACTATGTCAAACGCCGAAATACCGTGTAGGCGAAAGACCGAGACGGAAATACACACCTGAAATCGAGAGATTCCTGCACGGAATCGTTGCTGAGGAGCGGATAAAAAGCCGCTTGTTGGGAGCAAGACACAAGCAGCACATGACGAATGTGCAAATCTACGAGAAAGTGGTGGAAGCAGGATACGACATCAGCCGCGCCACAGTCAATACGGCGCTTGCTAAGATACGTAAGCGTCAGAAGGAAGTCCATATTCGTCAGGAATACGAATTGGGACAGCGGTTGGAGTACGATTTTGGAGAGGTACGATTAGATTGCGGGGAAGGGATGAAAACCTACCATATGGCAGTCTTCTGCTCCCCCGCAAGCGGATTTCGGTGGATGTATCTATACACGAACCAAAAGAAGGACGTGTTTCAAGACAGCCATGTGCGCTTCTTCGAGATGATGGGCGGTGTGTATTGGGAAGTCGTATACGACAACATGAAAAACGTCGTTCGGAAGTTCATCGGGAAAACGGATAAGGAGTTGAATCCCGACCTGATCAAGATGTCGATGTACTACGGCTTTCAGATTAACGTGACCAACTGCTTCCGCGGGAATGAAAAAGGGGCTGTGGAAAAGAGCGTTGACTACCTCCGCCATCAGTTGTTCGCGGATACATACAGGTTTTCAAGCCTTGAGGCAGCCCAAGAGTATGCCCACAGCAAATTGCGGAAGCTCAATGAACCTTGCCCCATCGAAGAAGAGAAAGCCGCCCTGATGCCGGGTAAGCCGCCGCTGGAACTTGCGGTAATCAGCGAGAACACCGTCAATACCTATAGCTTTATCAGCGTTGACACCGTGTTTTATTCGGTGCCGGAGGAACTGGTTGGTAAGAGCGTTCATGTAAAGAAGTACCACGATGAAATCCGCGTTTTCTACGAAAACAAGGAAGTGGCACGGCACAGACGGGCGTTCGGCAACGGGACATGTCAGGTAAATATCTATCACTACCTGAACACCTTGGAAAAGAAGCCGCGCGCCGTAAAAAACAGCGCGGCGCTCCGCCAAATCCCCAGACTGAAGGCGATTTTTGACGCGCACTGGGCGGACAAGCCCCGCCGGTTTGTCGAGATATTCATCGAAAACAAACACCTGCCCCTCGACGAGATCATCACCCTGTTTGAGGGTAAGACCTTCGTGTCAAGGAAGATACCGGCACTCTCCATCGTAAGACCGATTACTCCTGTCGCGGCCGCCACGACGGCCTCCCTAAGCGGGTATTCCAGTCTTGTTATGGGAGGAGGCGTTGACGTTGAATAGCGCTGATGTGCAGCAACTCTGCCGGACACTGCGGCTGACCTATATACGCGATAATTGTGAAACACTGGCCGAGGACGCCGGGAGAACCGCGCAAAAACACCTCGATTTCCTCCATGCCCTTCTGACTGGCGAAACGGAGCGCAGGCTGAACAACGGGATTACACGCCGCTTGAATGAGGCCAAATTCCCCGTGAAAAAGTACCTCGCCGATTTCGACCGCTCAAAATACGCCCCTGAGTTCGAGCGCAAGTTCCAGGAACTTGAAACTCTCGCGTTCATTGAGGGAAAGGAAAATATCATCCTCATCGGTACTCCGGGGGCAGGAAAGACGCACTACGCCACGGCTCTGGGCATCGCCGCCTGCCTAAAAGGCAAAAGCGTACTCTTCGTTTCCGTTCCGAATCTCATCATTGAACTTAAAGAGGCCATGACCAACCACCAAATCACCGTCTACCGCAGAAAGTTTGAGAATTTCGACCTCGTCATCCTTGATGAACTCGGCTACATCAGCTTCGACAAGGCCGGCAGCGAACTCCTGTTTAATCTCCTCTCATCCCGTAACGACAAAGGTTCCATCATGATTACCACCAATCTCACCTTCGACCGCTGGGGGGACGTTTTCATAGACCCTACCCTTACCGGCGCTATGGTGGACAGACTTGCTCACAAGGCTCACATCCTCGATATTTCACGGGAGAAAGGAGGCAGACTCGAAGAAACCCTCGCTTGGATCGCCACCGCTCATGCTCGCGATTGATCTCTATATTTAGCGCGGATTTTGGCGGGGTTTTCAATTATATCGCTGGCGGATTTTTCAATTGACATTAACA
>QMCE01003840.1_pt1 | contig 16532 bp, 10 predicted proteins | sample 1821851 | NCBI WGS metagenome assembly QMCE01 (sample SAMN09453174, study PRJNA476694) | Termite gut metagenome, whole genome shotgun sequencing project. | isolation source: worker | host: Odontotermes sp. | place: South Africa:Pretoria | collected 2016-01-28
CCCCCAAAAACCGACGAAGAGATAGACGGCGCAGTAACAGTCGACCCCGAAGATGAAGCAGCAGGCGTTGGTATGCTATATTTCGACAATGAAGGACGACTATCCCTCGGGTCATTCGATAATGACATCATCAAACTCGAAAACACGGCGTACTTCAAATTCGGTAGTGTAATCGGCGCAAACGGTCTCGCGGGTGCTTTCGACGGTAATACAATAGGGTTTAACCCTACACAACTCGCTTGGGGAACGGATATCACAAACTGGGCTCATGGGAGCAGTAGTTCAACTAGAAATTTCCTACCCAGCATTCCGGCTTACAATCCCGCAGACTATAATGCTGGTATCACTGATATTTCCGACCCGAGGTATCTTACGGCAACAAACGTCCGTGCGGGTAAGGGCGACCCCTGTCGACTGATCGGATATACCGGTGAGGAGATCAGGAACATGTCGAACTCGACTCTCTCGAACGTTCTGGCAAATGCTAAGTATCGCATGCCGTCACGTGAGGATAACCATGCTCTCGTAGGTTCGACGACAAATGTAAATGACGATAACTGGAAATTGGTGCATTACATACCAAATTCCAGTACGGCGGCCGATCCTGCCTACGCAGCATTCCCATTAGATGTAACACCCGGAGCCGAGGGCTCATATAACCTTGTTGCCGCTGGGGAACGTAGTCCCAACGGCGGCTTAGCGAATAATCATGGTGTGATGGGATACTACTGGACGACGAAAGCTGTCAGCGACTCGTGGGCGTTCATATTGGAGTTCAGGAGCACTTTGCTCCGTCCGTCAACCTCTGTATCTCCCAGCTCAGGGCTAACAGTTCGCTGTTTGCCACGCGAGTAATGCCATAAAGGTAGCACAAAGTTGCTGCTGAAGATTATGCACTTTCAGATTATGCGGGCTTGGATGTCCGCATAATCACGACAATTGGCCAGTTGTCTTAAATAATTTAGGTTAGGTTCCCGGAATCGGACGTTGGTTACCCCGGTTCCATAAAAGCCCGCCCCATGCAATAGGGGGCGGGCTTGGCTGTTACCGGGGTTGCGGCGCGATCGTGGGGTGGGGTTTGGGGCAGGGAGTGGGCGGCCCGTAGAGGAACTTTTGCATGCTGTCTTTGATCCGCGCCGTGTAGCTGGATTCGACTTTTACTGGTTGGGCGACGATCTTCAGGGCCATGCGGCGGGCGGCGGCGGGGCGGGCGGTTTTGGTGTATAGTCTCCACAGGTTGTGGTTGGGGGTGATCCTGCCGGGGGTCATGTTTGCGGCGGCGAGGTAGAGTTTCTCGGCCTGGGGGTACTCGCCGCGGCGCTCGTGCAGCTCGCCGATCACGCAATAGCCCTCGCAGCCGGGGATGGCATAGGCGAGGCGCTGGAAATCGACGTCGGTGCCCATTTCTTTAACGTAGCGGTCGAAGTACAGGGTGTTGAAGGCGGGGTTGTGCTTCATCTTGTCGAAGTGGCGTTCGAGCGCAGGCAGGTCACTGCGGTGCAATGACTTCTCGATATGGGTAAGATTGAGTATCTCGACGCAATAGACCATACACAGCGCCGCTGCGGGGAGGGATGCGGCCCGGCCTGATGTGAGTCTGCACACGGCCTTGCTATCGGCACAGGCCAGCAGGATGGCGAACAGTATCATTATCGGGAATATCTCGGCGGGGTATGAGAACAGCGCGAATCCGCACCATGCTGCGATGCCCGATTTGGTGATAAAATTGCGTTTGGAGCGGAATACGAGGGCTAATACGGTGCCGAACAAGATCAATCCTATAACGCCCTGTTCGATCGCGATGTGGATAAATTCGTTGAATGCATAATCGACATTATCGGCGACAGAGATGTATTCCGACTCGGGATGGCGCTCGAAATAATCGGCCTGTTGGGGCATATATTCGTGCACGAACCTGCCGACGCCATGGCCTTGGATGGGCCTCTCGGCGATCATATCGGCACTCACGCGCCAGATGAGCAGACGTCCGTCGGCCGACCCGCGGCGATAGTCGTACATAAACACCAACCCCGCGATAACAGAGACCGCTCCGACGGCTATCAGCACATATTTATACCGTTTTAAGCATTGCGGAAGATACAGGGCCATGACCATAGCTCCTCCTGCGACGACACCCACAATGGCAGCCCTCGAATCGGCAATAATCAACCCTGCAATCTGAACCGCAATAGCTATCCACAGCCACGCGTGCTTCCGGCCGCCGTTCGCTAATAGGCTGATAGTGACGATAAAACAGACGCATAAAAATCCACCCAGATGTCCGGGATTTGCAAACGAACCCGTGGCACTCCAAGCGAACTGCGAACTCTCGATAATGCCCGCCTTTTGTGCGATAGCGATCGACGATTGCACCGCTCCGGCTATAGGAATATACCTGAATATCTTATTCTTATCGGCACTATTACGCACTAAAACGTATAGTCCAGCCAGAGCGATCCACTTCAGCCAAATGAAATAATCTATCGCCAACCTGCTTACCACCAACGCATTGACCGACGAGCAGAGTAGATACGTTGCCACAGCAAGGTCTATAACCGACAGCGACCCGGCCGATCTCTGTCTCCAAAGAAAAACAACGACCAAACATGCGAAAACCGCAATTCCCGTCGCCGAGATCATCATCTCTTGCGAAAAATCAGGAAAGATATAATATAACAATGGGACTACGATAGGCAGCAACCCCGTCAAGATTTTCGACATCTGTTCGGTTGGGTTCACTATAGGCAAACTATTCTGATTTAGACTTTATTACGCCGAGATATGCCGTTTCGCAAGTGTGCAACATGAGCCGCCGCTTTGCGAGGATCACGACCCTCGTTCATCGCAAGCGTGGGCTCGTCGAAGGAAGCCTGCCAATGCCGACGACAGTAAACATCGTGCGCCACCACTCCTTGTAGGCATATATTATGAAGCATTCCGCGCTTGCCCGGCTATCACATATCGCGAACCGAAGTCTGTGTCCATTTCTTGACGTAATGGTCTAAGTATAGGTAGTGGTTGTATTTCATTTTGTCAAAAATGGACTCCGATATGCGATGCTATATCCGACCCCTCGTAATGCGTATTTTTTGCATAAATCACTCTTCCTTACTGGTAATCAGGAAGGCACATAGGTTTACAATAAGGATAAAAACTACCTGTGGCAAGGCACGTATTTTCAGTACGAGTCGTGCTTCGTCGTTGCCCGACGGTGGTCATATAGTGACAATCTAAATGAACAGACATCCCCCGGGCGTGTAAATTCCAAAGTACTCAACGCGCCATAACAAACGTTTCGTAGACTTCGGAAGCGGTGGCGATCGGGTCGCCCGACGGTGTGACGGAGTAGTCCTCAGTGCTATGTGTCCATCGTTCGTCCATGGCGAAATAGTCGATCCTGCGGGGCTCGCGACCCTCGTTCATTGCAAGTGTGAGCTCGTCGAAGAAAGCCTTCCAACGTGGATAGTAAACATCACACAACACTCCCGACCACTCCTTGTAGGCGTAATTGTGGAGCATTCCGGCGCTTGCCCGATTACCCCATACCGTGATCTGGGTGCGGGCATTCCAGTCGTAGAGATCCTTCTCTGAGGTCGTAGTGCCTATCTTTCGCGCCTGTTCGATCCACGTGCCGACCATGAATTCGGGGCGTGTCGCGAGGAGCCTGTCCTGCGCCATCAACAGATCGAGGAACTCTTCGGAAAGCTCTGTGAAACGGGTCGTGTCGCCCGCCTTGTATGCTTCGGCGACCTCGATCTGGAGATGGTATGCACGATTGGCCAGCGTTTGGCGTACCACGTCGACGAGGTCGTACTCGAAGTTGTTATTGCCCCGGTATGCCTCTGCCGCGGCGAGCATGTACTCTGCCGCCATCCTCACTTCGTCGGTGTCGTAGAACGGCTTGACCGTAGAGCAGCACGACACACGGCGTATGTCGAGACCTGGATTGGCAGCGAAGACGCTCTCCACCGTTCCCTCCTGAACCGATCGGGGAGGGCAGTTGTACACCGTCTTCGAAAGTATCGCCCATGCGCGCAGAAGTTCTTCGTGAGTGCTGCCATATCGCGCACCTACGTACCCTTTCAGCCATTCGTCGACACTGAACCACTCCGGACGCCAGGGCAACTCGAACAGCAGTTCATACATCACGGGGTTGTTCTCAATAGCCTCCATTGTCGCCCCTACGCCCAGCAGGGTCTCTGCGCTGCCGTGGGCCTTGGCATCGTAATAATAATCCACAACCGGCCCCATTTTGCCGTGCATTCCCGTACGGCCGCCGAAATTGAGCAGCATGCAGTAGATCCAGTTGTGGTGGCCATATCCCTCTGGCCTATGCCATTCCGACCACTCGGGACCCCACATCGGGCGACTCTCGCTGAATAGGTCGAGCACCAGAAGGTCGCCCTGCTCCATATTCTCGATCATCTCGCGGCGCGGATTGTTCTGCCACGCCTGGGCGACCCACACTGCATCGGGATTGGCTCTCTTCATCGCGCCCATGAATGCCTTCCCGGCCATGTCGAGATCTACACCCTTGGTGCTGCCACCCTCATGGAATGGATCGATGGCGTAGTAATTAGCCGTGCCGTAAAGGTCTGTCATCTTTCGGTAATAGAGGTCGGCGATGCGCTCGAAGTTGGCGTCTGAAGGCTGCAGGAACGCCGGACGCGGAAAACCACACCACTCGCCCGGGTCGGTCACTGTCATGCCCAATTTCTCGCCGATATTGCGCGGTACCATCCCCGCGTAACCGGGCAGCACGGGCTCGATGCCGAACTCTTTCATACGCGCGACGATCTGTGTTTGCAGCTGCTCCTGTTGCTCGTACCACCTGTCGGGATTGGGGCCGCCCCAGCCCTCGAGGTTGTTCATCTGCCACCACGCCAAGAAGGCCGGCCCTGCGATGAACTGATTGACCTCATCTTTCGTGTAGCCTAATTCGAGCAGAGTCTCGCGCCACACCGCCTCGGTGCCGGTTATCGCCAGCGAGAGGTTGATGCCATGCATCGCCATCCAGTCGATCTCCTGCTGCCAGCGCTCCCAGGCCCAGAAGGCTGCCGAGTATGAGAATGTGCAATAATTGAGGTAATAGCGCAGGGTATGATGGGTCTCATGACGCTCACGCTGTTTCACGGCAGGCAGTTTCCGGGGCAACTCGGCGGTCATACCATTCCACGACAGATGCACTCCGGCGTGGTATTTCAGATACCAGTTGATGCCCGTCGCCACCGACACATAGTTATTCCCGCGTACGACCACCTTGCCACGATGCTGATCGAGCTCGAAGAAGTCCCTGTTATTGGTCGAAGGTACTATCTCGACTTCGAATTTATTCGATGCACCCTTGTCGATGCGCTCCAGAAGCCCGGTTATTGGGTTAGCCGATGCAAGTGTGCACAGTACGGACAACGAAAGCATAAGTACGATTCTCTTCATATCACACAAATTTTAGATCGATTCTACTATTCTCGCAAAAATAAGAAATTAAAACGAGGTGGTTGTTCGTATTTTTGGTATTTTCCCTGATTTCTGCTCTTTTAATCCCGGCCCTGTATTTTCCGATGTGTGTTTTGTTTAGAATTATAGACAGGTCGACATAACTTCTATGGGATAATTCGAGCATACTTTATTGATACAATATCGTTGTTCAGAGAGTGAACGATCGGATACTCGGCAAGGTGGATTTTTGCCGCCGGAATGCATCCTCTTAGTTAGGAGTGGCCGTCTCAAGCACACCGAATTATTCGGGATTACTGGAATGTGGTGCAATTTGAGAAAATAAAAAGACCACAACTGATTGATTATCAGATACGGTCTTTTCTCAATGGTGCCCAGGAAAGGACTCGAACCTTCACGACATCACTGCCACTCGCCCCTGAAACGAGCGCGTCTACCAATTTCGCCACCTGAACTGCCATGTATACTATCTACGCAATGAGCGACTACACGATCAACTCGACCGACAACAACGAGTACTCGGGCGGCGAGCGTGACGAAAACCTGTGGGAAGAGAGCCTTATGGACGTAGATATTCCCACTGACGACTCCCTTTCGATCCAGGAAGATCCCCGGCCGGAATATGACGAGCAGGGCTATCGCGAAAATATCGGCGAATGATCGTAACGAGCTGTGATCTTCTTGCCGTCGGGCCGGGCCGAATGTGTATGTGAATAGGCATTGGTCGTATCATAATTAATGAGGCGATCAGTGCTGCTGATGTTGCATTTTAAGAGAACTTTTTCTGCCTAAAATGCGGCGCATTCGTTGATAAACAGGCAGTACAACACCTTCAATCAGTACGTGCGCAGACTGGAATATTACTTCCTCCGATACGTTCCCCCGACCTCTGATTTATTGAATAGATATAGTAGCCATACAGTGTTGTTGGTTTGAATTGCCGTGAGTTTAAAATGTATTACCTTATGACATAAAGTATTGATTTGTACATAATTAACGCTTTCATACGCCGGTATCTCAACCGATTATGGGACGTTTACCGCTCACCACGGGCGATGGCTCCTGTTCGATCGATGCCGACGCCTACTGCCTTAGACGATGTGAAATTAACATCAAATATTCTGCAAAATAGCAACCAGATGCTGCCAAAACTTATTGACTGTCGCGATTTCGAGTCTCTCGTCGGGTGAATGCACGCCGCGCAGAGTGGGGCCGATAGATATCATCTCGAGATTGGGATACTTCTCGAGAAACAGACCACACTCCAATCCCGCATGTATCGCACGTACGACAGGCTCGGTATCGAATAACTTCTGATATTGCTCGACGCTGATCTTCAATAATTTAGATGTCGGATCGGGTTTCCATCCCGGATAGCCGTCGCTATGTTCGACCACCCCTCCGCCGAGTGCTAACACACTCCCCACGGCGGCTGCCGCATCCCACCGTGCACTGTCTACAGACGAGCGTTGCGATGTGACAACAACCACACTATCCTCTCCGGTACTTTTTATCGACGCCAGATTCGACGACGTCTCGACCAGACCCGGCATCGCCGCACTCATTGCCAAAACCCCGTTCGGAAGACCTTGTAGTGCATAGATCAGCCCTCTGGCATCGCAAATGGGTTGCGAATCCTGCTCCGAAATGGTGATCTCGATCCCCGGCTCGGTGAGCCCGAATTCGCCCGTAATGTCGGCCGTGTAGCGCTTGCAATACTTGGAAAACGACTTCACTAACGCAATCGGAATAGCAAAAATAGCATACGCCTCACGCGGGATCGCATTGCGCAAATTACCTCCGCCGATAGCACACAGCTGCATTTTCAGTATGCGACTGCCATGCCATAAAAACCTGGTTATCAGCTTGTTGGCATTGGCAAGCCCTTTATTGATATCGTCACCCGAATGCCCGCCTTTGAGCCCGCGAATGTCTATACGGAAGAACGCATGATCTGCCGGCGCAGGCTTCTTGACCATAGGGAAAGTCGCCAAAGTATCGACGCCACCCGCGCAACCGATAAAAATCTCGCCCTCGTCCTCGGAGTCGAGATTGATCAGATATCGGCCCGTGAGCATCCCCTCGCCGAGATTGAAGGCTCCCGTGAGCCCCGTCTCCTCGTCGACCGTGAACAGAGCCTCGACGGCGGGTAGCTCTTGCCGCTTGTCGATCAGCAGGGCGAGTGCAGCAGCCATGCCGATGCCGTCATCGGCCCCGAGCGTAGTACCTCGCGCACGTACCCATTCGCCGTCGACATAAGCCTCGATGGGGTCGTTCTCGAAATCGAACGAGATGTCCGAATTTTTCTCGCACACCATATCCATATGACTCTGCAAAACCACCGTAGGTTGCTTGCCCGGACGGCGGATCACGACATTTCCGATCGGGTCCATAGCGTGCTCCAGGCCATGTTTACGCGCAAAATCGATTAAATATTCGCGAATCTTACCCTCTTTCTTCGACGGCCGCGGCACCCGGGTAATCTCCTCGAAGATCGACCACACGGCATGCGGCTCCAACTTACTAAAATCAGACATATTATATGTTTCTAAGTCGTTTAATTTTTCCATACTCACGCTATTTATCGCTCCTTCCTTGTTCCGGACGAACGGGGGCAAAAGCCATTAGAAAATCTAAATCGGAGCTCAATGCTTTCCCGGCGTCGATGCTTTTAGGAGGTTGTTCAATCCTCTCCGCTTTTTTACCACCACTTCCCATCAGAAGTTCATTTACATATTACTCTTAAGGACAAAAAATGGGGACAAAATTACTTACTGAAACAGCTTAGGTGAAGAAATCGAAATAACCTCAGAAACTTTATACTCACCCAGCCACCGAACACTCGATACCCATTGCCTCGACCCTCGCCGCGATCATCCGCAACTCATCGACAGAGACTTTTTCGAGCTCCTTGCATGGCGTGTCGCGGTCGATAGTGTAGATCATCACCTGCCGCGGCGCCACTTCGTGCACCAATTCCAACCACGCTGCAACCTCCCGCTCGGTGGTATTGTCGACCCCGCCGCCACGCACGAACATGGTTTGGATGATCAGCTGCCCGTCGAACAGTTTCATATTCTCGACCACCTGAGCCACCGAATAGTCGCCCTGTGGATCGTCCATGCGCCGCACCGTATCGTCGAATGCCGAGTCGAGCTTCAGGATATTGTTGTCGACCCTCAGCAGTGCACGCCGCACGCTCTCTCGCCCGATCATAGTGGCGTTACTGAGCACCGAAACCTTTGCCGAGGGGCAGATCTCGTCCCGCAGTGCGAGTGTGTCGTCGATTATGGCCTCGAAATCGGGATGGATAGTGGGCTCACCATTGCCTGCGAAGGTGATCACATCGGGCGGGATACCATAGGCAACCATCTCGCGCAATTTATCCCCGAGCAACCTCTGTACATCTTCGCGTTTATTGAAGCGTAGGGGCTTATCGGTGCCTCGATCGCCTGTGTGTGTCCATCCGCACTCGCAGTAGATGCAGTTGAAATTACACAACTTGGCATCGGTGGGCAACAAATTGACGCCCAACGACAACCCGAGTCGGCGACTGCGCACAGGCCCGAAGATTATGTCATCGAAAAGTGCTGTCATGTTTTTTATAATATGTATCGCGCATAGAAACGGGGGGTGATACCATCACGATAGTTCCGGATTTCGCTCCGACTGCCACGCATGTATCGTGCATGACGAGCAGCCATAAAGCGCATTTTTTCGCACACTGCATTAATTACCGAACAACATACGCTCTATTTCGCAACACGTTATATCCTTATCGAGGCGATTATCGAGGTAGTTCATCCAAATAATGTCCGGCGACGGGAGCGACGCCTAATATAAGCGTGACGACAGGGTAGACACACTTTCTCGACTAATTCCCTCATTTCGTACATCGTCTCGCCGACGAAATTAGAGGGGCATGAAAACCACACCCCCCTGACCATATAACGAACGAATGAACCGTCAGCCCACAAGTATCTCCATCATCTTGATGGCCGCCTCGGCGATCGGCGTACCGGGGCCGAAGATGGCTGCCGCGCCGTCCTTGTAGAGCTGCTCGTAGTCCTGATGCGGGATCACACCGCCGACGATCACGATTATATCCTCACGCCCCAGTTTCTTCAGCTCGGCTATGATCTGCGGCACCAACGTGAGGTGTCCCGCGGCCAGCGACGACACTCCAACCACGTGCACATCGTTCTCTACGGCTTGCTTGGCGGCCTCGGCGGGGGTCTGGAACAGAGGACCCATATCAACGTCGAACCCTATGTCGGCATAGCCCGTGGCGACTACTTTGGCACCGCGGTCATGGCCGTCCTGACCCAGCTTCGCGATCATGATACGCGGCTGACGGCCCTCTTTTTTGGCGAACGCGGCAACCATCTGCTTCGCCTTCTCGAAATTAGGATCTGCACTCACCTCTGATGAATAAACTCCTGATATTGAACGTATTACTGCTTTGTATCTACCGACTATCACCTCACACGCATCCGATATCTCGCCCAGCGATGCACGCACCTTGGCTGCTTCTACGGCAAGCTCCAGCAGGTTCCCGCCTCCGCCTTTGACACACTCGGTGATGGCATTCAAAGCCCTCTTCACAGCCGCTTCGTCGCGATTCGCGCGCAACTCCCGCAAACGTTCGATCTGACTCTCGCGCACCGCCGTGTTGTCCACCGCGAGGATATCGATCGGATCCTCCTTCGCGAGACGATACTTGTTAAGACCCACTATGATCTCCTGCCCCGAGTCGATGCGTGCCTGCTTGCGTGCTGCGGCTTCCTCGATGCGCATCTTGGGGATACCGGTCTCGATCGCCTTGGCCATACCGCCCAGTTTTTCGACCTCTTCTATCAATGCCCACGCCTTGTGCGCCAACTCCTGCGTCAGCGACTCTACGTAGTATGAACCTGCCCACGGGTCGACCTCGCGCGTGATATCGGTCTCTTCCTGGATATATATCTGGGTATTTCGCGCGATACGTGCCGAGAAGTCGGTGGGCAGTGCGATGGCCTCGTCGAGAGCGTTGGTGTGCAGCGACTGGGTGTGCCCCAGCGCCGCGGCCATGGCCTCGATAGCCGTACGGGCGACGTTGTTGAACGGATCCTGCTCGGTAAGCGACCATCCCGAAGTCTGGGAGTGGGTGCGCAGAGCCAACGACTTGCTGCTCTTGGGCTCGAACTGCTTAACAATCTTGGCCCATAACAACCTTGCCGCCCTCATCTTGGCGATCTCCATAAAATGGTTCATGCCGATAGCCCAGAAGAACGACAACCGCGGCGCGAACGAGTCGATGCTCATACCGGCGTTCACCCCCGTGCGCAGATACTCCAAACCGTCGGCCAGCGTGTATGCCAACTCTATGTCGGCCGTGGCACCTGCCTCCTGCATATGGTAGCCCGAGATAGAGATAGAGTTGAACTTAGGCATATTCTTCGACGTGTACTCGAATATGTCGGCAATGATCTTCATCGAGAATTCGGGCGGATATATATAGGTATTGCGCACCATGAACTCCTTGAGGATATCGTTCTGGATCGTACCGGCCAGTTGGTCGAGCTTCACGCCCTGCTCCAGTCCGGCCACTATGTAGAACGCCAGAACCGGCAGCACGGCCCCGTTCATGGTCATCGACACCGACATCTGGTCCAACGGAATACCGTTGAACAGCACTTTCATATCTTCGACCGAACATATCGACACTCCCGCCTTACCTACGTCGCCCACAACCCTCGGATGGTCGGCATCGTAGCCCCTGTGCGTGGCCAAATCGAACGCCACCGACAGACCCTTCTGACCCGCGGCGAGATTGCGGCGGTAGAAAGCGTTACTCTCCTCGGCGGTCGAGAACCCGGCGTACTGGCGAATCGTCCACGGCCTCATCACATACATAGTCGAGTAGGGGCCTCGCAGGAACGGCGCGATACCGGCGGCATAGCTGAGGTGCTCCATATCTTTCAGGTCGCCGGCGTCGTATGTGCCCTTCACGGGGATCTGCTCGGCTGTCATCCACTCCTTGTTGCCAGTGCATTGCGTGGTGCACTCTTTTGCTTGTGCGCCGTCGTATGCTATATCATTGAATTTTGCTCTCATATCCCTAATTCCTTAACATATTGTTGCAGTGTGGTGAGCACATTGCTGCGTACGTTGATAAAGTTTTTGATGCCCATGGCCTCCAACTCGGCTTGCGAAGCTGGTGCTCCGGCTACTGTGAACATCGCCTTGCCGCCCAACAGCTTGAACGCCTCGGGGGCCAGCGCTGCATAGTCGTCGTCGGCTGCACAGATCACAACTATCGCCGCCTTGCTCGCTATCGCCGCCTGCACACCCTCCTGCACCGTCTCGAAGAACGTGTTGTCCTCGATGCGGAAGCCTGCGCAACCGAAGAAATTGGTCGCGAACTGCGCCCGTGCACGAGCCATGCCCAACGTGCCACACGTGAGCAGGAATACCTTGGGATTCCTGCCGCTCTTGTCGACCTGCAAACGCATCTGCTCGAACGGCATTGCACCGCGCAACAGAGTCAGACCGCCATCCGACGCCGGTTCGGTAACACCGACAGGCACCTCCGACAACTCGTTGAAGTTCGGATATTGGTTCGTTCCCAACAGCACCATGCGCCGCGTGGCGACTTCCTTGGCTTTCTGCTCGGCAGCCGTGTCGATGGTCTCTTTGATGAAACCTTCGTTGAACGCCGCGATGTAGCCGCCCTTTTCCTCGACCTGCCTGAACAGCGCCCATGCCTGCTCGGCGATCTGCTGCGTGAGGGTCTCGATATAGTACGAGCCGCCCGAAGGATCGACCACATTGTCGAAATGCGACTCGTGCTTCAACAGCAGTTGCACATTCCGTGCTATGCGCGACCCGAAATCACCCGCCTGGGCATATGCGGCATCGAATGGTAGCACCTCCATTGAGTGCACACCGCCGATCGCCGCGCTCATCGCCTCGGTTGTGCCACGCAGCATGTTCACATAGGGGTCGTAGACCGTCATGTTCCAGCGCGAGCTCTCGGCATGTATGCGCATCTTCTCGGCACACGCACTCTCGGGCTTGTACTGCCGCACGATAGTCGCCCACAGCATCCTCGCGGCGCGCAACTTGGCGATCTCCATAAAGTAGTTGGCACTTACGCTCACCTTGAACCGCAGTGTATGCGCAGCCCGATCGGCCGTCAAACCCTGCTCCTGCAACTTAACCAGATACTCATGACCCGCGGCGAGGGTGAACGCCAACTCCTGAACGATGGTCGCCCCGGCGTTGCCGAAATTATGCCCACCGACCGTAACCAGACGCATCTTCTTCGGGGCCTCGCCGACCAGCTCGGCTATCGTTGTGAAGCACTTGCAGCCGTCTTCGCAACACCCGAACGCGCCTTTTAGCGTCAGTTTCTTTATTAACGGATCGATACAGGTGTTCACACGCAACTCGTCGGCGTCGGTATGGCTCTTCGCAAAGTCGATCGCCGCTTTGGCCACCTCGGCGCCACCACACAGCGTGACCTCTACCGCCGAAGCGTCTATACCTTTTAATATGGTGCCCACATCCTCGGCCTTGGCGCCTGCGAAAGTGATCGCCTCGGCACCGCCTTCGACAGCCCTCAGTGCCTCACCGAGCGATCCTACGGTTTGGCCGACCAGCCAGTGGTTACACTTGCCCGTACCGCGCACATAAGGGAATCGGCCTGGCCCGGCACCCAGATATTTGAGCCCCGCAAGGTCCTCGGCACGATAGTAGGGCCTAACGTTGAAGCCCTCGCGCGTGCGCCACACGAGCTTTTTGTCATAATCGGCCCCCTTGAGATCGGCCGCGATCACCTCCTCCCACTGCGCCGTCGACACGGGCGGGAACTGGGCGAAAAGTTTCTGCTTTGTTGCCATGAATTATTTGTTTGGTGCCGAAAGATACTAAATAATAATGGAAAACAGATAACGGAAAATGTAAAATAGGCAAGTGTGAGATCCGCGAGGCGAAAGATGTTGCCGAGGGACTGCGTAGACGATCGCCGTCGACGAACGATTGTATTCGGATTTCGCGCCTTGGCAGAATCTCTGTCGTTGTACATTTACCGTTTTTCTGTTTTTATTATTCATTAAATAAACTATCTTTGCCCTGCTATGAAAAGACTACTACTTTTATTCGTATTTATTGCAGTGGGCGCGAATGCGCAGAGCGTAATGGTCGTGCCGCAACCCTTGCAGGTGGAGTATCGTAAGGGGAAACCGGTCGTTATCGAGGCCACAGGTCTCGACGAGGCCCTCGCGCAGGCCAAGACCGAGATCGTGACCGAAATGGGTGCCGAGGAGTACACCATCGAGATCGCCCGCAAGGGTGTAAATGTCGAGAATGGCGTGCTTCGAGAATGGCGTGCTTATCTCCGGAGGTTCGTCCGCAGGCGTATTCTACGGCTTGCAGACGCTGAAGCAGATTATGGTCACGAATGCCGTATGGACGACCGAGAATGGCGTCGCTAAGGCTAAATTTACGCTCCCCGCGGTGTGGATCCACGACAAACCGGCGTTCGAATACCGAGGATCAATGCTCGATGTGAGCCGCCATTTTGCCGATGTGCACGATATCAAGCGATATATCGACATGCTCGCGATGCACAAGCTCAACGTCTTCCACTGGCATCTGACCGACGATCAAGGTTGGCGAATCCAGATCAAGAGCCATCCCAAGCTCACTTCGGTGGGGTCGGTGCGTGCGCATACGTTGATCGGCCATGGCGGTCGTCCGCCATTCCAATACGATGGCAGGCCTGTTGCAGGATGCTATACCCAGGACGAGGTGCGCGAGGTGGTGGCCTATGCCGCGTCGCGCCATATTACGGTGATCCCCGAGATCGAGATGCCTGGCCATGCCGAGGCGGCTCTGGCAGCATATCCTGAGATCGGATGCACGGGCGGTCCCTATGAGGTGTGGCCGCGATGGGGAGTTAATAACGAGGTTTTCTGTGCAGGTAACGATCGCACGTTCGAGATACTGGAAGATGTTCTGACCGAGGTTATTGAACTGTTCCCCTCGAAGATCATCCACATCGGCGGCGACGAGTGTCCCAAAGAGCGCTGGGAGCAGTGCCCGAAGTGCCAGGCACGCATGAAAGCCGAGGGCTTGAAAAACGAGCACGAATTGCAGAGCTACTTCATACAGCGCATCGAAAAGTGGATGATCGCACATGGCCGCAACATCATCGGTTGGGACGAGATTCTCGAAGGCGGATTGTCGAAAACCGCAATGGTCATGTCGTGGCGCGGAAGTGCCGGAGGTATAGCCGCAGCCAAGGCCGGTAATTATGTAGTCATGGCGCCCAACTCGCACTGCTACCTCGACTATTATCAGGCGCGTCCGACCGACAAAGAGCCTTTCGGTATCGGCAACTACATCCCTCTCGAGAAAACTTACCAGCTGGATCCCTATGCGGGTGTGCCCGAGGAGTATCATAAGTATATTCTCGGAGTGCAGGGTAATCTGTGGCGCGAGTATATCAAGACCATGTCGCATACCTATTATATGTTGCTGCCGCGTCTGACCGCTATCGCCGAGGTAGGGTGGAGCTATCCGCGAAAGGATTTCGACAGCTTCAAAGAGCGTCTGCGCACTATGCGTATACTCTACGATATCTACGGATACAACTACGCCAACCACGACGATCAACCGTTGGATAATAAGAAATAATGACGACTAACGACCAAATAAAAGAGCTTATAAGGCGCCAGGCTGCGCTGAGGGGGTATCTTTGACATCGACAATCGTAAAATAGAACTCGAGGAGCAGGAACTGCTCACCCAAGCTCCCGATTTTTGGGACGATCCAGCGGCCGCCGAGCGACAGTTGCGCAAGGTGGCCGGGATCCGCTCGTGGGTCGACGGCTATGCGGCGGTTGCATCGCTGGTCGACGACTTGGCGCTGATGCCCGATTTCGTCCGCGAAGGAGCCGCCACCGAGGCCGAGTTGGACGCACTGTATGCCGATGCGCTCACCAAGATCGAGGAGCTCGAAATGCGCAATATGCTGCGTGGTGCCGAGGACAAGATGGGTGCTATTATGGATATCAACTCAGGTGCCGGGGGTACCGAGAGCCTCGATTGGGCGTCGATGTTACTGCGCATGTATACCCGCTGGGGCGAGCTTAACGGCTATAAGGTGCGTATCCTCGACCTGCAGGACGGCGACGAGGTAGGGGTAAAATCGGCTACTATCGAGTTCGAGGGCGATTATGCATATGGCTTCCTCAAGAGCGAGAATGGGGTGCATCGCCTGGTGCGCCTTTCGCCATTCAATGCCAACAACAAGCGGCAGACTACGTTCGCGTCGGTATTCGTGTCGCCAGCGGTGGACGACTCTATCGAGATCACTGTCAACCCCGCCGATATAGAGTGGGATACTTACCGCAGTTCCGGTGCCGGAGGGCAGAATGTGAACAAGGTCGAGACGGGTGTGCGACTGAAGTATCACCATGTCGAGGCAGGTGGCGAGGTCGTCGATATAGTGGTCGAAAATACCGAGACGCGCTCACAGCTCCAGAACCGCGAGAATGCGATGCGTATCCTGCGCTCGAAACTGTATCAGCGCGAGTTGGAGAAGCGGCAGGTGATGCAAGCGCAACTCGAGAGCCAAAAGAAACGGATAGAGTGGGGATCCCAGATCCGCAGCTATGTGTTCGACGACCGCCGTGTGAAGGATCACCGCACGGGGCATCAAACATCTGATGTCGACCGTGTTATGGATGGCCATATCGACGACTTCATTAAGGCGTATCTTATGGAGTTCGGAGCGGAGTAATCGGGATGTTTTTATGTATGGGCCGTGCCGTTTGGTGCGGCTTTTTTATGTGTGGTGGTGTTGATTGCGATTACTTTAAGGAGTTGCGTAGTTCTTTACTATTGCTCTTTTTGCCACTTTTTTTCACTCGAAACACGTCTTTATAGATACTACCATGCTCCTCGTTCCGGGCAAAAAATGAGGCCATAATTACTGAAAAATAGCCCAGGAGAAAGAGATCGAAACGACCTCGAAATGTGAAAGTCCGAAAAAATGCCTGCTGGACTTATCAGCAATATGTCGATATT
>QMCE01000814.1_pt1 | contig 16524 bp, 11 predicted proteins | sample 1821851 | NCBI WGS metagenome assembly QMCE01 (sample SAMN09453174, study PRJNA476694) | Termite gut metagenome, whole genome shotgun sequencing project. | isolation source: worker | host: Odontotermes sp. | place: South Africa:Pretoria | collected 2016-01-28
AGGAGCTCAAGATGGTCTGCCATTGCAACCGGAAGGCCACCCTGACCGGACGCAAACGCCCCGACGGCCAGTTCATCCGGTCCGACCCGGGCGAGAACGACCAGGTCTTCATGGGCGGCAACGAGTCCTACGAGGCCCTCTGCCCCATCCACTACCTCGACTACGTCGGCGACACCCGCTTCACCCGGCCGGACGCAGGGGCCTCAGACGGGGCGGACGAGCGGCGGTAGGCCCGGGCCCCACTGGTGGCCGGGTCCCAATTCATGGGCAGCCCTTGCCCAGCCTGGCCACCCGGGTCCCACCGGAGTCCGTCCAGAGTGCTGGCCCCTTGCCCACCAGGCCGATCACCTATGACCGAATGCCCGCCACGCCACAGGCCACCACGCCTTGGCACCCCTGTCTGGGAGCCAAGGCGAGCGCGGGGGGCCGGCTTCTGGACCGTCAGCCGACACCAGGCCGGCGATGGGGGACGCGCCGGCACAGGCGGGGCCGACGATCAGGCTCCAGGCGATCAGTGTTGGGGCAAAGATCAGCCGAGCCGGCTCTCGGATGGCGGCGCCCCCGCGCTCGCCTTGGCTCCCAGACCGTCAGGCCCGTCTGACCAGACGCCGGTTCAGCGAGACCAGAGCGATCCCGATCACCAGGAACATCAAGCCCAAGCCGATGATGAGGGCCGCCACGCCGAAGGCGACGACCGAGACCAACAGCGAGGCCTGGAGGAAGGAACCCGACTGGGCGGTCGCCCGGGCGGCGTAGGTCTTGGCGTCGGCGCTCGACAGGGGGTCGCCCGCCTTGTGCGCCTGGCCGTCGGTCGACTGCTCGACGGTGACGTCAGACTTGTAGGTCTTGCCGTCCGAAGTGTTCACGCTGCCCAGTTCACCGTAGGTCTTCCCGCCGGTGGCGCTGTTGATGTGGTGCCTGATGGCGTTGACCTGGGCCAGGGCCGTGAAAGGCCCCTCCACCGGCTTGCCGGCCAAGGAGCCCGGGTCGTCCTCCGTCACGGCCGCCACCGTGATCTTCTGATCAGCCAGTTGGCCCGAGGTGTAGGCGTAGACGCCGATGCCGGCGCCGACCATGACGATGCCCAGGATGATGACCAGCACCGACAAGAAGCGGGACAGGCGGGAGGCGGGCACCGAAGAAGAGTCTGTGACCATAATAAATACCAACTTTCAGTTCTCAAGAATCATGGGTTCATCCGGAAGCCCTCACCGGATCAGCCTTTTAGGACTAAGTAATACACTACTAAATAATTTAACAGTAAAACACTTCACGGAGCAACTCCCCCCCGCCTGGAAGAGATGACTGGTTTCCTTCGCGGGGACGACAAGACAGCCCCGGCCCTCCGGGGCACACGACGGCGAGGAGGCGGGTGTCACCGTCGAGGCCGGCGTCACCGTCAAGGTGGACGGCTCCCCGAGAAGGCGGTGAGCGCCAGGTCGAGGTGGAGACCCCTGATCCCCGGAGGCACGTCGAGGAGGAGGCTCTCCGAGAAGGAGACGGGCGTCACCGTCAAGGTAGACGCCACCCCGAGTAGGAGACAGGCGCGCCACCCCGAGGAGGAGACCCCTGGTCCCGGACCCACGACGGGTCAGCTGGGTCGTCGCCGGCCCGTCCCCTCGGCGTGCCGGGCGAGCCGGGAGGGGCCCCGCCACCCAGCCGCTGAGGACGGGATGGCCGATCCGCTCGGCGGCCCAGGATCGTCATCGCACCAAAAAATGGTCGTCCCCACGCCACAACCGCTAAAATGGCTCTTCAACCGACGTGACAACCGAACAACCACAAGGAAGCGACTATGGCATCACCGATTGACCAAGTCGACGTTATCATTTCGCAATGGAACCGTGAACGCCCTGACATCAATTCCAGGCCGATGGGCATCCTCGGCCGGATCTCCCGCCTGTCGCCCCTGATCCAGGCGAACCTGGCGGAGGTCTTCTCCCGGCACGGCCTCGATTTCCCCGGCTTCGACGTCCTGGCGTCGCTGCGGCGCAGCGGCGAGCCCTACGAACTGACGCCCAGCCAATTGGCCAAGTCGATGATCGTCACGCCTGGCGCCGTCACCCAACGACTGGCCCGCCTGGAAGAACAAGGTCTCATCACCCGGTCGCACAGCAGCACCGACCGGCGCAAGGTCACAGTCGGCCTGACCCCTCTGGGGCGACGCACCATCGACGCGGCCATCGTCGACCACAGCGCCAACGAAGTCCAGTTGGTCGCCGGCTACACCCCCCAGGAGTGCGAGGAACTGGCCGACCTGCTCCGCCGCCTCGTCCTCCTGCTCGAAGGCGGGGCCGAGGGCACCGAGACTTCCGGGAGTTCCGAGGCACCCGTCCAAGCGGCCCCTGACTCATCCCGACTGGAGCCCTAGCCAGGTCCGACCGACGCGCCCCCTGGTGGAAGCGACATCCTCCGTCAGATCTGCTCCCCGACGACCACCGATCGAAAGTCACACTATGAAGAAAGTCATGCTGGTCTTCGGCACCAGACCGGAAGCCATCAAGATGTGCCCCCTGGTCAAGGAACTCCAGGCCCGGCCCGGGCTCGACACCATCGTCGGCGTCACCGGCCAGCACCGGCAGATGCTCGACCAGGTCTTGGAGGCCTTCGGCGTCGCGCCGGACTTCGACCTGTCGATCATGCGGGCCGACCAGTCACTGGAAGACATCACCACCAGCGTCCTCAGCCGGATCAAGACGCCCTTGGCCGCCCTCAGGCCGGACGCGGTCCTGGTCCATGGCGACACCACCACCAGCTTCACCGCCGCCCTGGCCGCCTTCTACGCCCAGATCCCGGTCGGCCATGTCGAGGCCGGCCTGCGGACCCACAATCTGGCCTCCCCCTACCCGGAGGAGTTCAACCGCCAGGCGGTCGACATCCTGGCCCAGCGCCTGTTCGCGCCGACCGAGTTGGCGAAACGGAACCTGCTGGAGGAGGGCAAACCGGCGGACCGGATCGTCGTCACCGGCAACACCGCCATCGACGCCCTCCGCACGACGGTCCGCCCCGACTGGCGCCACCCCCTGCTGGACTGGGCCACCGGCTCAAGGCTGGTCCTGGTCACCGTCCACCGCCGGGAGAACCTCGGCCAACCGATGCGACAGATCTTCCGGGCCATCCGGCGGGTCCTGGCCGAGCACCCGGACGTCAAGGCGGTCTATCCGGTCCACCTCAGCCCCCGGGTCCGGTCGGTGGCCGACGAGATCCTGGGCGACTGCGACCAGATCAGGCTGACCGAGCCGCTGGACGTCCTCGACTTCCACAACCTCCTGGCCCGTTGCCACCTGGTCCTGACCGACTCCGGGGGCATCCAGGAGGAGGCCCCCTCGCTGGGCAAGCCGGTCCTGGTGGTCCGGGACACGACCGAACGTCCAGAAGGCGTCGCCGTCGGCACCCTGCTCCTGACCGGCACCGGGGAGGAGGCGATCCACCGGGCCTTCAGCCGCCTGCTCGACGACGGCCAGGTTTACGCCGCCATGAGCCGGGCCTCCAACCCCTACGGCGACGGGCATGCCAGCGAACGGATCGCCGACGCCGTGTTAGACTGGTTGCCATAGATCAAAGGCTGATGCGTGGCCCCTATTTGGTTGGGAAACCAGTGGGGAAGGGGGTCGGAACAGCTCAGCCTGACAAGTGGCGTCTTGGTTCAGACGCTCGGTCATGCCCGAAAACATGACCCTGCCTGACGTCGGATCAAGCCGCCCAAGGGGGGTTGATGTACGGCAGGGGAATGACGCCGATTTTGGTATTCACCGGGGGAACTCTGGCGGCGGCCGACGTGGCGCCGGTCATGTGGATGGTGTTCGCCGCACTGTTGCTCCTGGTCGCCGGCGGGTTGGCCTGGCGGTCCTGGCGACTGCGCCGACCGGAAGCGACCAGAGCGATCCAGGCCGTCCAGGTCCGAAGGGGCCTGCCAATGAGGTCTGGCCACCATCGTCCGGGACCGACGAAACCAGCCCGGGCATGGTGACCCGAGCCTTCCGACCCGGGCCGGTGTGAGGCCGCGATGAGGACCGTCGTGGCGGTGACGATGCAACTGTCGCTCGTCATGTCAGTCATCTTCATCGTCTATGTGCTGGCGATCCTGGTCCCCTACCTGACACGCCGCTCCCGCCCTGCCGGGGCGGCGACCGACTTCGAATGGCATCTCTTCATCCCCTGCCGGGACGAGGCCGCCGTCATCGGCACCACCATCGACTGCCTGCGGGCCACCTTTCCGACGGTCCACGTCTGGATCATCGACGACGACTCGGAGGACGACACCGGCGCCATCGCAGCCGAACTGGCCGGCCGGGACGACCGGATCCACCTGGTCTCCCGCCGCCGGCCCGAGGCCCGCACCGGCAAGGGCGACGCCCTGAACGCCGCCTACCGGGCCCTGGTGGACCACCTGGGCGACCGGGTCGACGACCCGAGGATCATCATCGGGGTGGTCGACGCCGACGGGCGGCTGGCCCCGGACTGCCTGGCGGTCTGCGCCGGCCAGGCCCTGTTCGGAGACCCGGCGGTGGGGGCGGTCCAGATTGAGGTCCGGATGGTCAACCGGGACGACCGCCGGCCGGAACCGGCCAAGGGCCGGGTGGCCAACTTCATCGGACGGACCCTGATCCGGATGCAGGACATGGAGTTCCGCACGGTCATCGCCGCCATGCAGAACACCCGCCGGTACGTCGGCACCGTCGGCATGGGCGGCAACGGGCAGTTCACCCGTCTGACCGCCATCCGATCGCTCGACTCCGGCGACGGGCGGGCCTGGCGCGGCTCCCTGCTGGAGGACTTCGAACTCGGCCTCCACCTCCTCCTGGCCGGCTGGAAGAGCGAGTTCACCTCCGACACCTACGTCGACCAGGAGGCCCTTTTCTCCATCCGGCGGTACCTGGCCCAGCGGACCCGGTGGGGCCAGGGCGTCATGCAGTGCGGCCGCTACTGGCCCCGGATCTGGGCCTCGAAGAAGATCTCCAACCCCGGCCTGATCGAGATGAGCTACTACCTCCTGCAGCCCTGGGCCACCCTGGCCGGCACCCTGATCTACTTCGTCCCCGCCATCGTGACCCTCGTCGGGATCATCGCCGACCCCAGCGTGGTCTGGTGGTTCCTCCACCAGGGGGGCTGGGCCCTCAGCCTGGTCTGGCTGGTGGCCGGGCTCGGTCCCTTCATGATGTGGGGGCCGATCTACACCCGCCGGTGCGAACCGGACCAGCCCTGGTGGCGGGGCCTGGGCTGGGGGATCGCCTACATCGTCTACGTCTACGGCTTCTACATCACCACCTGGCGGGCCTTCTTCCGGATCCTCACCCACCGGTCGGGCTGGGCCAAGACCCGACGCAACGCCGAGGTCCTGGTGGCCGGGCCGGTGGCCAAGGACACCTGAGGGGTGGAGCGGTCCCTGATCTCAGGGGCCGAGCAGGGCCAGGGGGACGACGGCGACGCCGTCGGGCCGGCGATAGGCGACCGGACCGGTGTTGATGACGACCCGGTCGAGGACCCGGTCCCCATAGGTTCGTTCCAGCCAACCCAGATGACGCACGTCGTGGTCGGACACCGTCCCCGTCAGTTTGACCTCGATGGCGAGGATCCGCCCGGTGACGTCGGTCAGTACCAGGTCGATCTCGTGGTCGCCGTTGCGGGTCCGCAGGTGGGCGACGGTCGCTTCGGCCCGCTGGGCGAGGACCCGGACGCTGAGGGTGACGAGCGACTCATACAACCGCCCGAGCATGGTGCCCTGCTGAGGACCGATCGGATCGCCGGCCCCGTCGAGCAGGGATTGCCGGGTCAACCCGAGCAGCCGAGCCGCCAGGGCGGGATCAGCCAGATGATGGGTCGGGGTCTGGCCCAGACGGGAGAACTCCCGGCCCAGAGGGGCCCAGGCCGGAAGCGGGTCGAGCAGCCACAATTGCTGGAGAACGTCCCGGTAAGACGCCGTGGTGGACCGGGCCGGTTTGCCCGTCAGCCCGGCGGTCGCGGCGTCGAGGATCTCGGTGTAGCTGGCCGTGCCCGCAGTGACGGCGGCGTAGGCGCGCAGCCAATCGAGCAGGACCTCAGGTTTGCGCATTGCGAGGCCTTGTTCGGGAATGTCCCGGTCCACCGCGTTGCGAAGATAACTGTCCAGTTCGCCTCGCAGGAGCCGTGGCGGAAGCCCCCGCAGGCCGGGGAAGCCCGACGCCAGGATCTCCTCGACATACTCCACCAGTCCGATGGTGGAATGACCCTCGACAGGGGGTCTGCCTCCCCCAAGAAGACCTTCCAGACTGACCGTCGGCTCCGAAAGCCGCCGCTCGCTGAAGGCCAGTGGACGCATCCGCAGACGGGTGATCCGGCCCGCGCCGGTGTGGGCGGTCGCCCCAGGTGCCGGCGTCGCGCTGCCGGTGAGCAGGTACTGGCCAGGCGTCCGGTCAGCGTCGACTGCCCGACGCACCACATCCCACACTTCGGGGACCTTCTGCCACTCATCAATCAAGAGGGGCCGACGTCGCGTCATGGCCGACGCCGGATCAGCCATGACGGCCTCCCGCATCGCCCTCGAGTCGAGAAGGATGGAGTCGGCGGCCCGTGCCTGGGCGGTGGCCGTTTTCCCGACCGCCTTCGCCCCGTCGATCGCGATCGCCGGCAAGGCGCTCACGAGCAGGTCGAGTTCGTCGTCGACGACACGTCGGAAGTATCCCAAGGGGTGAATCCTGCAAGTAGCAGCACTTGAACGCTACAAACAGCAGGACCTGAATCCTCCAATCAGCAGCATTCCACCACCGCGGACAGGTGGCAGGTCCGGCCCATCGGCCGCTCGACGGACCGGCGTGAGGCTGAGTCTCCTCCGCCGGCTTTAGGAAAGTTAGTGAGGTTTATAGAGGTTTAATGAGGTTTAGTAAAAACCTCAGAACCTGGATAAACCTTCCTAACTCTTGTAAACTTGTCGCATGGAAGCAGTGCGCAACCCCTACACCCCCAACGCCGGAGCCGAGCCGCCAGTCATCGCCGGGCGCGAAGACCTGGAGAAACGCTTCAGCCTCTTGCTGGCCAGGGTCGGCCAAGGACGCTCCGAGCAGTCCATGATCATCACCGGGTTGCGCGGGGTCGGCAAGACCGTCCTGTTGGAGCAGTTCCGCAAACAGGCGGAGGGACTGAAATGGGTCGTCGTCGACCGGGAGATCAGTAAATACGAGGAGAAGGACTTCCGGCGGACCCTGTTCACCTGGATGCACTCCGCCCTCCTGCAGCTCTCGCCCAAGGACCGGTGGAGCGAACGGTTGAAAACTGCCCTGGGCGTGCTGAAATCCTTCTCCTTCACCGTGGACTCCGGAGGGAAACTGAGCGCCGGGATCGACGTGGAGGCACAGCCGGGGCTGGCCGACCAGGGCGTCCTGCAACAAGATGTGACCGACCTCTTCGTCGCCGTGGGCGAGGCCGCCAAGGAACATGGACGGGGGATCGTCCTCCTCCTCGACGAGATCCAGTTCCTGCAACCCGACCAACTGGAAGCGGTGATCGCCGGCCTCCACAAGACCGTGCAGCGAGGACTGCCGGTGACCCTGGTCGGCGCCGGCCTGCCCCAGATCCCCGAACTGGCGGGCGACGCCAAATCGTACGCCGAGAGGCTGTTCGTCTTCCCCCGGATCGGCAACCTCACCAGTGCCCAGGCCCGGATCGCCCTGGAAGAGCCGGCCCGCGACGAGGGGGCGACCTGGGAGGAAGCCGCCCTGAGCCTGGCGATCGACCAGACCGAGGGCTACCCCTACTTCCTCCAGGAGCTCGGGTACGCCACCTGGCTGATCGCCCACGGCGAGACCATCACCGCCGACGACGTCCGCCACGCCCTGCCCCAGTACGAGGAGAAGCTGGACTCCTCCTTCTTCCGGGTCCGGCTGGACCGGGCGACCGAACTCCAGCGAGTCTATCTGAGGGTGATGGCCGAGCTCGGTCCCCAGGCCCAGAAGGCCGGTGACGTGGCCGAGGCGATGGGGCGCACCTCCAGCCAGATCGCCCCGACCCGGGCCGAGCTGATCAACATGGGCCTGCTCTACACCCCGGAGCACGGTTACGCCGCCTTCACCGTGCCCCAGTTCGACCGCTACATGAAGCGGGCCATGCTGACCTTCACCGTGCCGCCGGTCCGGCGGCGGGCCGGTCGCTGACCAGCCGACGGCCGACCGATGCGACAGACGCCCCCGAGCGGACCGTCAGATGACCCGGCCAGGTCCAGCCTCACCCCGCCGCTCACAGACCCCGCTCCCGCAGGCCGCTGACCAGCCCGACGTAGAACTCGCAGACGTCGAAGCCCCCGACGTCGCGGCGGAGCAGGTCGATCATGTCGGCGTGGGAGATCCCCTGTTTGCCCTGGGGCTCCACCAGGCCCAGGAAGTCGCCCCAGGGCATCGACCCCACCGCCACCAGGCCGTCGTTGTCGCCTTCGAGCGGTTGCACCAGGCTGTAGCCCAGGTTGAGGGGGAAGGGGGCGGCGAACCGCGAGGCCATCCGCGAGCCGACGCTGCGGTAGAGGACCCCGGGCGCGTCGGGCATCAGGGCGTTGAGGCGGGCGCACTCGGTGTCGGTCAGATCGACGACGCCGGCCAGGAAGTCCGGGGAGGGGTCGCCCAGTTTGGAGAAGAGCCGGTCGTAGCTGGAGCCGATGGCGTCCACCGCCTGCTGGGGGATGATCTCCATCAGCTGACGGGCGAAGTTGCAACCCCGATGGGGGGTGTTGATGGTGGTGAGGGAGGCCACCTGGTCGGCCAGCCCGAGCCGGCTGATGGCCCAGCGGGCGTCCAGCCCGCCCTTGGAGTGGGCGATGATGTTGACCTTGCCGCAGCCGGTCCGCTCGACGATCCGCCGGACGGTGGCCGCCAGTTCGGCCCCGGCCTCGGCCACCGAGGAGGCGGACTGCTGGCCGCCGTAGTGGAGGCTGGCCCCGTTGGCGGTCAGGACGCCGGGGATCCGGCCCCAATAGTTGAGCAGGTCCCAATCCCGGAAGAAGATGCCATGGACCAGCACCACCGGGTAACGGGTGCGGCAGACCTGGTCCTCCAGCCTGGCCTGGTCGCGGACCAGACGCCGGCTCTGCGTCCGGCTCTCCTGGGCGAGGGTGCGCATGACACCGCCCAGGAGGAGGACCGTGGCCGGCGGGAACCACCAGAGGAGGAGGACCAGCAGCTTCCTCGTCAGGGTCACCTGCCGCGAACCCAGACAGACCCGGACGAAGCCGGCCACGGTCAGGCCGGCCAGGAGGACCACCCCGACCACCAGGTCGGCGATGAAGAGGGCCCAGCCGGCGGGGGTCGGTCCGGGGCCGGGCAGGTCCGCCAGATGGAGGCCGAGCCAGATCCACCAGACCAGGTTCGCCACCGCCCCGGCGCCGGCCGCCAGCAGCAGCTCGTACCCGGCCCGCATGGTGGTGGTCCGGCGGGGCACCGGCGGCGGGTCGGGCCGGCGGGGGCGCAGTCCGACGAAGAGACAGCCCGCCAGCGAGGCCAGCCCGAGCAGGATCCGGACCGGCAGGGGCAGGGGGACCCCGCCGACCCACCAGACCAGGTTCACCCCGGCGGCGACGACCAACCATCCGATGATCCGACGGACGTACCTCATTGTGCTCTCCTTCGTCAGGCGAGGAACCGGGCCGACCCGACCGACGAGCCGGTAGGTCCGGGACCGGAGGTCAGTCCGAGGGTCCGCGGATCGGGGTCAGTCCTCCGCGCAGCCCACCGGGACCAGTGGATCGGCCACCCTCCCCGCAGCCCCACGACGGTCCGGCGGTTGCTCGGCCATGTCCAAGGCCAGCTTACTGGAAGGTCCGGGACGATCTCGTCACCGACGCCTGCATCGCCGCTGTCGCCACCTTTGACCGGGACTTCCGCCGATTCGACGATCTCAGGCTCATCGCCCTCTGACGGTGCCGATCAGACCCGAGCCACCCGCCAGCCGGGCGGGAACGACCTGGCCGAGCCGGGCGGTCTCGGGACGGCCGCGGCAAGCGGGGCAGGTCCGTTGCTGTCCGCTCCTGTCCGGCATGACCGCCGGACGCCGTTTCGCCAGACTGGATTCAGCGTTTCGTTGGGCAGGCGTCAGCGTCTCGTTGGGCAGAGGACGAAACGCTGCTCGATCAAGCCCCCAAGAGCCCCAAGGGCACCACAGCCGTGCCGTCCTGCTGGCGATAGGCGTAAGGGCCGGTGTTGAGAATGACCTTGTCCACCAGATCTGCGCCGATCTCCCGCTCAAGCCAGTTGAGGTGCTTCGAATCCGACAGGCTCACCGCCGAGGCAAGTTTCACCTCTATCGCCAAAACCCGGTGATCGGGGCGCTCGACGATCAGATCGACCTCGTGCTCCCCAGCGTGGGTACGAAGATGGGACACCGTGGCTTGCAGAGGTTGAGCCAACACCCGCACCGTGAGGGCAGCCAAGGACTCGAAAAGGGCAGCCAACAGACTGTCTTCCCGGCGAGACTCATAGGGGCCATCCGCCCGTAGCAGCGAGTCGACGGTGGCACCAAGCAGACGCGCCGCCAAGGCAGGATCGACCAGATGGTGCTTCGGACTTTGAGCCAAGCGCTTGATGGGGTTGAAGGCGGGGATCCAGGCAGGGAGCGGGTCAAGGATCCAGATCCGCTCAAGCAGGGCCCGATAGGCGTCGACCGTTCCCCGGACCGGCTTCTCGTCGACCCCCGGCGTCGCCGAGTTCAAGATCTGAGTGTAGGAAGTGCAGGTTGCTGTGGCGGCGGCGTATGCGGCCATCCATGATCGCAGGGTTCGCGGACGACGGATGTCCTCACCCAACTCCGGGATGTCCCGCTCGACGATCTGTTCGAGATAAGACTCGATCGTCGCCGATCTGAGAGAGGGCGGATCACGGCGGATACCAGGGAAACCCGATGCCGTGATCTCCTCGGCATAGTCGGCCAGCCGAAGATCGCACTGACCGGACACCTTCGGTCTGCCTCCTGTGAGCAGAGATTCCAGAGAAACCGTGGGCACTGTCGCCTGTCGCTCAGGCAAGATCATCGGGCGCATCAACAAACGGACGATCCGCCCGGCCCCCGAATGGACGCGCGCCGCGGCTGGGGGCAGGGCCGACCCGGTCAGAAGGTACCGGCCCGGCTCTCGGTCATCATCGACTGCCCGACGTATCACGTCCCACACCTCCGGCACCAGCTGCCACTCATCAACCAGCAGTGGCCCTGGTTCCGACAGAATGAACTCCGGATCGGCTCGAACGACATTGCGGGTCTTGGGAAGATCGAGTCTGACCACGCTCTTCGCCCGGCGCTTCGCCGTCTCCGTTTTTCCGACCCCCTTGGCCCCCTCAATCGAGATGGCGGGAAGACCGGACAGAAAGAGATCCAGTTGGGAGTCAATCACCCTGGCGCGATAGGTCATGACCCCAATTTAGCGCACTGTTGTGAAGTTTCGCGGACTTCTATTGACAAACTTCTCAGGCTCCTATTGATAAGTTTCGTGGACTTCTATTGACAAACTTCGCGGAAATCGCCGCTCCGGCGACCCGTGCGTCTCCCCGCGAGCGGACCCCTCACACCGCCCCATCAGCCGCCTGGACGAGCCGAGCGCCTCCAGCTGAGCGCCGGCCCGGCGCCGCCGACCAGCCTCAACCCCACCAACCCCGGCGCGGCGCACATCCTGGGCCCCCAGCCGTCTAGACTGGGCACATGAGCCAGCGACAACCGGCACGCCAATGGTGGCACGACGCCGTCTTCTACCAGATCTATCCCCGCAGCTTCCAGGACTCGAACGGAGACGGAATCGGCGACATCCCCGGCATCATCTCCCGCTTGGACGAGGTGGCGGCCCTGGGGGTTGGCGCCATCTGGCTCTCGCCGGTCTACTGTTCGCCGGACGCCGACAACGGCTACGACATCAGCGACTACTGCGCCATCGACCCGCGCTACGGCACCCTCGACGACTTCGACCGCCTGGTGGCCGAGGCCCGCGAGCGGGGCATCCGAATCGTGATGGACCTGGTCATCAACCACACCTCCGACGAGCACCCCTGGTTCCAGGCCAGCCGCCGGCGCGAGGAGCCCTACACCGACTACTACATCTGGCAGCCGCCCCGCTCCGACGGCGAGTTGCCGAACAACTGGACCGGTTTCTTCATGGGCTCCACCTGGGAGTGGGACGAGGTCCGCGAGGAGTACTACCTCCACCTCTTCGACAAGAAGCAGCCCGACCTGAACTACCACAACCCGGCGGTGATCGAGGAGATCGAGCGGATCCTGCGCTTCTGGTTGGACCGGGGTGTCGCCGGTTTCCGCTGCGATGTCATCTCCTTGTTGTACAAGACCTCGTTGGAGGACGGCAAGGGCGGGCCGGTCATCCGAGGGATGGAACACTACAAGACCCAGCCCGGCGCCCACGAGATCCTCCAGAAGCTGCGCCGGGACGTGCTCGACCCGGCCGGGGCCTTCACGGTCGGCGAGACCGTGATGGTGACCCTCGACGAGGCCCGCGACCTCAGCGAGCCGGACCGCCACGAGCTGGACCTGGTCTTCTACTTCGACCACCTCGAAGTCGACCGCCTGGTGTCGCGCTACGTCCCCAAGCCCTTCCGGGCCGACACCCTGTTGGAGCGCCTCACCCGTTGGCAGCAGGGCCTGAGCTGGAACGCCGTCTACCTGGAGAACCACGATCAGCCACGGATCGTCTCCCACTATGGTGATGACAAGCACTATTGGTCCCGCAGCGCCGATCTGCTGGCGATCCTGCTCCTGACCCTGCGCGGCACGCCCTTCATCTACCAGGGCCAGGAGATCGGCATGACCGACTTCGACTTCAGCTCGCTCGACCAGGTGGACGACGTCGAGAGCCACAACATCGACGCCCTCCTGCGGGAGGCCAAGATCCCCCAGCAGGTCCGCTGGTGGCTGATCCGGACCGCCTCGCGCGACAACGCCCGCACCCCGATGCAGTGGGACGCCACCGCTGGAACTGGTTTCACCACCGGCCGGCCCTGGTTGGGCATCAACGCCAACCACACCGTCGTCAACTACGCCGCCGAGGATCAGGACCCCCGGTCGGTCCTCAACTTCTACCGCCGCCTGATCAGGCTGCGGGCGAAGTCGCCGACCCTGCTGCGGGGCGGTTTCGAGCCGGTCTGGGCCGACCGCAGCGTCATGGCCTACCGGCGGACCCCCGAGCCGGAGGCGGACCGCCAGCCCGCCGAGGGCGCCGACCAGGCTCAGCCGGGCGCCGCCGAGACGGGCCCGAAGGACCCGGCCTACACCATCTGGCTCAACTTCTCCGGCCGGACCCAGCGCATCAAGCAACCCTGGTTGGTCTCATCGGTCTCGGCCGACGATCCGGCCGGCGGCGACCCGGTCCAGGCGCCCCAGATCGTCGTCTCCACCACCGGCCGGCGGGAGCTGGACGGCTGCCTCCTGCCCTGGGAGGGCGTCGTCATCCGCGACTTCGCCGCCGAAGCCTGGAGGGGCTGAGACCATGGCCGCACGGGTCGAGGGGCGCCGGGGAGGCGCCGCATGATCGACGTCTCCGACGGCGTCTTCCGGCTGACCACCCGGACGACCAGCCTCTGGTTCCGGGTGACCGCCCATGGCCACCTGGAAGAGGTCCATTACGGGGTCCGCCTGCCGCTGGACCAAGACCCCCAGGCCCTGGCCATCAAGCGGACGGCCGAGATCGGCTCCTCCATCGCCTACGACGAGGCCGACCCCTTCTACTGCCTGGACAACATCCCCCTGGAGTGGTCGGGCACGGGCTGCGGCGACTACCGGCGGTCGCCGATCGAGGTCGTCGGCGCCGACGGGATCCGCGCCACCGACTTCCGCTACCGGGGCCACCGCCTCACCCCCGGAGCCGCCGAGTCCGAGACCCTGCCAGGGGCCCGGGCCGGCCAGTCCGAGGCGTCCAAGACCGCCGGGACCGATGGGACCCGGGAAACCAGCGCCCCCGACCGGAGAGGCGACGCGACCGCTCCTGAGGACGAGACGGCCGACGAGGCGGTCCAGACCCTGGTCGTCGAGCTGGTGGACGAGGCCGCCCGGCTGGAACTGGCCCTGGAGTACATCGTCTTCCCGGCGACCGACGTCATCGCCCGCCGGACCCGGCTCACCAACCGGGGCGAGCAGCCGGTCTCGATCCGGCGGCTGGACTCGATGATGATGGACCTGCCGGACCGCGCCTTCCGCCTGCTGACCCTGCACGGCGGCTGGATCAAGGAGACCCATCTGGAGGACCGGCCCCTCTCCTACGGCCTGGCGGTCAACTCCTCCACCACCGGCGCCAGCTCCAACCGAAACAATCCGGGTTTCCTGCTGGCCGAAGGCCGGGCCGACGAGACCCGGGGCCGGGTCTTCGGCTTCAACCTGGTCTACTCCGGCAACCACGCCGGCACGGTCGAACGCAGCCCTCACGACCTGGTGCGGGTCACCCTGGGCGTCAACCCTGAGGGTTTCGACTGGCGGCTGGCGCCGGGCGAGACCTTCGAGACCCCTCAGGCCGTCATGACCTTCGCCGCCGACGGCCTGGGCGGGGTGTCGCGCCATTTCCACGACTTCGTCAACCGGCACATCGTCCGGGGCGACTGGCGCGGCCGGGCCCGCCCGGTGGTCTACAACAACTGGGAGGCCACCTTCTTCGACTTCACCGCCGGCAAACTGCTGAAGCTGGCCCGCCAGGCCAAGCAGTTGGGCGCCGAGCTGTTCGTCATGGACGACGGCTGGTTCGGCCGACGGGACTCGGACCGGGCCGGACTGGGCGACTACTCGGTCAACCGGCGCAAGTTCCCCGACGGCCTGCCCCGCTTCGCCGATCAGATCCGGGGCCTCGGTCTGGACTTCGGCATCTGGATGGAACCCGAGATGGTCAACCAGGACTCGGACCTCTACCGGGCCCACCCCGACTGGGCGATCACCACCCCCGGACGACAGGCCAGGCTGGGCCGCCACCAACTGGTGCTCGATCTGACCCGCCCCGAGGTCCGCGACCACATCGTCGACCAGGTCTCCCACATCATCGACACCACCGGGGCCAGCTACGTCAAGTGGGACTTCAACCGGAACCTGACCGACCTCTACTCCCCCGGGTTGGCTGGACGCCCCGGGCCGGGCCTGGACGACCCCGGCCCCGCCGCCTCCCGTCAGGGCGAATTCGCCCACCGCTACATCCTGGGCCTCTACGACCTGCTGCGCCGGATCTTCGGCCCGAGGCCTCAGGTCCTGCTCGAGTCCTGCGCCTCCGGCGGCAACCGCTTCGACCTGGGGATGCTCTGCTTCTCGCCCCAGATCTGGTCCTCCGACGACACCGACCCGGTCGAGCGCCTGGCCATCCAGGGCGGCCTCAGCCTGCTCTACCCGCCCTCGGCCATGGGCGCCCACGTCTCCGAGGCCCCCCACCAGCAAACCCTGCGCGACACCCCGCTGACGACCCGTTTCAACGTCGCCGCATTCGGCTGCCTGGGTTACGAGCTGGACCTGAAACTGCTCAGCCGGGTCGAACGGGCGGAGATCCGCGAACAGATCGCCTTCTACAAGGCCCACCGGATGACCCTCCAGTACGGCCGCCACCACCGCACCGACCGCGACACCGGCGCCAAGGCCAACAAGGTCGTCTGGACCATGGTGGCCCAGGACGGCTCCGAGGCGGTCACCGGGCTCTTCCAGACCCTGACCCAGGCCAGCGAGGGTTTCGACCGGCTGCCGGTCGACGGCCTCGACCCCCAGACCCGGTACCACATCGCCACCCGGCCCCAATCCCTCTTCGTCCACCGCTTCGGCGGTCTGGTCAAGCACATCCTGCCCGTCACCCTCAACCCCGACGGCCGGATCATGACCACGGTCGACCACCAGTACCGGCTGACCGACTGCGTCGAGGAGTACGACGCCTACGGCGCCGCCCTGGCCGACGGCATCGCCCTCGCCAACCAGTTCATGGGCTCCAACTACAACGAGCACACCCGCCTGCTCGGCGACTTCGGCTCCAGCCTCTACCTGACCACCCGGGTCGGGGAGAAGAACTAGCACCGGTCGGCAGACGGAGGCCCGGCCGTTGACATCAAGGCCGACGGGGAGCCACTGTACCCCGACCTTGAGAGCATCCCACCCACCGATCTGACGGGGCTCGACCGATGAGGCCGATCGTCACCGCTCAGCTGGACAAACCCAGGCCCGCCCTCGTGCTGACACGGGCCGTGGCGCTGACACGCCTGGACAAGGTGACAGTGGCTCCCATCACCAGCACAATCCGGGGCATCAGCACTGAAGTGCGGCTAGGACGGGCAACAATCTCGACCACGACTGTGTCGCCAGTTGCGACAACATCACCACCATCCCCCAGACAGACGTCGTCGAACAGACCGGCCTCCTGCTAGGCGACCAGGAAAACGACCTGGCCAAGGCCCTGTCCGCCGCCTTCGACCTGCCCTGATGCCGCCGCTCTCCCCACCAGCCCCTCAGGGCAGAGGGTCACACCGCCCCGCCCGCCAACTGCAGGACCCAGAAGCGGCGATGGTCCAAAGTGGCGATCCGGCTGGCTGGGAGGGGTCAGTCAGCACGATGGTCACCGCGTCGGTC
>QMCE01000815.1_pt1 | contig 16515 bp, 8 predicted proteins | sample 1821851 | NCBI WGS metagenome assembly QMCE01 (sample SAMN09453174, study PRJNA476694) | Termite gut metagenome, whole genome shotgun sequencing project. | isolation source: worker | host: Odontotermes sp. | place: South Africa:Pretoria | collected 2016-01-28
ATTATAGAGTATAAACACATGAAAAAAAGTTCCATTTTAACACTTGATATTCAGGCGTTAAAAGATTTTTTAATCCTACATAACGAAAAACCTTTTCGGGCTAAACAGATTATGGAGTGGCTTTGGAAAAAAGGCGTCTTCTCTTTCGACGAAATGTCAAATCTCTCTCTATCGCTTCGCGAACTATTAAGTCAACATTTTACATTGGATAGAGTAGCAATTCATCAGGAGCTAAGGAGCAGAGACGGTACGACTAAATACGCTTTTCTTTTGCATGACAATTACTTAATCGAAGGCGTTTTGATACCCTCCTCTTCTCGCCTTACCGCATGTATCTCATCACAAGTTGGTTGTGCGTTGGGATGTGCGTTTTGCGCTACCGGTGATATGGGTTTTAAACGAAATCTTCACTATTCCGAAATTTTTGATCAATTTTTATGGATGAATAAAAAAGCGGAAGCACTCTTCGGTCAAAAGATCTCCAACATTGTTTATATGGGTATGGGAGAACCTCTGTTAAATTATGATAATGTTATGAAATCCATAGCGTTATTGACCTCAAAAGAGGGTTTAGCCTTGTCGCCTTCACGCATCACGCTCTCTACGGCAGGCATTGCGGAAGGAATCAGAAAATTGGCAGATCACAATTTTGCTTGTGGTTTGGCAATCTCTCTGCACAGCGCAGATAAAAGAGTCAGGCGAGAGCTGATGCCCGTTGAGAAGAAAAATCCGCTTTCCGTTTTGCAGGAAGCTATTCACTATTTTCACGAAAAGACCAACGAAAGAGTAACGCTCGAATATTTGATGCTTAAAGGAGTGAACGACTCTTTGCAGGATGCCGAAAAGTTGGCAAAATATTGTAAAGCTTTTCCGGTGAAAATCAACATTATTGCTTATAACCAAATCGATAACACTTCTTACAAAACAAGTCAACCGGATATAATTCAACAATTTATAGATTATTTAACGGCAAAAAATATGATTGTTAACTTGCGAAAAAGTAAAGGGGAAGATATTGCAGCGGCTTGTGGGCAACTTGTTCGTAGGTTTTAAAAAAAAATGTATTTTTGCGGCTGTAAAATTTGCCTTGTGGTGTAATGGTAGCACAGCAGATTCTGGTTCTGTTTGTATGGGTTCGAGTCCTATCAAGGCAACAAAAAGAGAGGAAGAAGTTTTTTTCCCTCTCTATATAAAAATAAATCATGAAAAAAAGTTCTAAAATTTTACTTTTTGTCTCTATCGGACTTCTTGCTTTGCTGATCATCTTCTTCCCGAAATTTCGCTCACTGTCCGCTTCTCTTGATGTGCCGCAAGCAGCAAACGCGCCACAAAAAAGAGAGATGCTAAATGTGAACGCCCTTGTGCTGAAACCCACTGATCTTTCCGATATCTTTCGCACGAAAGGACTTTTAATACCCGATGAAGAGGTGGATCTCTCTTTTGAATCTTCAGGAAAAATTACCCATATCTATTTTAATGAGGGAAGTAAGGTGAAAGCCGGAACACTATTGGCGAAAGTCAATGATGAGACGCTTCAAGCAGAACTTAAAAAACTGAAAGCACAACTCCCGCTTTTGGAAGATCGGGTAGCTCGTCAACAAACGCTTTTGAAACAAGAGGCGGTAAGTTTGGAATCATACGAGACTGTTTCCACCGAGTTAGAGAAGTTAAAAGCCGACATTGCACTTATTGATGCCCGCATTCGTCAAACCGAACTCCGTGCGCCGTTTGACGGTGTGATCGGTCTTCGATTGGTGAGTGAAGGTAGTTATGCTTCTCCCACAACAATCATCTCTAAGTTGACTAAAATCAGTCCGTTAAAGTTGGAGTTTTCCGTTAACGAAAAACAGGCTCGCGATATTAAAGCCGGTACACCGCTTACCTTTACGGTTGAGAATGACTTAAATACCTACCATGCGAAAGTCTACGCCGTTGAGTCTAAATTGGATCAGCAAACTCTTTCTCTCAAAGTTCGAGCAATCTATCCCAACACTAACGAAAAGCTAAAACCGGGAAACTCTGCCACCATAGAGATTAGTATGCAAGAGATCCGCGATGCAATTGTGATCCCAAGTGCTACTTCCGTAGTAGAGATGGGAAATAATTACGCTTACCTTTATAAAAACGGAAAAGCCGAAAGAGTTTCTATTGTTAAAGGAATGCGCACAGCCGCTTCCGTACAGGTATTAGAAGGGCTTTCCGAAGGCGACACACTGATTGTTACCGGCATTATGCAGCTCCGCAACGGCATGGAAGTACAACTCAAGGAGGTAGAATAACAACAACAGAGTAACGGAATTAATACTTCTCTTTGTTAAAAAATCCTCTATCAAGCGGATCTGTTTTTCGACTATTTTTTCGGATTATTTTTAAAAATCTCTGTAGCTCTATCGAAGATGCCATGCATATAAGCAATTGCCATTCCGTAATTAGAAACGGGAATACCCTTTTCAATAGCCGGCTTTATACGATTCATGATCTGTTTTCGGGTAAACATACAACCGCCGCATTGTATCACCATGGCATAATTTTCTATCTCTTTTTTAACATTTTGAAAACTGTTGACAACTTCAAAATAGATCTGTTTGCCGGTAAATTTTAAGATTTGGTTCGGGATCTTAAATCTGCCGATGTCATCACAATTGACGTGATGTGTACAACTCTCCATGATAAGCACCGTATCGCCGTCTTTCAGATGACGGATAAAAGGAGTACCTTTCAGATATGCCTCAAAATCGCCTTTTAGTCGAGCAAAAAGTAAGCTAAAGCCGGTTAATGGAGTATCATGAGGTACAATAGCGGCTACCTTGTCAAAGATTTGGCTATCGGTAACAACCAGCTTAGGTTTGGGGTTTGTGTTAAGGAAGTCGTTAAGTTCACTCTCTTGTAGGACAATAGCCATAGCTTTGTGATCCAAAATATCACGAATTGCCATAACCTGAGGAAGTATCAATCGACCTTCAGGGGCTTCCCGATCAATAGGCGTTACCAATACAACCCAATCTTTCTCTTCAATCAATTCGTCAAAAAGTGAAATTTGCCGATAAGCGGACTCCGGGATCGTATCCTTTAACAAAGCGATAACTCTCTCTACCTGATCGGTTTTGAAGTTGCTGTAGTCCATAACCGGAACGGTCGTTGTCTTTTTAATTTCAAAAAGTGTATCATCATCAAGCGGTTCAATATCCATTTTATTGTGGAGGATAAAATAGGGAATATTGAACTCGTTAAATTGCCGAATTAACTCTAATTCATACTCTCCGAATCGGTTTCCGGCAATAAGCAAAATGGCGCAATCAATGATTTTCAGTGTTTCCATTGTTTTTGCCACTCTTTTTTCTCCCACTTCTCCTACGTCGTCAATACCTGCCGTATCAATGATAATTACAGGACCAATGCCGAAAATTTCAATAGATTTTTTAACAGGGTCGGTGGTGGTGCCCGGCGTATCGGATACAATGGCTACTTCTTGATTTATAATGGTATTAATCAGCGAACTCTTTCCGCTATTCCTCCGACCAAAAATACCGATATGTGGTTTTGTATCTTTTCCTCTTTGCATAAGATCTTCTCCTTTCTTTATCATTATATAATTCGCATTTCAAGATTTTAAAATTGTATGTAGCAATGAATTGAAACTTATACTTAATTTTTTAATCTACGGCAAAACAGTTTATAAATTACATTTTTTCAGGGACTTGGATGCCGAGAAGCTCCATTCCTTTTTTAATAATGTCTGCAATAAAACGAGAAAGTTGCAAACGGAAAATACGTATTTCTTGGTTCTCCTCTTTGAAGATGGGAGTCTCCTGGTAAAAACGATTAAACTCTTTTGCAAGATCATAGATATAATTGGCAATCAGTGCAGGGTTATACTCTTGCCCGGCGTTCATCACTACTTGCGGATAGTCATAGATTTTTTTCAACAACTCTTTCTCTAAAGATGATGGGGTAAATTGATCCGATAATCGCTCATCTATCCCTATTTCATTCTCATTCGCTTTCCGCAGTAATGAACAGATACGAGCGTGAGTATATTGAATGAAAGGCGCTGTATTTCCATTAAAATCAATAGATTCTTCCGGATTAAACAGCATATTTTTCTTCGGATCTACTTTTAGAATAAAGTATTTGAGCGCTCCCAATCCTATTATCTCGTACAGTTTTTCGGCTTCTTCACTTCCAAAGTCAACTTTGCCGAGATTTTCGGTACTCTCTTTCGCTTGTAAAAACATCTCCTCCATCAAATCGTCTGCATCAACTACGGTCCCTTCGCGCGATTTCATTTTGCCATGGGGAAGTTCTACCATACCATAAGAGAGATGATAGATTGCATCGCCGCAAGGCAGTTGTAATTTATCCGATAGAATAGCTTTCAACACATTAAAGTGGTAGATCTGTTCGTTGCCGACTACATAAATCATCGTTTTCGGATGATACTCTTCGTAACGTTGTTCGGCGGTTCCCATATCTTGCGTAATATAGACAGAGGTACCGTCGGAACGGAGCAACAACTTCTCATCCATCCCTTCATTGGTTAGGTCAGCCCAAACAGAGCCGTCGGCTCTCTTTTCAAAAACGTCTTTTTTCACGCCCTGCTCCACCAACTCTTTCCCGAAGAGGTAGGTTTCCGATTCGTAATAGGTCTTGTTAAAAGCGATTCCCAAACGGTCGTAGCTCTTTTCAAAGCCGTCGTAAACCCATCCGTTCATCATTTTCCAAAGGTTGCGGGTCTCCTCATCTCCTTGCTCCCATTTTCTAAGCAGTTCTTGCGCTTCCAACATCAATGGCGCTTTTTTTGCAGCCTCCTCCTCACTCATATTTTTCCGCATCAAAGTCTTAATCTCCTCTTTATAATGCAGATCAAACGCTACATAATATTTGCCCACCAAATGGTCGCCTTTCATGCCGGAAGTTTCGGGCGTTTCTCCGTTTCCGAACTTAAGCCATGCCAACATCGATTTGCAAATGTGAATGCCTCTGTCGTTCACTAAGTTGACTTTTACAACACGCTTACCGCAACTTTTCAAGATGTTGGAGATGGAAGCGCCGAGTAAATTGTTTCGGATGTGTCCCAAGTGAAGCGGCTTATTGGTGTTGGGAGAGGAGAACTCAATCAACGTAACCTCATCCTCCTGCTCTTTCCGAATGCCGAAAAACGGATTTTGTCGCTGTTCTTGAAAAAACTGTAACCAATACCGATCCGACAGAGAGATATTTAAAAAACCTTTGATGACATTGTAACCAAGCATTCCTTGCCTTTGGAGTTTTGTCGATAGAGCTTCGCCGATCTCTTGTGCTGTGGCATCGGGTGCCTTTTTTGCTATCTTCACAAAAGGAAAAACCACAATCGTGAAATCGCCTTCAAACTCTTTTCGCGTTTTTTGAATTTGCGAAATATCAATCTCCATATCAACATTGTACAACTCCCTAATTACCTCTTGCAAGGCTTGGCTAATCATCTTCTCTATCATTCTATTCGTTTTATTAATTTTATATGTTCAATTGTTGTTGAGTACAAAACTTGTAATAGTACCCCTGTTTTGCCATTAATTCCGCGTCTGTACCAACCTCTTTGATATGCCCTTTTTCGAGAAAAAGTATTTTGTCCACATTTCGGATGGTGGACAATCTGTGAGCAATAATGATAGCGGTACGTCCTTTGATAAGTGTGTCAATGGAGTCTTGCAATAGATATTCCGCTTCCGCATCTAAGGCGGAGGTAGCTTCATCAAAAATCAGTATTTCAGGATCTTGCAAGATTGTTCTGGCAATGCTAAGGCGTTGGCGTTGCCCTCCCGAGAGTTTTGTACCTCTATCGCCGATGATAGTATCATAACCATTCTCCAATTCCATAATGAAATCGTGCGCCTGCGCCATTTTGGCAACTTCAATCACACGCTCTTTTGAAACTTTATCTTTCCCGAAAGCAATATTATTCAACACCGTATCATGAAAAAGAATCACATCCTGATTTACAATTCCAATCAACTCTCTCACATCATGTAACTTATAATCTTTAATATTAATATCATCGAAAAGCAGTTCGCCGGAGGTAACATCATAAAAACGCGGCAATAGGTCTGCCATAGTTGACTTACTGCTTCCCGAGTGTCCCACCAAAGCGATCGTTTCACCTTTTTTGATTGTCAAATTAATATGGTGTAAAACATCTATATCGGGATGAACGCCCTCTTTCTCTTTATAGTTGAAACATACATCTTTATAGGTAATACTTCTTTTTAATGAAACCAAAGAGAGGGCATGCTTAGCTTCTATAATCTTCTCGTCGCTGTCTATAAGATCGAAAATTCTTTTGGCGGAAGGTTTTCCTTTTTGGATGGTATAATGCGCCGTTACTAACTGTTTGGCAGGCGGAAGCATTCGTGCAAAAACGAGAATATAAAAGACAAACACTTCGCCGTTAAATTCGGGAGTGTTGATCACGAAAATTGAACCTATAAAAAGGATAACAGCCAAAGAGAGAATACTGAGAAATTCAATCAGCGGAGATCCTAATTCATTAACTCTATGCAGCTTCGTGTTCGATTTTCTGAAATATCGATTCTCCTCTTTAAATTTTTCTGTAGCATGGTCAATGGCGTTATAACCTTTAATGATTCTCAATCCGCTAATTGCCTCTTCATATTTTGCACTCAGTTTTCCCAACGTCTCTTGTACCCGTGAAGAGTATCGCTTGATAAATTTCCCGACGTATGCAATAATCAAGCCCGAAATCGGCAAAACAAGCAGCGTGATGAGCGTCAGTTTCAGGTTGATGCTAAAAAGTGTGAAGAGAAATACCAACATCAGAAACGGATCGCGGCAAAAGACTTGCACGGTAGAGACAATCGACCACTCCACCTCCTGCACATCGCTTCCGAATCGGTTGATGATGTCCCCTTTTTTATGCTTTGAATAGAAAGAAAACGGGAGTATTACTAACTTTCGGTAAATATCTCTTCTCATATTTCTGAGTATGCCCGCTCGAATCGGCGCTGTGGAGTAAAGGGCAAGGTAGCGGAAAAAATTGGAGAGAATAGAGAAGACGACCATGGTGCACGCCGTCAGAAACAGGGCTTTCGAAGCGCCGTATTCGTTCAGTACCAAACCGATATAATAGTAAAAAGTCGCAAAAACAGACTTTGTTGACAATGCAAGTTCGGGTTTTGCCGTAATCATCTCCGTCTGCCCGAAAAGCATTGAAAGAAAGGGGATCACCATGGTTAATGAGAATACGGAGAAGATAGAGTAGAAGATGTTGAAGATGAAAATCAATACAACATTCCCTTTAAAAGGTGCAAGATATTGCAGAGATCTTCTAAATAGTTTCATTTGTTCAAAAATATCGGCAAAAATACGAAACAATTGACAATAGACAAAATTTTTGCGTTCCGTAGGCAGGGATGTATTTTCAAAAAGTCCATGACTTAACTCCGAGAATATCTTAAAAATCAGCGTCATCTGCGTGCGAGAAAACAAGCCTGTCATTATAAGCACATGGCGGACACAGATGGATACTTTTTTAGAAAAGTATTAAAGCATAGAGGAGACATAGTTCGGTGTTAATGAATTTTCTCTTCACCCTCCTCTTTCAAATTTTTTAAAACCAATTGTTCCAGCCGATTCTTATTGAAATAGGCAACTTTAAATTCACGGTTATTTTCTTGATTATGAGTGAAGAGAATCTGATAATCTCCGGGATTGTCACAAAAAGCGTACTGTTTGGCGCCATCCCTTTTCTCAAGAAAGAGATCCTCATATTTCTTTTTCGCAATCTCCATTTGAGTGGAGAAACAGCCCTGATCCACAATACATTCTACATAATTGAAGTTGTTATCGCCGTAATAGAGATAGATATAATGGTTATCAAAATCGATACTGCTCATCCAAACGGCAAGGCTAAGCGAGATATTAGTCTCATATAGTGGAAATTTCACATCTTGTTCATGGGAGACCAGCAGCCAATTTTGTTCCGAAAGGATGCTGTCAATACGGTCAATATTTTCGTAATAAAGTGTATTTATCAATGATTGATCATGGCAAAATCCGTTGGACTCTTGAGCGAACAAAGTCAAATTTGTCATTGCAAACCATAAAAAAGCGAATGTAAGGAACCCCCTTTTTTCCATTTTTCTTAAAATATTTACAGTATCGATATCTTATTTATCTTATTTTAACGGTGTTTTAATTCTTTTGAAAAAGGCGGCAAATATAGCATTTTTCTCTATTTTTGCACTTGCTTTTTAAAATTTTTTTCATGAATATACGAAATTATGCTGCAATTATTGCCCGTGAACTCGGATTAAAAGAAAAACAGGTACAAAATACGATCGACCTTTTGGCTTCGGGGGCAACTATTCCGTTCATCTCCAGATACAGAAAAGAGGTTACCGACAGCTTGGATGAGATTGCTATCGGCAATATTAAAGAACGAAATGAGAAATGGATAGAGCTTGATAAACGCAGAGCATCTATTATGGATAGCATTACCGAACAGGAAAAGATGACGCCCGAATTAGAAGAACAACTAAGCCGTGCTCTGTCGCTCAGTGAGTTGGAGGATCTCTACTTGCCTTACAAACCCAAACGCAAAACTCGCGCGAGCGTGGCAATTGAAAAAGGGTTACAACCTTTGGCAGAAGTAATTTACAGTCAACAAGATGTTCCGCTTGAGAGAGTTGCGGTTCGCTACATCAATGAGGAGCTTGGGGTATTTACTTCGGAAGAGGCATTGGCAGGTGCGCGGGATATTATTGCGGAATGGATTTGTGAAAATAAGTTTATTCGCGAAAGAGTGCGAACTCTATTTATTAAAGAGGCAATCATAGCATCAAAAGTGATTAAAGAAAAAGAGAAAGAGGGTGAAAAGTATGAGATTTTCTTCCAATCTTCCGAATCACTTGCCAAAGCTCCGTCGCATCGAGTGTTAGCCATGTTTAGGGGAGAAAACGAAGGATTTCTTCGCCTTACCATTGCCCCCGACGAGAAGAGGGCTTCTGAAGTTATTCTTAAAAGCGTGATTAGAAAGGAGAACGAAACTGCTCCGCACCTCAAGTTAGCGGTAAATGACTCTTACAAAAGGTTGCTGCAACCGCAAATGGATACCGAGATGCGCAATTTTTACAAAGAGAAAGCCGATAAAGAGGCGATCTCGGTTTTTGCCGTTAACCTCAGGCAGCTACTAATGTCGGCTCCGTTAGGACAGAAAACCGTACTTGCCATCGATCCCGGATTTAGAACCGGTTGTAAAGTAGTGATCTTAGACCCGCAAGGAAAGTTGTTGCACAATGAGAATATCTACCCGCATCCGCCGCAAGCCGAGTATAAATTGGCTTCCGACAAGCTGAAACGGTTGGTATTACAATATAAAGTGGATGCCATTGCCATAGGAAACGGTACTGCCGGACGCGAGACAGAGAATTTTGTCCGAAAGATCCCTTTTGAGCGGGAGGTAAAGGCGATTGTCGTAAATGAAAGCGGCGCTTCGGTCTATTCCGCTTCGGCGGTGGCACGCGAGGAATTTCCCGATTACGATGTTACTGTACGGGGTGCGGTCTCTATCGGCAGGCGATTGATGGATCCGTTAGCCGAATTGGTAAAAGTTGATCCGAAATCTATCGGCGTAGGGCAATATCAACATGATGTCAACCAAAATATGCTACACAAGAGCTTGAAGGAGACCGTTGAGAGTTGCGTAAACCAAGTCGGGGTGGAGGTAAACACTGCAAGCAAGGAGTTACTCGCTTATGTATCGGGCTTGGGACCCGTTTTGGCAAAGAATATCGTCAATTATCGTAATGAGCACGGACCGTTTACAAATCGAAAAGCGTTGCGCGAAGTACCTCGATTTGGCGATAAAGCTTTTGAGCAGGCGGCCGGTTTTCTCCGTATTCACGGCGCCAAAAATCCGTTGGATACCAGCGCCGTTCATCCGGAAAGTTATCACATTGTGGATAAAATGGCAAAAACGCAAAAGACAGATGTAGAGGAACTCATTGCCAATGAAGAGCTTCGTAAAACGTTGCGATTACAAGATTTCATTACCGATAAAATCGGGATGCCGACATTGAAAGATATTATGCAGGAGTTGGCTAAACCCGGTCGTGACCCGCGCGCCCATTTTGACTTCTTTGAGTTTGACAAGAATATCAATACTATCCACGACTTACAACCGGGCATGGTAGTACCGGGTATTGTAACTAATATCACCAATTTCGGCTGTTTTGTAGACATAGGAGTGCATCAAGATGGTTTGGTACATATCAGCCAAATTGCCCATCGTTACATCGGCAATCCCAATGAGGTGCTGAAATTGAATCAAAAAGTGATGGTAAAAGTGCTTAATATTGACATAGATAGAAAGAGAATCAATCTTTCTATTAAGGATGCTAACGATTAACGATGGAGAAAAATTCTATCGCACAGCGCAAAATTATTGTAACGGAAGACGGATCTTTTTCGTTGAAACTCGACTGTTATGACGAGCAGTTCCACTCCATTCACGGTGCCGTTTCGGAGTCGAGGCACATCTTTATCGATGCCGGATTGAAAGCGTTTTCGCAACCCGAACTCTCTATTTTTGAGATGGGCTTCGGTACGGGTATCAACGCATTGTTGACGTTTGTGCATGGTCATGATCAGAATATAGATTATCATACCATTGAGGCTTTTCCATTGGAAGAAGATGAATACCTATTGTTACATAATGTGGAGCTCATTTATCAACAATGTAAAGACATTATCTCTCTTTCCAAAGCGGAGTTACAAGAGGTATTTTTAAGGATGCACAGAAGTCGTGATGGGGAGCGCGTGCAGATTGCCCCGAATTTCTCTTTCACCAAAGAAATTGTTCGTTTAGAAGATAAAATATTTAGAAACAACACTTTTGACCTTATCTATTTTGATGCGTTCTCACCTAATATCCAACCTCATCTGTGGAGTGATGAAATTTTTGAGAAGATTTTTTTGGCGATGCGCAAAAATGGAATTTTCACCACCTACTGCGCCAAAGGGGTTGTTAAACGATCTCTGAAAAAAGCAGGATTCACGGTCGAAGGGTTGCCCGGACCTGTCGGAAAAAGAGAAATTACGAGGGCGAGGAAATTTTTTTGATAAATAGAAAAATATCATGGTAAAAGTATGAGAATCTGAAAAATATTATTACTTTTGCCACACAAAATAGAAGCAATTCACAATAAGGATTATTCCGTTGTGAAAACATGTAAAGCGGGGACTCCTCGCTTTTTTTATAATATTCAGCACACAATGGTAGACAGCTCCTACCTTTGTGATGGTATAAAGTACATCTTTCTTAATTTTTTTGTTTTGTTATACAAAAGTAATATTTAGTGAACTTTACACACTTTTTTTGATTCTAACCATCTGATTACAAGTATTGTTAGTAATATAAACTAATTTCGGTTTGGTGCTTAACTTTTGACAAGTTTTATTGCAAAAAAAGAATAGGAGGGACGTTCTCCTATTCTTTTCCGTAATTTTTACCGGCACCTCTGATTGAAATTTCAGAAACAGTTTTCTCTCCTATTTGTTTCTACAGGAGGCGGAATGAGTATTGTTTTTTCAAACCAAATACTGCCTGTTACCGATCATAGCTTCACGATCTTTTGATTGATAGTGTCATTTCCCGATTCAATGCGAAGCATATAAACCCCGGCGGAGAGATCGGTTAAATGGTAAACAAAAAGGTTTTCGCCTGCCGTAATTATTTGGTCTCGACCAAGTACCATCAACTCTTTTCCGGTGATGTCAAATAACCTGACATTGTCGATTTGCCCGTTTTCAGCAGCATAATATTTAACTTCAATCGCATCATGGAACGGATTCGGATAACATTGTAAAGCATCCTTATTTGTCGTATTCTCTATAATATCGGTATTGTCTAACACTACCTCCAACTCTATAGGAATTGTCAAACTGCGGAGAGGAGTAATCACTCTTAGGTTGGCGTAATAACTTCCGGTATCCAAACCTTGTGTACTGAATTTTAATGTGATATCCGATCTGGAGTTCATGTATACACGTCCGGTCGGTTGCCCAATGGTAAGCCAGAAGTCAGCGTTATTGTGCAAAATAATATCATCGCTCCATTCGTGCGGCTCACTTCCGTATACGTCGCCGATCAAGGTGTATGAGATTATGGATTCCGGAGATCTATAATCTTCATCAACAGTAACGTTTACTGTAAAATTGGCTGTGTTTTGTCCGGAAATACCTCCGTTTGAAGTCTCCATTGTCCAAACGGATTCAATTCCGTTTCCGGTAACCGGAATCCAAGTCAAAGTGCCTTTATCTCCTTGAATAGAAGTAGCTCTATTGACGGTAAATTCCTCGGGAAATTGTATCTTTATCGTTTTTATCCACTCATTGTCAATAGAACTGCAATATACCGAAAAAGGAATGTCGTATGACTCTCCGGGTTCAAAACTACGCATTTCCGTAGTTAACGAAGAGCCTAAAATACTACGTTTTGTTTGGTTATCAACATAAACGTTCAAAACATAATCTTCAAATTTTCCACCTTGGTTTGCCAATGTCAGTGTAACGCTGTCTATTGTTTCCGGAAACATGGTTTTCTTAATTGATTGCTGCAAAGACACAAGTTGCGGGTCGTTATTGCTGAAAGACGGGAGATCAATATAGTCAATCCAAGCGCAATCGGAATGTCTGGAATAACTCATATCTTTCTCGTAACTCCACTTTAAAGTGTGATCGCCTTCTGTTAAGTTATAGCGAAATGTCTGCCATTCACTCATATCTCCGGAAGCCTCTTTGACGCAAACTCCGTCAACATAGAATCTGAACCAGTCAAAACGCTCTTCGCTCGACACTTTATACGCAAAACTCATTTCACCTGACGCAATTACAAAAAGATCAGTCTCAATTACCGATGTTTGTCTATCTGTAATTGTCCCGGAGCGAAGCGCATATTCACCTTCATACGCGTTGTCCGAAACAATACTCCAATGACCGTCTCCTAAATGACTCCAACGGATAATATCTTGAAAATCTCCGGTTTCAAAGTGCTCCGTTACTCTTCCTACCATAATGGTAAAGGGGATGTTGTAGTTTAACCCACCGTCACCTGTAACCGTCAGATAGCAAGTGATTTGTTCGCCGTATTGACATTCTTGGCTTAAAGAGAGGGAGTAGGAGATATTAGTATTGTTCCCAACATCTAATGAAAAGTTTTGTGCAGAGGTATTGCTTGTAATCAAGTTGTTCGGGCAAGAAATCGCGGCAGTGATATTATTAGCCGGCAATAGTCCTATATTATGAATCTCAAACTCTACATCCCGAGTTTCACCCGGAGTAAGGAAATTGATGTTATCCATTCGACCAATATCAATACGGGGCATGTGAACCGTTAATTCAAAAGGAATAACATTTTCAAATCCGTTATCGGTAGAAATCGTGAAATAAAAAGTTCCGTTATAGGTCTCCATAATCGTAGACGACGTATTCACGGAAGCTGTAAAATTCACACTTCCATTAATAGGAACAGTGTAAACTGTTGGAGTAGTGCTTGGAATAGTGAAATTCGGGTCGTCTGTTGAAAAAGAGACTACAACTTGATTCGCTATCGCATTGCCGATATTGGTTAATTCTACCGAAACTTGTACATTTTCATTGCAGGTCAGAATATTATCATTTCCGTCGCTCACGCTGATATTGCCGGTTGTGAATACCGGAGCATAGGCAGGGAAAAAGGCGTAGTAGTTCCAAACGTTACTACTTGTTTCAACAGCAAAATTTACCCTGAACATGTGATTATTAGGAATATCTCCGGCTACCTCGAAAGAGAAAGCATCGAAAATGGTTTCCGAGGCGTTCCCGTTTAATGCGGACAATGTGGCATGGTTATCAACCAGTGTGATATAGGGATCATCACAGGTTGCCGTAATTGAGATATTCGTTAAATCTATCGGAAACGGATTATTCAGGACAAGATCCAATGTTACGGTCTCATCGTATTCAATGATGTTATTATTTATGGTGTGAATGCTGTAATTCAGAATAACGCCTTCCGAATTGAGAGAAAGTGTCTTTCTGTCAACTAATCCGTTATTATCTACAACTTTAACATAGATGGGTTCTCCTACATATTCACGGGAAGGGGTTCCTGTCATCACTCCATCAAGAGAGAGTTCAAAATCTTCGGGAATGGGATTTCGACTGAATTGATAGCTAAGTCCTTGTGAAACAGTAAAATTGTCAGGGAAAATAATCGTTGTATAATTCTCTCCGTCACCATTAGAAACTCCGGCGATGTAAGGTGTATTATGCGGAAGATTAGCTTGTTCATAATAAAAATTTATGCGTCCGTCGGCATAAATTGTAATCGCGTGATTAAGCGTACTACTTGTCCAAATAAAAGTGGCGGAATTTGGTTCGCTAATATAGTGCATGTTAGACATTGCGGTACGAGTATGGTATGGCGTTATACATTTATTATTATTAAACAGTTGTGTTTCTAATCCCACATTCGCGTAAGGCAATGTAGTTCCAAAATTCGATTCGAATACCAATAATCCTTTGTTATTCATATAGACAGTCGTAAACTCCTCGTCATAAAACGGGAATGCGAATTGAAGCGCAATAGCCGTATTGTTGTTTATTGTTTGAGTGGCGGCAGGAAATGCTGAGGTAGTTGTTGTAACCTGATAATCGTTGTCAAAATACCAGCGATAGGGTTCTGTTCCTCCGGTAGCGCTAAGTTCCGTATTGTATTCCCCCATAACTACTGCCGGAGGAAGGGTTCCCGATATAATCTCAACCGGCGAGAAAGTCGGCGTAATACCAATACTTAAAGTGGTAATGCTATTATTGACAATATCCACATTCTGTTGTGTACAAGCAGTTTCAATAGGGGTAGAGCTGCCATAATCAATAATCGCGAAATAGTCTATTGTTCCGGCAGAAGCTCCTGTTGCGTCATCTTCGCACACTTGTAAAAAGAACTTCGTAGGTGCACCGGCTTCAACATAATTGAGTAACGGTGTGAGGTCTAAGCCGAACTCAATACTTCTATTCTCTTGTAAACTATTGCCGCCCTGCATGTACTGTTCGCCGCCTTGGTAGCTAAAGATCGGAAAATCGATAATGTGTTCGGGAGTTGTTGCCGACATATCGGATGAAATTCCGGCGAAGACTTTGATTTTCTTTCGGCTTGTATACGTCATATTCACTTTAGCGGTTAATTTCGGGCTATAAGTATGGTTTACGTCTAATACGTGCACAATATAGTTCCAAAGGTAACCGTCTGCAACAGCTTTATACATTACATAGCAAAAGCCTTGATTTCCCCATGCGGTAGCTCCGAAATAGGTTTCGCTCATAATAAGTCCTCCTATTTCCCAATCACGCATATTCACGATGCCGTCGCCATTGATGTCTACATCATTTGTGTAACGTCCGTCTCCATTATAGTCATAACGAATAGAATCGTTGTAGCCCAAGAAAGTGAAAGAGTGTGAGGAACTCATAGAGCCTCCCGTAATTACGTACATTCCGGCTTCTTCGGTACCGGCGGGAAGCGTTCCGCTCGGATATCGATTGGAGGAGTAGGTGATGGCACATCCGCCCGGAGTTTCACCGGAGAGTGCATCATAGATCCAATTTTTAAGGATCTGCATTCCCTCGGCATCGTGTACATCAATTTTATAAGCGTTGTTAATGCGATTATGCATAGCGCTGTAGTAGAGATCATACCCTGACATCCAGCGAGCCGCTCCTCCGAAAGAAGGCGTTCCCCCATACTCTGCTTGATTGGGAGTGCCTACTTTTTTCAATACCTCCAAAGAGTGATAATAACTGGCACCGGATCCCCCATAATCGCCATTCGACCAATTGTATACAAAATGGGTAGGGTAGAGGTTTTCGTTTACATTTGCCGGAAGGTCGCGCTTTTTATCGATCTCGTAAGTAAAGCACATTCCTACGCTGGATGCCTGTCCGCAACTCAAATGGTCTTGCGGAAATGGTGTTCGGTAATAGGGAGTTTGAGAATTATTAACTTTATAGGGTAGTGTTCGCGATCTGACATGCTCCGGAACAGGAAGATCGCGAATACTCATTAACATTGTTTTAGACTCTTCGTCTAAATCTACGGGATACAACACTTGCTCAGTCTGTGCAGAGCAGATGTAAATGACTGAAAATAATAGAAATGGTAATACTTTTTTCATAGTGGTTAGTTTTTTGGGTGATTCTTTGCCGCAAAGATAAAGAAATATTGAATAAGATAAGTTGTTATTGAAATTTTTTTTCGTTTCCTATAGTATATTTTTATATATCGTTATATATTGCTTAGTAAAAGAGTGTTATAAATTTCGGAAAGCTAATATAATAATGTAACGTCTACCTCGTTTAAACCGGGGATTTCAAATTACGGAAAATATGAAATTAAAAAAAAGCAAATTATTATTAAATCGATTTTAAATGATGAAAACAGATAAATAGATGAAATAGTCATTATGGAAAAAATCGTTATTA